>WBZQ01000167.1_pt1 | contig 59777 bp, 44 predicted proteins | sample 5204251 | NCBI WGS metagenome assembly WBZQ01 (sample SAMN12412402, study PRJNA552823) | activated sludge metagenome | isolation source: activated sludge from nitrification reactor of wastewater treatment plant... | place: USA: Virginia | collected 2017-09
AGGAGCGAGGGTCACGAAGACATCCCAGGGGTGTTCGGTGTCAAGCTGGGAGGGTGTTGCGGTGGCCCCAGGCGGTGTGTTCGTCGTAGCGGGTGCGTGTTTTCAGGCATCCGTGCAGGATGCCGATGAGTCGGTTGGCCAGGGCGCGCAGGGCTTGGGTGTGTGAGCGTTGACCGGTTTTGAGGTGGTCGTAGTAGGCGCGGGCGCCGGGGCTGGCGCAGAGCGCTCCTTGGGCCATGCGCAGGGCGGCGTCGGTGAGCCGATTGTTGCGGATGTGACGGGCCAGCACGGCATGACTTTTCCCCGAAGCGATGGTTCGGGGTGAGGTTCCGGCGTAGTTTTTGCGACACTTGGCACTGGCATAGCGTTCGGGGTCGTCCCCGAACTCGCCGAGCATCCGGGCGCCGGTGATGTCACCGATTCCGGGCAGGGACAGGTAGATCTCGGCGTCCGGATGCGTTCTAAAAGACTGTGCCAGTTGGGTTTGCAGGTCACTGATCTGGGTGTTGAGCGAGATCAGCAGGTTCACTGTCGCGGTCACGGTGGCTGCGTAGGCGGCGGTGCTGGCCGGTGAGGTGTGCAGATGGCCCTGTGCGCGTAAGGACTGCTGGATCTGACGGGCACGCTCATCGAGGTGACGTTGTCGGCCACCGCGTGTGAGGGTCGCTCTCAACGCCGACAACGACATCCGGGCTCCCCGCTCGGGGGTGGGTGCGCGCAGCAGCACACTCAGACAGTCATGGTGTGCCAGATCCTCACCGAACGCCTCGATCGCGGCGGGATAGTAGGCACACAGCTGGGCACGCAGCACGTTCTGCTGCCCAGCACGCATCCACACCAGGTTCTGATGGGCGCGGGCCATCACCGTGATCGCAGCGACCTCGGCACTGTCGGTGGCCACCGGCCGATGATTGTGCCGGTCGGTGCGGACCAGGTCAGCCAAAAGTTTGGCATCAGCCTTGTCGGACTTGGTACCGGCCAGATGGTGGCGATCTCGATACCGGCGCACCGACAGCGGGTTGATCGCGTACACCTGATAGCCGGCGCCGATCAACGCCGCAGCCCACATGCCGTGATCGGTTTCGATCCCCACGATCACCTGGCCCGCATCCTGGCACACCCCGGCCAGCATCTGATGCAACACGGTGATACCGCCGGCATCATTGGGCAGCCGCCTGCTCGCCAGCACGCTGCCCTGCTCATCCATCACGCACACATCGTGGTGATCGGCAGCCCAGTCATTACCCACGAAAATCATGACGGTTCCTCACCTCAGCTTTCCCTTGCTCTACCAGCAACAACGGTGCGAGCCTTGGTGAACCACCCGACGCGGCCTAATGGATCAGTGCTCACCACCAGCCGGTGGGGCACGCCATCCCAGGAGCGTTCCCAGGCGATCCCCGCCCGGTCAGGTCACGGTCTTCGTCGAGAAATCCCACACACGTTTCAGGGTCCGGCAGTGATCACCGACCAGGAAGGCTCACAGACCAGCATCCTCGCCTTCAGAACGCTGATCCACCCCCATTAGGGTCCGGCAACCTTTCGACACCTCACGCCACCACCTCGAAACAAGACGTCAGCGGCCCTTCCAGACCGGCGCACGGCGTTCGGCGAACGCGACCGGCCCCTCAGCAGCGTCCTCGGACGCGAAAACCTCGTCGGTATACGACTTTTGGAGTTCGAAGGCCTCGACGTCGGACCAGAGACGGGACAGCCCGGCGACGGCCTTGCTGTTGCGTACCGACAGCGGCGCGTTGCACGCGATGGCCGAGGCCAGTTCCTTGGCCGCTTCCAGGGCGGTGCCGTCGGGCACGACTCGGTTGATCAGGCCGTACCGTTCGGCGCGGGCCGCGTCGATCGGATCACCGGTCATCAGCAGCTCGAGCGCGATGGGCCGCGGCAGCAACCGCGGCACCCGGAAAATGCCGCCGGCCCGGGCGATGAGACCCCGCTTCACCTCGGGCAGACCGAATTTGGCACCCTCGGCCGCCACCACGAGATCGGCGGCGAGGACGAGTTCAAAGCCACCGCCCAGCGCCCAGCCTTCGACGGCCGCGATCAGCGGTTTCGCCGGCGGCGACTGCACCAGACCACCGAAGCCGCGTCCCTGGACCACGGGCCGTTCCCCGGTGGCCGCGAACCGTTTCAGGTCCATTCCCGCACAGAATGTCGGGCCCACCCCGGTGAGGATGCCGACAGAGATGTCGGGGTCGGCGTCAAGCCGGTCGAGGGCGGCGGCCAGTTCGACCGCCGCCTCCTTGGTCATGGCGTTGCGCTGATCGGGGCGGTTGATCGACATGACCAGCACCCCGTCACCGGTGACCTCGGTGAGCACCTCGGAGGTCATCGCGGCGCCATCCGGATCGACCCGTCCAGCCGCACGGTCTCGCCGTTCACGTACGGGTTACGCAGCAACGACAGCGCCATGTCGGCGTAGTCGGCTGGGCGGCCGAGACGCTTCGGGAACGGCACCGACGCGGCCAGCCCGTCCCGGATGTCATCGCGCAGCCGCGCCAGCATCGGGGTGTCGAAGGTTCCGGGGGCGATGGTGTTGACGCGGATACCCACGCTCGCCAGGTCGCGTGCGGCCACCAGCGTGATGCCGTGAATGGCGGCCTTGGAGGCGGTGTAGGAGGTCTGGCCGATCTGGCCGTCGAACGCCGCCACCGATGCCGTGAGCACGATGGCACCGCGTTCGGTGTCCACCGGTTCGCCGGCGGCGATGCGGGCGGCAGCCAGCCGCAGCACGTTGTAGGTGCCGACGAGGTTGACCTCCAGCACATCCCGGAAGCTCTGCAGCGGTGCGGGTTGTCCCGCCTTGTCGAGGATCCGCAGCCGGTCACCGCCGCGCCCCGCACAATGCACCGCACCACGCAACGGCCCATGACCGGCAGTGGCGTCGAGCGCATCGGTCAGGGACTGCTCGTCGGTGATGTCGACGGGCGCGAACACCGCGGCCGCACCGAGCCGTTCGGCCACCGTCTCACCGTCCGACGACGGCAGGTCGGCGACGATCACCTTGCCACCGGCGCCGACGATAGCCGTCGCCGTGGCCTCACCGAGACCCGACGCCCCGCCGGTGACCAGGAATGTGTTGTTCTCAAGCTGCATCAGTGTTTCCGTCCCCTTCAGTCCTGTGCGCGCCTGCGGGCGGCCCGCAGTTCACCATGCCGTTTGAGCATCGTCGCCGCAATGGTCTCCAGTTCCCGGGGCGGTGTCCGCAGACCGGCGAGCCCGGTCTCGCGGCTCGGCAGCGACACGGTGGCCGTCGCCGGGCAGGTGACCTCGCCGCGCTGGCTGGTGCCGCGGAACTCGATGTCGACCAGGTGCCTGTCCCCGTCTTCTCTCTTGCTGACGACCTCGCCGGTGAAGGTGTGGGTATCTCCGAGATAGTTGAACTTGCGCATCTGGCTGGACATGGATTCGATCCAGCCGTCGTCGCCGATCCAGTTGGTGAGGAAGTGGGTGAGCCAGCAGTCCCGCATCATGCCGTAGTCGTAGGAGGCCGGGAGCCCGATCGACCGGGCGTACTCGGCATCCCAGTGAATCCGTTGCGCCACATCGGGAATCCCCTGCTCATTGGGGATGTAGAAGGCACCGATACGCTGCCGGTTCTCGTACCAGAGCTTGCCGGTGCACGGCGTGTAGGGAGCGAAACCATAACCGCCGGAATGGAACACCACCATGTCGGTGACGGTGAGCGGTCCTTTGACCATCGTCGGGATGATGTCGCCGACGCTGACGTCCTCCCAGTACCGCGTCTGCGCGCCCCGGCGGCGTTCGGCGGCGTAGATCTCGTCGATCGCCGCGATCTCCTCCGGCGTGTACGACGCGGCCTCGACGGTGTCGTACTTCTTGCGCTTCTTCGATTCGTGCCGCTCGGTGTGGATGGTGATCACCCGCTGGATCTGCACGATCTCGGCACGCTGGTTGAACTGCACGAAGATCCGGGTCACCACCAGCGATCGGCCGGCGAACTCGGATTCCTTGAGTTCGACATTGTCGAAACCCTCGAACGAGTAGATGATGTCGCCGTCATAGACGGGCCGGTACCACTCGGTGGTGGACCCGGACACGAAGACGTGGATACCCCGGAACGGCGGGCGCCGTTGCTCTTTGGGGATCGGGTCGGCCAGCAGGTCCTTGGTGAGGGCGATGTTGATCATCGGCGGCGCAATCTGCCCCGCCCACCGCGTGTCCAGACCGTAGTCCTCGTCGGTGAACAACGGATTATCGTCGCCGTAACTGCGCGCGAACGCCCGCATGATGTCGGGACTGGCCTTCGAGAACTGCTCACGCTTGCGGACCGCGTGGTAGATACCCACGAGATCCCTGGCCCGCTGAATATCCTCGTCGAGAAAGGCGTAGATCTTCTCTGTCTTCTCGCCCTGTGTCGTCTCGCTACGAGCCTGGGCGGTATCGGCACTCACCGGGTTTCACCTTTCTGTTGACGCGCGGCCTGATAGCCGTCGCGGATGGCCTCCATCGCGGCGACCCTGCGGACCATGTCGGCGCGGCTCATCACGATGTCCTCGCCACCGACGTCGCTGTCGTAGCGCTCGATCCGCCCCCGTTCCGCTGCGATTTCGTCGTCGAGCAGAGTTCCCGCCAGTTCGCGCGTCAGCAGGTCCTGATCAACCCAATCAGCCTGTGGGAGTTGTTCGATCGGTTCTTCCATCACTGCGCTCCCCGTGCTCACACGCCCGCGCGCGGGAAGTTCAGCAGGCGGCGGGCGTTGAGCTCGACCATCTTGTGCACGTCCTCGTCGGGTACGTCGAGCATCGTCTCGTGCACAATCTTGCGGCTGTTGGGCCAGTTGGAATCCGAATGGGGGTAGTCGCCTTCCCAGGTGATGTTGTCGATGCCCACCAGATGCCGGTTGTCGACGCCGAACTCGTCGTCGATGAAGCAGCCGAAGATGTGCTTGGCGAACAGTTCCGACGGCTTCACCGTGGGGTTGATGTTCTGGTAGTAGCGGTGCTTGGCCCACACGCCGTCCATGCGTTCGAGCATGTACGGCACCCAGCCGATACCGCCCTCGGACAGCATGAACTTGAGTTCGGGATGCTTGTGGAAGGTCGGCGAGAACAGCAGATCGGCGGTGGCGTACATCGAGTTGCAGCCGAACAGCGCGGTCATCACCGCCATCGGCGCCTCGGGTGCGGTGATCGGTGGTTTGCCGGAGGTGCCGAAATGCACGCACAGCGGCATCTGCGTCTCGGTGACCGCGCGGAACACCGGATCCCAGTGGTCGGTGTGGAACGACGGCAGCCCCAGCGGGTGCGGGTTCTCCACGAACGACACGGTCCGCGCGCCCTTGGCTGCGGTGCGGTGCACCTCGGCGACCGAGGCCTCGATATCCCAGAGCGGCAGGATGACCAGCGGGATCAGCCGTTCGGGGTCGGTGGGGCACCATTCGTCGAGCACGTAGTCGTTCCAGGCCCGCACGCACAGCAGCGCCAGTTCCTTGTCCTCGCCCTCAAGGAAGACGGTCCCCGCGAAGCGCGGGAACGACGGGAACGACAGGGTGGCGTGCACGCCGTCGACATCCATGTCGCGCAGCCGGGCAACCGGTTCGTAGCAGCCGGGGATCATCTCCTCGTAGCGGGTCGGCTCGGCACCGTATTCCTCCGGCTTCTTGCCGGCAACCGCGTTGAGGCCGATGTACGGGTAGATCCGCCCCTCGTACTGCCACACCTCGGCGATCTTGGTGCCGCCGTCGTGCCGGCCGCCGTCACCGGCATGGATTGCCCGCGGCATCTGTTTCTCGATGATCCGCGGACCGACATCCCGGTATTTGGCGGGCAACCGGTCCTGCCAGAGCATCGGGTGCTCGATCAGGTGGTCGTCGGTCGAGATCAACTGCATGTGGTCCTGCAGCGGCATGGTGACTCCTCGGGGTCTATGACATCACGGCGCCGGGGGACATCGCCGCGAGTGGGCGAGTCGCAGCGGGCGGCTGAGGAGAAACTAACCGAACCAGTCCGCTGACCGCACTATGCAGCGCATTCCCCCAATCATTCACTTCTCGCGGCACAAGTCCTGAATACGTTCCAGCAGTGGGTATTTCAGTTTCCCTACCGGCTATTTCCCGATCGTCACCACACCATTTCCGGGTCTCGTTGACCGGGACATCACCGGCCACGCACCGCCACGGACTGCGATTCTTCCCATATCGGTCAGAAACAAGAACCGGACTTATGAGCAACCTTCAGGAGTGGTGGACGATGGGAAAACTCGACGGCAAAGTCGCTGTGATCACCGGCGCGGCACGCGGACAGGGACGCAGTCACGCGGTGACGCTGGCCGCCGAGGGCGCCGACATCATCGCACTCGACCTGTGCGCCGACATCGCCACCAACGAGTACCCGCTCGCCACCGAGGCTGACCTGGACGAAACCCTGCTGCTCGTGGAGAAAGAGGGCCGCCGCTGCGTCGCCGAGGTCGCCGACGTCCGCAGCGCCGATGCCCTGCGCGCCGCGATCGACCGTGGTGTCGCCGAACTCGGCGGCCTGCACATCGTGGTGGCCAACGCGGGCATCTGCCCGCTCGGTGAGGTCGGCGGGCAGGGCTTCATCGACGCCGTCGACGTGGACCTGGCCGGCGTGCTCAACACCGTCAGCGCCTCCTACCGGCATCTGTCCGAAGGCGCATCGATCATCGCCACCGGTTCGGTGGCCGGGCTGATGAAGGGCAGCGGCACCGACATCCTGGGACCGGGCGGATTTGGCTACAGCCATTCCAAGCGCGCACTGGCCAACTACATTCACGATCTCGCCCAGGTGGCGGCACGAGAGTCTATCCGCGCCAACTGTGTTCACCCCACCAACTGCAACACTGACATGCTGCACAGCCTCCCGATGTACCGGGTGTTCCGGCCGGATCTGGAGACGCCGGGCCGCGAGGACACCTACGAGGCGTTCAAGACCGGTCAGGAGATGCCGGTGCCGTGGGTCGAGCCCGCCGACATCAGCGCGATGGTGTTGTTCCTGGCCTCCGATGACTCCCGCTATGTCACCGGCATGCAGATGAAGGTCGACGCGGGTGCCGCGCTCAAGAACACCAACGCCTACTCACTGCGATAGGGCTGTGCAGATGACCGCGACAGCAACTCCCGAATCGGCGCAGCTGATCGAGTACCGGCAAGTCTTCATCGACGGCCGATGGGTGGACACCGAGACCGGCGCCACCGCACCGGTGATCAACCCGGCCACCGAACAACCCATCGGTATCGCCCCCGTCGCCACCGCCGCCGACGCCCGCGCGGCGATAGCGGCCGCCCGCCGGGCGTTCGACGAAGGCCCCTGGCCCACAATGACTCCGGCGGAACGCTCCGCGGTGCTGGTGCGGATGGCCGACATCATGGAGCGGCGCAAGACCGAACTCGTCGCACTCAACATCGCCGAAACCGGCGGCACCCGGGCCGGCGCCGAATCGTTCCAGACCACCATTCCGATCGCGCATTTCCGCGACATGGCACAGCGGGTGCTCACGTCGTATCAGTGGGAGGAACCCCTGCCCCCGCACGTGGGAATGGGCATCGGGCAGGGCGTGATCCTGCGCGAACCGTTCGGGGTGGCGGCGGTGGTGTCGGCGTACAACTTCCCGCTCTACCTCAACCTGATGAAGCTGGCCCCGGCGCTGGCCGCCGGCTGCACCACGGTTCTCAAGCCGGCGCCCACCACGCCGCTGGAGGCACTGATCCTCGGTGAGATCGCCGAGGAGGCGGGCCTTCCCGACGGTGTGCTCAACATCGTCACCGGCGATATCGACGTGGGCACCGAACTGTCCACCAGCCCGCTGGTCGACCTCGTCACCTTCACCGGATCGGACGTGGTGGGCCGCAAGATCGTCGAGCAGGCCGCACCCACCCTCAAGAAGGTGGTGCTCGAACTCGGCGGCAAATCGGCCAATATCGTCTGCGACGACGCCGATCTCGCGCGGGTGCTACCCGGCATCGTCCGCGACACCGTGCTGCACGCCGGTCAGGGCTGCGCCTACCTCACCCGCACCCTCGTGCACCGCTCGCGCTACGACGAGCTGGTGGAGATGGTCAAGGCAGCCCTGTCCCAGGTCGTCGTCGGCGATCCGGCCGACCCCGCCACCACCATGGGACCGCTGCAGACCGCCGGGCAGCGTGACCATGTCGAAAAGCTCATCGCCACCGGGGTTTCCGAAGGTGCCACCCTGGCGCTCGGCGGCGGACGGCCCGCCCATCTGGACAAGGGCTTCTATATCGAGCCGACTCTGTTTGTGGACGTGGATAATTCGATGACCATCGCCCGCAAGGAGTTCTTCGGTCCGGTGATGATCATCATGCCGTTCGACACCGACGACGAGGCCGTGGCCATCGCCAACGACAGCGATTACGGCCTCGCCGGCGGTGTGTGGGCCAAGGATCCCGTGCGCGCCTACCGGATCGCGCAACGTATCCGCACCGGCTACATCACCGTCAACGGAGGTGGCGGGGGCCTGAGCCCACACGGCCCGTTCGGCGGCTACAAGCGCAGCGGCCTCGGCCGCGAGCGCGGCGCGGTCGGCATGGCGGAGTTCCTCGAAACCAAGACCATCATCTGGGGCGTGGCCGCGGGCTGATCTCAGCACCGCGAGCCGCAAGGAAGGCCACACAAACATGAGCAGCAGGCAGCAGGTCGGTTTCGTCGGTGCGGGCAAGATCGGCGAACCGATGATCGGGCGGTTGCTGGCCGCCGGGCATCCGGTGTCCGTGTACGCCCGCAGGCCCGAGGTCCGTGAACAGTTGGCCGCGCTCGGCGCCGACACCCCGGATCGGCTCACCGACGTGGCACGGGCACCGCTCGTGCTCGTCTGCCTCTTCGACGACTCCCAACTCCTCGAAGTGGCGCCGAAGATCATCGAGAACATGGCACCGGGAACGGTGTTCGCCTCCCACACCACCGGCAGCCCACACACGATCGCCCAGCTCGAACGTCTCGGCGCCACGCGGCGGGTGTCCATCGTCGAGGCCCCGTTCAGCGGCACGCCCGCCGCCATCCGGGCCGGCCGGCTCACGGTGCTGCTCGGCGGTGATGAAGGTCCCACCGACGAGGTGGCCCGCGCCGTCGCGGCCTATGCCTCGACCATCCATCGCACCGGCGGCCTCGGCACGGCACTGTCGGCGAAACTGCTCAACAACGCACTGTTCGCGGCGTGTACGCAGATCACGCTGTCGGCGCTCGATTCCGCACGGCAACTCGGTATCGACGATCGGGTTCTGCTCGACGTGCTCGCCGATTCGAGCGGGGGCAGCGCGGCCGCGAGTTACATCGCCGCATCCGGGGAGGACCCGGCCGTCTACAGCGCCCGGATCTCGCGCTACCTGACCAAGGATCTCGACGCGGCCCGCACCGCCGCACACGATCTCGGTGCCGACGTCAGTGCACTGCTCGCCGCGGCGCGTCTCGGACCGATGAATCTCGACGTCGCCGCGGCAGCCGGCTGACACACCACGTCCACCCAGCCCACACCAGACCGACCACAACCCCAGGAGGTAGCCAGATGAGCACCACCGAGCCGACCACAGACACCGGGCCGACCACCGACACCGGCGCCGCACCGGCGGGCACGTGCCCCGTCCACGAGTTCAACCACTACCTGGAGAAGCCGTACGGCGAGAAGATGGCGTTCTACGACGCCATCCGCGACGAGGCGCCGATCGTCAAGAACTCGTTCGCCGAGCACTTCATCGTCACCCGCTACGAAGAGATCCTCGCCGCCTATCAGAACGCCAAGGTGTTCTCCAATTCCGCTGTCACCGTGTTCAACCCGAATCCGACCACGCGGTGGATCCCGCAGATGCTCGACGGCGACGAACACAAGCAGTGGCGCAAGAACCTCAACCCGCTGTTCTCCCCGAAGAACGTCGAACGGCTCGAGGAGAAGGTGCGTCACCGCGCCGTCGAGCTGATCCAGTCGATCGCGGCCAAGGGCAAGTGCGACTTCCTGCAGGATTTCGCGCTGCAGTATCCGTCGTTCATCTTCCTGGAACTGATGGGGATGCCGTTCGAGGATCTCGACAAGTTCCTGCACTGGGAGGACGAGATCCTGCACATCTCGGCGAGCCCCGAGGAGGCGGCACGGCGCCGGGCCGCTGCCTCGGCCGAACTCACCGAGTACTTCCGGGTGCTTATCGACGAGCGTCGCGCCGATCCGCGCGATGACCTGATCAGTAAGGCCATCTCGTTCGAGATCAACGGGCAGCCGGCCACCCAGGAGGACCTCGAATCCTTCTGCATCCTGATGTTCATGGCCGGACTCGACACCGTCACCGCCACCCTGGCAAACACCTTCCTGTACCTGGCCACCCACCAGGAGGACCGGCAGGCCATCGTCGACGATCCGGAGCTGATCCCGTCGGCGATCGAGGAGATCCTGCGGGTGTTCGCCATCGTCATCCCGTCACGGAAAACCCTGGAGGACACCGAGATCGCCGGCTGCCCCATCCCGAAGGGGTCGATGGTGTGCCTGCCTCTGAACGCGGCCACCCGTGACGACCGCCAGTACGAGGACGCCAAGGAAGTCCATCTGGACCGCCATCCCAACAACCACATCGCGTTCGGTGCCGGCCCGCACCGCTGCCTCGGATCGCACCTGGCCCGCCGCGAACTGCGCATCGCGCTGGAGGAGTGGCACAAGTACATCCCGAACTACCGGCTCTCCCTCGAATCGCATCCCACCGAGAAGGGCGGGCAGCTCGGCCCGGTCGGTTCGATCTACCTCGAATGGGACGTCTGAGTCGAAGTGGTGGCGTCAGGCACGAAGGGTCGCCGGACCCTTCGTGACCCTCGCTCCTTCGTCGCATCGGCCTCAGGGATCAAGATGGGTACCCCTATCCTTCGTCGCATCGGCCTCAGGGATCAAGACGGGTACCCCCGTCCCTCGTCGCATCGGCCTCAGGCACCAAGAGAGGTACCCCCGTCCCTCGTCGCATCGGCCTCAGAGACCAAGATGTTTGGTCGCAAGCGAACATCGACCGGCCTTCTTGATCCCTGAGGGCGTCGCGCGAGCTTGCGAGCCGACGCGTCTCGAAGGGTCCGGCGAGATGCGGCTCCCAACGAGCTTCAGCCGAGCCGGTCGAAGATGCGGGCGGCTGCGGTGTCGCGAAGGTGTTCGGTCCGGGCGCAGGATGCCTCGTCGGTCAACGCCCGGCGCAGCAGCAGGTGCGCGGGGTGCTCCCAGGTGAAGCCGATGCCGCCGTGCACCTGGATGCAGGCCTCGGCGTTGCGGACCGCGGCCGAGACTGCTTGGGCGGCGGCCAGATCCACGGACAGATCATCGAAGGTGTCGGCGGCCGAGAGCACCTGGTTGCGGGCGCTTTCGGCATCGACCAGCATGTCGGCGCAGCGGTGCGAGACGGCCTGGAACGAACCGATCTGCCGGCCGAACTGCTCGCGCTGCCCGGCCCAGTCGACAGCCAGCGCCAGCGCCCGGCTCGCGACCCCGACAGCATCCGTCGCGAGCAGTAGACGCCACAGTCGTTGCGCTGCCGCGATATCGGCGGGAATGGCGGTGGCAGGCACCGCATCGAACGAGACGGTGCCGGAGGTGCCGGTCAGGTCGAGGGCCTCCTGCGCGGTCACCGTCGCCCGGTCCGCGTCGAGCACGACTACCGAAGCGGCACCGGTGATCACCACGAAGAGTTCGGCGTCACCTGCACCGCGGACCCGTTCGACGGTCCCGGTGAGAACGCCATCGGACAGCGTGGGGGCTCGGGAGTCGAGGACCCAGCCCGTGTCATCGAGCCCCACGACCACCGCGACCTTCGCGCCGCCGACGATCCGCCGCGCATGATCGCCGGCGGGCACCAGGGCGAGTGCGGTGGCGGCATCGATCAGTCCGCCGGGGGCCAGACCGAACGCGGCCTGCTCGATCGCGGCACACAGGAGCCGCAGCCGCGCCCCGCCCCCACCGACGGCTTCGTCGGCGCACAGACCGGGAAGACCGAAGTCCACCAGACTATTCCAGAGCTCAGCGGACACCGCTTCGCCGGCGATGATCCGGTGCGGGTCGACGTGAGCGGACACGATCGCGGCGACGGCCTCGCGAACCGCTGCCTCGTCGTCGGACGGCGCGGTCAGCGGGGTCCCCGGGGGTACCAGCGGTTTGCGGCGGCCCTCACCCCGGTGCGACGGCAACCCCAGCACCGATTCGGCGATAGTGTTGCGCTGGATCTCGGCGGTGCCCGCCCCGATGGTGGCCGCGCGTGACATCAGGTACCCGTAGGTCCAGCGGCCGCCGTCGACGGCGCCCTCGGATCGGCTGCCCAGCATGGCACCGGAACCGCCGAGCCGCAGTGCCAGACGTTGCAGACGCTGTTCGAACTCCGACTTGACGAGCCGGTTGATCGACGATACTCCCATCGGATCCTCTTGCCGCAGAGCGGCGTCCAGCGCGCGTGCGCTGTTGGAGACGATCGTGCGCACATCGGTTTCCAGCCGGGCGAGTTCCTGCAGGACGTGTGGATCGTCGCGGTAGCCCTGCTTGTCGGCCTGCGCGAACACCTGGTCGACGGTCTTGCGGTATTTGAACTCGTCGGCCAGCGCCGCGGTGGCCCGCTCATGCCCGAGCGAGGTGCGCATGATGGCCCAGCCTTCTCCTTCCTCGCCGACCCGGTTGGCGACCGGCACCTCGACGTCGTCGAAGAAGACCTCGGCGAAGTGATGTCCGCCGGCGATGTCGCGCAGTGGCCGCACCTCGATACCCGGGGTGCGCATGTCGATGAGCAGGTAGGTGATGCCCGAGGTGGACCGCCCGGCGGGGCCGGTCCGCACCAGCGCGAAGATCCAGTCGGCCTTGTGCGCCAGCGTCGTCCAGATCTTCTGGCCGGTCACCCGGTACACGTCTCCGTCCCGGACGGCGCGGGTGCTCAGCGAGGCGATGTCACTACCGGCTCCGGGCTCGGAGAACCCTTGGCACCAGCCCTCTTTACCGCGCAGGAGCGGTTCGAGGAAACGGTGCCGCTGGGCGTCGGTGCCGTGCACGATCAGGGTCGGGGCGACGATGAACGACATCGTGAACGGATGCCGCGGCACCCCGGCCGCGGTCATCATCCGGTAGTAGTCGAGTTGGTCGGCCAGCGGCAGTTCCATCCCGCCCACCGACCGCGGCCAGGAGGGTGCGGCCAGACCTGCGTCGACGAGTTCGGACTGCCAATCGAGGGCGGCCTGCCACCGGTCCTTCGACGTGACGGGCCGGGGCCGGGCCCGGTAGTCGGCCAGCAGCGCGGTGAGCCGCTCACGCCAATCGGCCCCTCCTTGCGCGGGCACAACGGTGTCGGCGGGGCATTCGGCCGGCACGGTGGTGGCGGCCGGGCTTTCGATACTCACAAGCAGTGTTCTCCCGTAGTTCCCGCAGCGCTACGACTCGGCGCTCGCCTTGCGCCGGTTGCCGTACCGCGCACCGATATCGGTGCTGCTGGTGCGGAACGCCACGCGCGCTTCCTCTTCCAGGGCCAGAGCGTGGGTGACCGACGCGCCGGCCCCCTCTTTGAGCAGACGCAGCATCCGTTGCACGGCGCCGGGGTGCCCGCCGGCGATGGTGCGCGCGATCGTCATCGTACGCTCCAGGTGCTGCTCGTGCGGCACCACCTCGTTCGCCAGGCCAAGACGCAAAGCGGTTGCCGCGTCGAAGGGTTCGCCGCTGAGGATGATCTGGATGGCCGCGGCCAGGCCCACCGTCCGGGGCAGCAGCGCACTGCCGCCCCAGCCGTTGAGCAGACCGATCTGGGCGTGTGTGTCGGCGAACACGGCCTTCTCGGAAGCGATGATGAACGAGCAGTTGACCGCCAGTTCGAATCCGCCTGTGTAGCAGGCCCCGTTCACGGCCGCGATCACCGGCTTGGAGCAGGCGCGCAGCACCTGCGTCGGGGTCGGGCCCTCGGTGCGTGGCGACGGACCGGACAGCGCCTCGGGCAGGTCGACACCCGAGGAGAACGACGGCCCGGCACCGGTGATGACCACGGCGCGGATATCGTCGTCGGAATCGGCCCGCCACAGTTGCCGTTTGAGTTCTTTGCGCATCGCCCGGTTGATCGCGTTGCGCTGGTCCGGCCGGTTCAGGGTGAGAACGAGAACCTGTCCGTCGAGTTCGGCGAGCAATGCCGGTGCGTCCCCGCCCTGCTCGGTCTCGGCTGCGGTCACCGTGCGGCCCCGTTCACCGCCGCGACGGGCACGTCGTTGACCGGTGTCACGGTGACCCGCCTGCCGAGATCGGCGATCACGGATTCGGCGTCGGCGACGATGCGCCGCACCAGCTCACCCGCCGAGGGGATGTCGTGGATCAGGCCCTGGGACAGCCCGACCGTCCACACCCCGAGCTCCGGATCACCCTCGGCGAACACCCGCCGCCCGCGCACCCCGGCCACCAGGTCCTTGATGTCCTTGAATCGTCCACCGGCGGCGAGGATCTCGATGACCTCGTTGCTGACGGTGTTCTTGGCGACCCGCATGCTGTTGCGCAGTTGCCGCATGATCAGCCGGGTGTCCTTCTCGGAGGCGCCGACGATGATCTGTTTGATGTCCTGGTGCACCGGGCTCTCCTTGGTACACATGAACCGGGTACCCATGTTGATGCCGTCGGCGCCCAGCGATAGCGCCGCCGCCAGACCGCGGCCGTCGGCGAAACCACCCGACGCCACGAACGGGATAGTCAGCTGATCGGCGGTCGCCGGGATCAGGATCAGCCCGGGGATGTCGTCCTCACCCGGATGCCCGGCACATTCGAAACCGTCGATGCTCACCGCGTCGGCACCGATCCGCTCCGCCTTGAGCGCGTGCGCGACGCTCGTGCATTTATGGATCACCTTCAGGCCGTGTTCTTTGAAGTGCTCGATGTGCACGGTCGGGTCCGATCCGGCGGTCTCCACGATCGGCACCCCTGAGTCGATGATGACCTGCCGGTACTCGGCGAAGGGCGGCGGGTTGATCGAGAGGGTGAGGGTGAGATTGACACCGAACGGCCGGTCGGTGAGTGCCTGGCAGCGGGCGATCTCGGCGGCCAGATCGTCGGGGGTGGGCTGGGTCAGCGCGGTGATGATGCCCAGGCCACCCGCGTTGGACACGGCGGCGGCCACCTCGGCGCGGCCGACGAACATCATCCCGCCCTGCACGACGGGATGGCACACCCCGAACAGCTCCGTGAACCGTGTGGTGAGCATCGTCATCTCCTAACAGGGCAAAAAGGTGCGGGCTGATTTTTCAACGTAGTGCGCGTTGCCGGGCGGTCCGGCCCCTGTCCGAATGAGCGGGACAGACCGTAAATGTGGCGTCCGTCACCGGGTACTAGTTGCACAATTCGCCTACGGGCGCGTGTATCTCATGCCGGTGTGCCGCATCACGGAGTCAGTGATCTCACCGCCCGGTATGCGTTCGCGCCGCTCACAGCGATCCCACTCCGACCTTCGAGGAGACACTATGAAGACCCTCCGGCGTCCCCGCGGCACGACCTCGCTGCGTGCCGCAACCCTGCTGGCGGCATCGGTGCTGCTCGCCGTGCCCACGCTCGCCGCGTGTGGTGACGACGACAGCGGCGACGACGCCGGCACCACCGTCTCCGCCCCCGACGGCGCCTTCCCCGGCAAGGCCGCCACGGGCAGCACCATCAAGATCGGCCTGATCAACAACGAAGGCGGATCGGCGATCTCGGCCCCCGAGAACCGCGAAGCCGCCGAGGCCGCCGCCCAGTACGCCAACGAGAATCTGGGCGGCATGGGCGGCCACAAGATCGAACTGGTGGTCTGCAAGCAGGCCGAGGAACCCACGTCGGCCCGCGACTGCGCCAACCGCATGGTGGAGCAGAAGGTGTCGGCCGTGGTCATCACCACCACCGGCCTCGGTGACGTGATGGTGCCGATCATCTCGGGCGCCAAGATCCCGTACGTGGCGACCGCCGGCCAGAGCACCCAGGAACTGGCCAACCCCTACGCCTTCATGTGGAGCGGCGGGTTCCCGTCGGCCCTGGAGTCGATGGCGGCGTACGCGAAGGGCAAAGGCTACAAGAGCGTGTCCGCCTTCACGATCGATGTGCCGGCCGCGGTCAACGGCCTGAAGATGATGGGCAACGCCTATTTCCAGGCCGCGGGCGTGAAGCTGAACATCGTCGCCATCCCGCCGGGCACCCCGGACGCCACCCCGCAGGTGAGCGCGGGCATCAAGGACAATCCGGAGGCCGTGCTGGTCGTCGGCGAAACCACTTCCTGCACTTCCACTCTCAAGGCGCTCGGCACCATCGGGTACAAGGGCGAGAAGATGGGAATCCAGGCCTGCGCCACCCCGAACGTGGTCTCCGCCGTCGGTGACAGCATCAACGACACCAAGATCTTCAGCGCCGCCCAGACCACCGGCGACGATGAGGAAGCACGCCTGTACCACGCCGTCGTCGACAAGTACCGTCCCGGCACCGACACCTCCGGCTATGCCTACGTCGGCTACCAGGGCGTCCTCGGACTGGTCCGCGCCACCACCGGACTCGGCGACGACACCTCGCCCGCGGCGGTGGCCACGGCCATCAGGTCGGCCAAGAACGTGGTGCTGCCCGCGGGCGGTGGCCTGACCTTCACCTGCGACGGCACCGCCAATCCGATGCTGAAGTCGGTGTGCAGCAAGGGTTCCATCCTCGCCGTGATGGAGGACGGCAAGCTCGTCGACGGCAAGGTCGCACCCAAGTAGTCACGGTCGGCGGCCCGCGGTGATCGCCGCGGGCCGCCACGACCTCGCCAAGTTCCACGAACGAGATCAAAGGCTTTTCACGATGACACAAGACTTCCAGTTCTTGTTGCTGGGCCTGGGCAACGGTGCCGTGTACGCGGCACTGGCCCTCGCGCTGGTCATGACCTACCGCAGTTCCGGGGTGGTGAACTTCGCCACCGGCGCGATCGCCCTGTACATCGCCTACACGTTCGCGTTCCTGCGCCAGGGCGAACTGCTCATCCCCATTCCGGGACTACCCAAGACCATCGACCTCGGCGGCGACCTCGGATTGTTCCCGGCCATGCTGATCGCCCTGGCGATCGCCGCCGCCCTCGGCGCATTCCTGTACTTCGCGCTGTTCCGGCTGCTGCGCAACGCGCCGGCCACCGCCAAGGCCGTCGCATCGGTGGCGTTGATGCTGGCCGTCCAGTCGCTGCTGGCCGCCCGCGTCGGCACCAATCCCGTATCGGTGGAGGCGATCCTGCCCTCGGACGTCGTCGAGTTCGGCGATCTGCGGATCCCGCAGGACCGACTGTGGTTTGCCGCGATCATCGTCGCGCTGACCGTCGCGCTGATTGCCGCGTTCCGGCTCACCCGGTTCGGTCTGGCCACCCGCGCCGCCGCCGAAACCGAGACGGGAGCACTGGTCACCGGCCTGTCACCCGAACGCATCGCGTACGCCAACTGGGCGCTGTCAACGATGATCGCGGGGCTGTCGGGCATCCTGATCGCACCGATCGTGCCGCTCATCCCGGTCTCGTACACCCTGTTCATCGTCCCCGCGCTCGCCGCGGCGCTGGTGGGCAACTTCAGCGCCATCGGCCCGGCCGTCTCGGCGGGCCTGGCGATCGGCATGCTGCAGTCGGAGATGACGCACCTGCAGTCAACCCTCGACTGGATGCCGCAATCCGGTATGGCCGAACTCATTCCGCTGCTGCTGATCCTCGTCTTCCTCGTGATGCGGGGCAAACCGCTGCCCACCCGCGGAACTCTCGTGCAGAGCACTCTCGGCGCGGCACCGCGACCCAAGAACCTGCTGATCACCGGCACCGTCTGGACGCTGATCGCCCTCATCGCGATGCTGGTGACCACCGGCAGCTACCGCGGCGCGATCATCATGACCTTCACACTCGCCATCGTCGCCCTCTCGCAGGTGGTGGTGACCGGCTTCGCCGGCCAGATCTCGCTGGCACAGTTGACCCTCGGCGGTGTCGGCGCGTTCATGCTGAGCCGGTTCACCGTCGACATGGGTATCCCGTTCCCCATCGCCCCGATCCTCGCCGCCCTGGTGGCCACCGTGGTGGGTGTGGTGGTCGGACTTCCCGCGCTGCGGATCCGCGGATTGCCGGTCGCCGTGGTCACGCTCGGCCTCGCGGTTTTCCTGGAGGCGTTCTGGTTCCGCAACAACGAGTACAACGGCGGTATCGACGGCGCCCACATCAAGGACCCGTCGTTGTTCGGGATCGACCTGGGTATCGGTGCGGGCGAGAACTATCCGCGCATCTCCTTCGGAATCGCCTGCCTGGCAATCCTGGTCATCATCGCCCTCGGTGTGGTCAAGCTACGCACCAGCCGACTGGGTGCGTCGATGCTCGCGGTGCGCGCCAACGAACGTTCGGCGGCCGCCTCCGGCATCAACGTCTCACGTATCAAGTTGACCGCGTTCGCGATCGGCGCGTTCATCTCCGGTATCGGCGGCTCGCTGATGGCCTATCAGCAGACGATGGCGGTACCCGAGGCGTTCACCGCGGTCGGCGGTATCGCGGTGTTCGCCATCTGCTACCTCGCCGGCATCACCTGCGTGTCGGGTTCGATGCTCGCCGGCATCATGGGTTCGGGCGGCATCATGTTCGTCGTACTCGACCGGGTCGCCAACGTCGGCGAGTACTACTCTGTCGCGCTGGGCATCTTGCTGGTGGTCACCATCGTGGCCCAGCCCGAGGGCATCATGGCCGACATCCTCAAGCGGATCGATCAGCTTCGGGAACGGTTCGGCGCCAAGGAAACAGGAGCGGCAGCCGAGGACGAAGGACTGCACGCCTCGCTCACCCCGGACGACATCACGGGAACTCCCGGACTACTCCCGGACACCACGGTGGACCGGTCGGCCGGCGAAGTCGTGCTGGCCGCCAAGGGGATCGGTGTCCGGTACGGCGGTGTCACCGCCCTCGACGACGTGAGCTTCGAGGTGACCGAAGGCGAGATCATCGGTCTCATCGGCCCGAACGGCGCGGGCAAGACCACCTTCATCGACGCCATCAGCGGATTCGCGGACGCCGAGGGTAGTGTCGCCCTCGCCGGCGAATCCCTCGACGGCAGGCACGCCCACCAGCGCAGCCGCGCCGGACTCGGGCGCACCTTCCAGGGCATCGACCTGTACGAGGACCTGTCGGTGCGGGAGAACGTCATGGTGGGCACCACGGCGTCGCTCGGCCGTGGGGCGGGCAATCCCCCACTCGATGACGCGCAGATGGCGCAGCTGTTCGAGGTGCTGCACCTGGACAAGGTGACCGAACGACCCGTCCGTGAACTGTCACAGGGGCAGCGGCAACTCGTCTCGGTGGCCCGCGCCCTGGCCGGAAGGCCGCGCGTGGTGCTCCTCGACGAACCGGCCGCCGGCCTGGACAGCACCGAAAGTGCCTGGCTCGGGTTGCGGCTCAAGGCGATCCGGGATGCGGGCACCACGATCATCATGGTCGACCACGACATGGACCTGGTGCTGGACGTGTGCGACCGCATCGTCGTCCTCGACCTCGGTAAACGTATCGCGATCGGAACCCCGGCCGAGGTCCGCAACAATCCCGACGTCACCCGCGCCTACCTGGGGTCGGCGCACAGTGGACAGGAAGTGCCGGCATGAGCAACGTGCTGTCCTGCCGCGAACTCGCGGCAGGCTACTCCAATGGGCGCCCGGTGGTGCGCGATCTGAGCTTCGACCTCGCCGCCGGTGAGATCCTCGCCCTGCTCGGTCCGAACGGCGCGGGCAAGACCACCGCACTGCTCACCCTGGCCGGCTTGCTGCCGAGCCTCGGCGGGTCGGTCGAGGTGGCCGGGACCACGCTCAAATCCGGCCAGGCGCGGGCCACCGCGAAAGCCGGCCTGGCGCTGGTCCCCGACAACCGGGAGTTGTTCACCACCCTGACGGTGGAGGAGAATCTGCGCCTGGCGGTTCCGTCGCGGCGCGGGTGGACCGCCGAACGTGACAGGGTTCTCGACTACTTCCCGCGTCTCGGGGAACGGTTACGGGTCAACGCCGGTGCCCTGTCCGGCGGCGAGCAGCAGATGCTCGCCATCGGCCGGGCACTGGCCCAGCATCCGAAAGTGCTTGTGGTGGATGAGCTGAGCATGGGTCTGGCACCGGTGATCGTCGAACGGCTACTGCCGGTGATGCGGCAGGTGGCCGACGACTCGGACACCGCGGTGATCATCGTCGAACAGCATGTGGCGCTGGTGCTGGAGATCGCCGACACTGCGCTGGTGCTGCGGCACGGGGACAACGTCCTGCACGATGCCGCCGAAAAGCTGCGTGGTGCACCCGAACTCATCGAACAGGCCTACCTCGGAGGTTCGTACGACCACGACCCCGTCAAGATCGCCGAAGCGCTCTAGAGAACCAGGAGCATTCCTGCCCGGCCCAGCCATCCCGGGCCGAGCCCACCGCCGCACGCGTACGGCACTTCCATCGGTTCCGGAATCATTTCGTCCCCTTCAGATTTCGCTCGATCCAGCATCCCCCGAAAGGACCACCCCATGACCACAATCCGCCGCCGGCGTATGTCGCGGATTGTCGCCGCGACTGCGGCCGCCCTGCTGTGTACCACCATCGCCGCCTGTGGTGACGACGGCGACGACGACGCGGCCACCAGCAGTTCGTCCATCGACTCCGCGTCCTTCCCCGGCAAGGCCGCCTCCGGCGCGCCTGTCAAGATCGGCCTGATCAGTGCCGAGGACGGACAGGCCGTGTCGCTGCCCGAGACCAGGGAGGCAGCCGAGGCCGCCACCAAGTATGCGAACGAGAACCTCGGCGGTATCGCCGGCCGCCCGATCGAACTGGTCTCCTGCAAGCAGCAGGAGGAGCCGACCTCGGCCCGCAACTGCGCCAACCAGATGGTGGAGCAGAAGGTCAACGCCGTCGTGGTCACCAATACCGGCATGACCAGCGTGATCGCCCCCATCGTCACCCGCGCCGGAATCCCGTACGTCACCTCGGTGGCCGGCGGCATGGAGGACGCGACCGGCGACAAGGCGTTCGTGTGGACCTCCGGTGCCAGTGCCTCGCTGGCGATGGCGAACTACGCCACCCAGCAGAAGATGAAGTCCGTCGTGGCCTATTCGATGGAGAACCCCGCCGCCCTCGGCGCGCTGGAGATGATCGCCAAGCCCGCGTTCAAGGCGGCCGGTATCGACTTCAACATCGTGTCCATCCCGTTCGGCTCACCCGACTCCACCCCCCAGGTCAGTGCCGGCCTCAAGCACAAGCCGCAGGGCGTGATCGTGCTCGGCGAATCCACCGTGTGCACCTCGGTCCTCAAAGCACTCGGCACCCTCGGATCCGACGCCCAGATCATGACCCCGCAGACCTGCGTCGCCCCCGACGTGGCCAAGGCCGTCGGCAATTCCGGGATCGAAGGGGTGAAGGTGTTCAGCAACGCCGACACCGAATCCGACGACGCCGAGAGCACGCTGTACCGCGCCGTGATGGCCAAATACTCCCCCAAGACGGAGACCAGCGGTTACGCCGTCACCGGCTATCAGGGCATGCTGGCCCTCATCCGCGCCACCGCCGGCCTGACCGGTGACGTCACCCCCGACACCATCATCACCGCCGTCCGCGGCGCGAAAGATGTTGTCCTGCCCGCGGGTCTGGGCATCACCTTCTCCTGCGACGGCAAGGCCGTCACCGGCATGCGCGGTGTCTGCAGCAACCAGGTCATCATGTCCACGGTGTCCGGCGGCACACTCACCGGCGCCGAGAAGATCTCCCTCCTCGGTTCCTGACCGTCCTCACCATGACACCGAATGCGGCGCCGGAGTCCACTCCGGCGCCGCATTCGGCGTTGATCCGTTGGGAGCCTGGCGTCACCGGACCCTTCGAGACGAGTCGGCTCGCAAAGCTCGCGCGACCCCCTCAGGGATCAAGACGGTGGCCCCGGCCAACCATCTTGCCCCCGAAGCCAAAAGCAACAAAGAAGCGACCACGCATCTTGATCCCTGAGGCCGAAGCGACGAAGGAGCGAGGGTCACGAAGGGTCCGGCGACCTTTCGACACCTGACGTCACCACCTCAATCGGCATACCGGCCGGCGAGGTCGCGGCCGATGATCTCCTTCATGATCTCGGTGGTGCCGCCGACGATGGTCTGGACGCGGGCGTCGGCGTAGGCGCGGGAGATGGGGTATTCGTCCATGTAGCCGTAGCCGCCGTGCAACTGCAGGCAGGCGTCGACGACGCGGTTCTGCAGTTCGGTGGTCCACCATTTCGCCTTGGCGCCGAGCGTCGCGTCGAAGCGGCCTTCGTTGAGGGCGTGGATGCTCTGTTCCAGGAAGGTGCGGGTGATGTCCACCTCGGTGGTCAGCTCGGCCAGCCGGAAGCGGGTGTTCTGGAAGTCGATGATCCTGGTGCCGAACGCTTTTCGTTCGCTCGTGTATTTGATCGTCCAGTCCAGGGCGGCCTCGGCCGCGCACAGGGCGCGCCAGGCGATCGACAACCGTTCCAGTGGGAGCTGGGCGGTCAGATGGTGAAAACCCCGGTCGAGTTCACCCACCAGATTGCCGGCGGGAACCCGCACATCACTGAACGCGATCTCGGCCGTGTCCTGAGCGTGCAAACCGAGTTTGCGCAGTTTGCGGCCCCGGCTGAAACCCGGTGTGGTGGTGGGCACCAGGATCAGCGACAACCGGGGCCGGCCGTCCTTGTCCCCCGTCAGCACCACATCCGACGAGAATCCGCTGGTGATAAAGGTTTTGGCGCCGTTGATCACCCACTCGTCGCCGTCGCGGACGGCGGTGGTCTTCATGCCGCGCAGATCACTGCCGGCCGCGGGCTCGGACATGGCGATCGAAGCCACCACCTCACCCGATGCCATGCCGGGCAGCCAGGCGCGTTTCTGGCCGTCGGTGCCCAGCTCCATCAGGTACGAGCCGACGATGTCCTCGTTGATGGAGAACCCGGATGCGAGCGACGCCGCTCCGACGCGCGCCAGCTCCTCCTGCACGACGCACCGGAACCGGTAGTCGCTCGCGCCTCCGCCGCCGTACTCCGACGGAAAACGCAGACCCAGGATCCCCAGGGCACCGGCCGATTTCCACACGGCACGGCCGGTTTCCCGGTTCTCCTCCCACTCGTCCAGCTGGGGAGTCACGTCGCGGGCGACGAAGTCCCGCACCACCTCCCGGAACGCCTCATGATCGGCATCGTAAAAGCTGTGCGGCACAGCGACTCCCTTTCACATCATTCGATGAGTTCGTACAGCGTGGCGTTGGCGGTGCCGCCGCCCTCGCAGATGGCCTGCAGGCCGTAACGGATTCCCTTGTCGCGCATGTGGTTGATCAGCTTGATGGTGAGGAATCCGCCGGTGGCGCCCAGCGGGTGCCCCAGCGCGATCGCACCGCCGAGCTGATTGAGCCGCTCGGGCTTGGCGCCGAGCTCGATCTGCCAGGCCATCGGCACCGGCGCGAACGCCTCGTTCACCTCCACGGCACCGATATCGTCGATGGTGAGCCCGGTGCGCGCCAACAACTTCTGGGTCGCCGGGATGGGGCCGGTGAGCATCATGACCGGGTCGTCCCCGACCACCGACCCGGCCACGATGCGCGCGATCGGAGTCAGGCCCAGTTCGGCCGCCTTCTCCGAGGTCGTGATCATCACCGCCGACGCACCGTCGGAGATTTGCGAGGCGTTGCCCGCGTGGATGACACCGTCCTCTTTGAACGACGGCTTGAGCTTGGCGAGCTTCTCGGGTGTGGTGCCCCGGCGCAGACCCTCGTCGACGGAGAACAGCCCGTCCTCGGTCTCCACCGGCACGATCTGCGACTCGAACGCACCCGAATCGATGGCCGCGGCGGCGAGTTCGTGCGAGCGGGAGGCGTACTCGTCGAGCGCGTACCGCGACAGGCCCCACTTCTCGGCGATCAGCTCCGCGCCGATGCCCTGATCGAGTTTCTCGACCCCGTACCGGTCGAGCACGGTCTGCCCGTACGGGAAGCCGGACGCGCGGGTGGCGCCGAGCGGCACCCGCGACATGGTCTCCACACCACCGGCCACGGCGATGTCGTAGGCGCCGGCGATCACCGCGTGCGCGGCGGACTCGATGGCCTGCTGACCCGAACCGCAGGCGCGGTTGATGGTCACACCCGGCACCGACTGCGGCCAGCCCGCGGCCAGCACCCCGAACCGGGCCACGTTGCTCGACTGGTCACCGAGCTGGGTGACGCACCCCCACACCACGTCATCGACAGTCCCCGGATCGATACCGGTACGGCGTACGAGTTTATTGAGGACGATCGCGGAAAGATCCACCGGGTGCACCCCGGCGAGGGATCCGTTGCGCTTCCCGATGGGGGTACGAACGGCCTCGACAATCACCGCGTCACGAGTCGGCATAACCACTTCCTTGTCACTGTGCGCCCTCAGGCGCTCTTCGATTCCTCGGATGCCTCGCAGATCTGGATCGCCCGTTCCGGGCAGGCCGCGACGGCCTCGATCGCCAGATTCTCGGCACCTTCAGGCACGATAACCCGCGCGGCGGCGGCATAGCCATCATCGTCGATGTCGAAGTATTCGGCGGCGACGGCATAGCAGCGGGCATGCCCGGCACATTTGTCGAGATCGATGGTGACCAGCATCTTCCAAGCTCCGTTCAAGTGATCGCGCCGGCGATCTTCAGTTCGATCAGCCGCTCGTCGTCGTAGCCGAGGTCGCGCAGCACGTCATCGGTGTGTTCGGCGAAACCCGGTGCCCGGGTGAGCGAAACAGGCGTGTTGTCGAAGTTGACAGGATTGGCGACGAGTTTGCGCGTGGCACCGCCGGCGTCGACGACGTCGGCGATGCGCCCGTTGGCGATGAGGTCGGCGTCGTTGCCGATCTCCCACGAATCCTGCACCACGGCCCACTGGCCGCGGATGTCCTTGAACGCCGCCCGCCAATGCTCCAGTGGTTCGGCGGCGACGACGGCGGCGATGAGGTCCATCGCCGCGGCGTGGTTGGTGGTGAGCGCGGCGTCGTCGGTGAACCGTTCGTCGGCGACGAGTTCGGGGCGGCCGATCGCCTGGCAGAACTCGGGCCAGTAGCGCCCGGCCTGCAGCATCGACAGCTGGATCCAGCGGCCGTCGGCGGTGCGGTAGGCCCCCGACAGTGGGTTGGCGGCGCTCGCCGAACGTTTGTCGGCGGCGGGCGGCGGCATCGCCTCGCCCCGGACCAGTGCCATGTTGACGGTGAACTGGGTGGCCCATGCCCCCACCGACAGCAGCGATACGTCGATCTCGGACGGCTCACCGGTTACCTGCCGCCCGTACAGCGCGGCCGCGATACCGCCGGCGATGGTGAGTCCGCCGATGTTGTCACCGTAGGCACCGGCCGGCATGAAGCTGACCTTCTCCGAGCCCGCGGGCATCGTGCCGAATGCGCTGCCGCCACGCGCCCAGAAGGCGGTCGAATCGTAGCCGCCCTTGTCGGCGTCCGGGCCCTGCGCACCGAAGCCGCTGCCCACCACGTAGATGATGTCCGGGTTGATAGCCCGCACCTCCTCCAGCGTGAAGCCGAGGCTGCGGCGGGCGGCGGGCAGGAAGTTGGTGAGGAACACGTCGCTGCGTCTGATCAGTTCGGCGAACACCTCCCGCGACTCCGGATTCTCCAACGCCAGCCCGACACTGCGCTTTCCGCGGTTGGGGCCCTCCATGATCGGCGAGAACCCCGACCCGCCGGTGCTGTAGCCGAGCACCCGCACCAGACCGCGTTGCGCGTCGCCCTTTTCGGCGTGTTCGATCTTGATCACGTCGGCACCCCAGTCGGCGAGCACCGCACCCGCGGACGGGACAAACGTGAACTGCGCAACCTCAAGGACGCGAACGCCTTTCATCGGCTGATGCATGAATGCCGGCTCCTCACAGTTGTCTGTTCACTCTTGACGATTACCCGTCCGCGCGGACAATCTGGCGTCTCTTCCCGCCGAGCGGGACAGCACCACCCTGATGATTGAGGTGCGAGCTTGCGAGCCTCGAAATCCGGTGAGCGAACATTGTCGTCTCGCCGGGTTTCGATGCTCGTCGCTTGCGCTCCTCACACCTCAACCGGCAGTAGTCGCTTTCAAGTGTCGAGCAGTTCGATGATGGTGGCGTTGGCCTGGCCGCCGCCCTCGCACATCGTCTGCAGTCCGTAACGGATCCTGTTGCGCCGCATGTGCGTGATCATGTCGGTCATGATGCGGGCGCCCGATCCGCCGAGCGGATGGCCGAAGGCGATGGCGCCGCCGTTCGGGTTGAGCAGCCCGTCGTCGGCGCCGGTCTCCCGCTGCCACGCCAGCGGCACGGTGGCGAAGGCCTCGTTGACCTCGAAGACACCGATATCCGACAGCGACAGTCCCGATCGTTTCAGCGCCTTCGCGGTGGCGGGGATGGGGCCGGTCAGCATGATCACCGGGTCGTCGCCGGTCACGACGGCGGTGTGGACGCGGGCGATCGGGCGCAGGCCGTGCCTGCCGGCAGCCTCCTCACTCATGATCAGCAGCGCCGCCGAGCCGTCGGAGATCTGGGAGGCGTTGCCGGCATGGATCACCCCGTCCTCACGGAACACCGGCTTGAGCGTGACGAGGGTATCGACGGTGGTGCCGCGGCGGATACCCTCGTCGGTGCCGACGAGCCCGTCCGGGGTGGCCACGGGCACGATCTGGTCGGCCAGCAGACCGGCGTCCTGTGCGGCCGCGGCCCGTTCGTGCGAGCGGGCGGCATAGGCGTCCACGTCTGTTCGGGTCAACCCCCACCTGGCGGCGATCATTTCGGCGCCCACCCCCTGATTGGGAACCACGTTGTCGTAGCGGTCCCGGTACGACTGCGGGAACGGGCTGTGCCCGATCGTCGTCGACGAGCCCATCGGCACCCGCGTCATCGACTCCACCCCACCGGCGACCACCACGTCGTAGTGTCCGGCGGCGACACTCGCAACCGCGAAATTAACCGCCTGCTGCGATGATCCGCACTGCCTGTCGACGGTGACACCGGGAATGGTCTCGGGCCAGCCCGCGGCGAGCACCGCGGTGCGGGCGATGTCGATGGCCTGCTCGGACACCTGCTGCACGCAGCCCCAGATCACATCGTCGACGGCCTCGGGGTCGATTCCGGTGCGCTCGACCAGTCCGCGCAGCACCGTCGCCGACAGATCGGCCGGATGCACCTGCGCGAGCACGCCGTTCCTGCGGCCGACCGGGGTACGTACCGCTTCAACGATCACGGCATTCATGTGACTACTCCTGGTTCTCTTGCGCTGCTTCGATATCGGCGACCAGGTCGAGCAGCCTGCGCCGGTCGACCTTCAGCGACGCACTGCGCGGCAGCTTGTCGACACCGTGGATGGTCACCGGGATCTCATAGGCGGTGAGACGGGCACGCAGACACTCTTTCAGGTCCGCCTCGCCGACAGGTGCGGCGCCGGGCGCCCATTCGACCACGGCCACCGGCACCTGGCCGAGCCTGTCGTCGGCCCTGCCGTACACGGTGGCATCGAGAATCGCCTCGTGGGCACGAAGTGCGTCGGCCACCACCTCGGGCTGCACCTTGAAACCGCCTCGCACGATGGCGTCGTCGGCGCGTCCGTCGATGTACAGGAACCCGTCCTCGTCGAGGTGGGCGAGGTCGCTGGTGCGCACCCAGCCGTCGGCACCGGAAGTCGTCTGTCCTGAAAGGACTTCCAGGCGGCCCGTTTCGCCGGTGGGCAGGATGTTGCCCGCGTCGTCGACGGTCCGCATGCTCACCCCGGGAAACGGGCGGCCCACGCTGCCACGTTTGCGGGTCCACCACTCGTGGTGCATCGGTTTGGTCCAGCCGGCCACCGCCCCGGAGAACTCGGTGGCACCGTAGACGATGAGCACGGGAATGCCGTAGCGGCCGATGAATTCGTCGGCCAGATCGGGGCTGACGAAGGTGGTGCCCGCGGTGACCGCGCGCAGGCTGCGCAGTCGTTCGGCCGGAACGTCCGCGTTCAGCACCGACCTCATCGCCGCGGGCGGGAGGCTCGCGATGCGTGGCTGATGTTCCTCGATCGCCGACGTCCAGCCGTCGACGGTGAACCGTTCGAGGAGTACGAACGGCCGGGCCTCCGACAGTGCTTGCAGCACGGCCCACATGCCGCCGATGTGCACCATCGACAGCGTCACCAGCGCCACCCGGCCGGTCAGGGGTGCGGGGCGTTGCTCCGGCTGGGCGATGCGAGAGTGCACCGCGGCGAGGGTCGAGTCGAGTTGACGCCAGGTCAGGGGGATGCGTTTGGGTGCCCCGGTGGTTCCGGAGGTGAACATCTCGATGGCTGTTCCGGAGGCCGCGGTGGTGGTGCTGTCAGGTGCCTCGTCTCGCCGGACCCTTCGTGACCCTCGCTCCTTCGTCGCATCGGCCTCAGGGATCAAGAAGTGTGGTCGCGCCGTGCAACTCGACCCCCGAGGACCCACGCCGCCAGAACTCGACACACTGCCTGACCCCCCAGGACCCACGCCGCCAGAACTCGACACACTGCCTGACCCCCGAGGAGCCGAGGCGCCAGAACTCGACACGCTTCTTGATCCCTGAGGAGCCGAGCCGCTAGGCGAGGCGTCTCGAAGGGTCCGGTGAGGCCCGGCACCCGCTTGAGCGAAGGAGAAGCCGGGGATGCCGAGTTCATCTACCGCGGAACGGAACTCGTCGGCAGACCAGGACTCGGTCGGGGCGAGGGCGACGTCGGGGGCACTGCCCAGCAGGTCGCGGGCGACGCGGGCTGCGGGCTGCATCGGGTTGAGGGTGACGAGGGTGCGGCCGGTACCCAGGATCGCCACCAGCGAGGCCACCGACTGCATGCTGTTGCTGAGCACCACACCGATCCGGGAGCCGGGGCCGGCTCCTATCCTGTCGAGTTCGGCGGTGATCTGTTCGGCGAGCCCACGCACCTCGCTCCAGCTGTGCCAGTGGCCGGCCTGCTCGATCATGCGGGCGTCGTCGGGCGCGGACCACAGCTCGCGCAGCGCGGACCGGATTCCGGCCATCACGTCGGGGGTCAGTGTCACGGGTTCTCCGTTCTGGGGTGAAACCTCGGCTAGCGGGGTAGCCCGAGACCTCGTTCGGCAATGATGTTGCGCATGATCTCCGAGCTGCCGCCTGCGATCGTGTAGGCGCGGGCGTAGAGGAATTCGTCCTGCCAGCGGCCGTTGTCGACGGCGCAGGCCCCACCGGTGACCACCCCTGCCTCACCACACAGCTCGAGCGCGAAGGCGGCGATCTCGACACCGAGTTCGCTGAACATCAGTTTGGTCATCGGAGCGTCGTGCGGCCGTTGTTCACCGCGCGAGGCCCTCGTCAGCGACGCATACACCAACGCCGACAACGCATCCACCGACGCGGCGAGCTCACCGAGCCGATCGCGGACCGCGTCGTCATCAAGGGCGAATCGGTCTCCGCGTCGTACGGTCCCGGCAAGCTCGTACAACGCTTCGATATTGCGTTGCAAGCGAACAGCGTTGGAGGCGACACCGGCCCGCTCGTGACCGAGGCTGGAATTGGCGATGCGCCATCCGTCATCGACGGTGCCGATCAGCGCGTCGGCGGAGACCAGCACGTCGTCGAGGAACACCTCGTTGAAGTCGGCGGTGCCGGTCATCTCCCGCAGCGGCCGCACATCCACACCGGGCGAACGCATGTCGATGATGAACGCGCTGATGCCCTTGTGCTTGGGCGCCTCCGGGCAGGTGCGTGCCAGCAGATAGCCGTAGTCGGCCCACTGCCCGTTGGTGGTCCACACCTTCTGCCCGGAGATCCGGAAACCGCCGTCATCCTGCCGGATCGCCTTGGTGCGCAACGATGCCAGGTCGCTGCCCGCTCCGGGCTCACTGAACAGCTGACAGAAGATCAGCTCGCCGGACCGGATGCCGGGCAGGTATGCCGACTTTTGCGCGTCGGTGCCGAAGTCGATGAGCGCGTGCGCCACCAGATTGGCCGCGCCTTGCACCGGCGCGGGCGCCCGGCGGCGGGCGATCTCCTCACCGAGGATCACATCGCGTTCGAGCCGGTACCCGGGCCCGTCGCCGCCGTACTCGGCCGGCCACGAACCGCCGTAGTGGCCCGCGGCGAACAGGTCCCGCGTCCATGTCTTGAGGAGCGCGAGTTCGTCGGCGTTCTCGGCGCTACGGACTCCGGCCTTGGGCGCAATGGGTGGCGCTTTGCGCTCCACGAAGTCACGGACCTGCCTCCGGTAATCCTCAAGCTCAGCGGTCATTCCATACTTCACACCGAATCACCTTGCCGGGACGGGCGATCCGGCGCACCGATGTGTCCCGGTCAATGGATATCAAAGTGCACCGGAGATCAGCGGACCTCGAAATCGCGGGTGGGTACCTCCGAGCGCACCACCTGCGCCTTGCCGATCGGATTGCCCAGGGAGGTGTACGACATGCCGGTGGCCAGCGCCTGCGTGCGACCGGTGTCCTTCGATTCCCAGATCGCCCGGACGCTGCCTTGGACGGCGGCTGCGGGTTTGGCCGCGATGCGGCGGGCGAGCATGTCGGCGCGTTCCCAAAGCTCGTGACGGGGCACGATCTCGCTGACGAACCCGATCTCGTACGCGCGCCGCGCCGACATCCGTTCGTCGAGTCCGAGCAGCACCATGCGCAGCACCTCGCCGATCGGGATGCGGTGGGCCAGCCCGATCGGTTCGAGGGCAGCCACCAGCCCGTAGGACACGTGCGGATCGAAGAACTGGGCGTCGTCACTGGCAACGATGATGTCGGCTTCGTTCAGCCAGTACAGGGCACCACCGGCGGCCATCCCGTGTACCGCGCAAACCAACGGCTTCCAGCAGCCGTTGTGTTTGGGCTGCAGGTCGATTCCCGGGTCGCGGCGGCTGAACACGTTCTCGGAGATGAAGGTGCCCTCGCGGGTGTCCATGCCGGTGGAGAACGCCCGCTCCCCCGCCCCGCGCAGCACGATCACGTGCACGTCGTCGGTCTCGCGGGCGTACTCCCAGATCTGGCGGAACTCGGCGCGCATGGTGTTGGTGAAGGAGTTCATCCGCTCGGGACGGTTGAGGGTGATGGTGAGCACGTGCCCGTCGAGCTCGGCCAGGACCGTGGTCAGTTCGGTGAGATCCATCGCAGTTCCTAATGATTAACCGTGGTGGCCGATACGAGCCGACGTCGGTGCTCGCGCACCGAACCGTCGAGCAGTTCGTCCACCTTGATCCGCCGGATCAGCAGGTGCACGTCGTGTTCCCAGGTGAAGCCGATACCCCCGTGCACCTGTAACGCCAGTTGTCCCACATCGGAGGCGCTGCGGCAGGCGAAGGCCACCGCCGACGACACCGCCCGCGTTCGCTCCGGCCCCTCTTTCTCGTCGAGGGCCAGCGCGGCCGCCCACAGAGTTGCCCGCGATGCCTCCACCGCCACCGCCATGTTCGCCAGGTGGTGCTTGACCGCCTGGAACGATCCGATGGCGGAACCGAATTGGGTGCGCTGCCCGGCATATTCGACGGTCATCGCCAGCAGTCTGTCGGCGCAGCCGAGGGCGTCGACGGCCCGGAAGACGGCGATCTGCTCGCATACCGCCCGGGTGGTGCCGGCGGGCAGGAACGACCACTGCCACACCCCGAGCGTCAGGTCGACCTCCACCTTGGCCCAGGACCGCAGCAGGTCCAGAGTGTCGGCCGGCGAGACCGTCACGTCACCGGCACCGATGACGGCCGCCACCTCACGGCCGTCATCGGTCTCGGCCAGCAACAGAATGTGGTCGGCGTCGACCAATCCTGTTGCCGGTGAGGTTGTTCCGGAGATATGCAGCGTGTCGCCCGCCACCCGCACAGCAAGTGTGCCCGCCGACGCCACCGGGATGACGATCACCTCACCGGCGCTCGCCGCGACCGCGGCCGGATGCCCGACGCGCTCCAGAACCGCAGCGGCGACGGCTATCTCCGCCAACGGAACGGCGCTGCCCGCCCGCCCGTGCTCCTCGGTGAGCACCAGCAGGTCGACGTTCGTGCCCCCTGCGGCCTCGGTGAGCAGGCCCGCCAGGCCCGACTCGACGACGTGTTTACGCGCGTCCGCCGGGATGCGAGCCGGCCCGTCGTCGATGTCCGCCCGCCGGTGCAGGATCGGATCGTGTTTGGCCAGCCACGCCCGTTCGGCACCGGCGAGATCGAGTTGTTCTGTGCTGAGTGCGAAATCCATTGCTACATCTGTGCCCAGATGGTCTTCTGCTTGAGGTAGATCTCAATGCCCTCGCGGCCGGCCTCGTGTCCCCAGCCGGACTGCTTGTACCCGCCGAACGGCATCGAATGATCAAACTGCAGTTGACAGTTCAAACCGATGGTGCCGGCCTGCAGCCGCTTGGCCATCCGGTGGGCACGGCCGACATCCTTGGTCCAGATGGTGCCCGCGAGCCCGTAGTCGCTGTCGTTGGCCAGCGCGGCGGCCTCGTCCTCGTCGTCGAACGGCAGGATGGTGACCACCGGACCGAAGATCTCCTCGCGGTAGAGCCGGTTGGAGGTGTCGAGGTTGGTGGCGACGGTGGGATGCACGAAGTAGCCGGTGCGGTCGAGCCGGTGACCACCGGTGACGTATTCGACGCCGTCGGAACGGCCCTGGTCGATGTACCCCATGACACGTTCGAGCTGACGGGCGCTGATGATCGGCGCGATCATCGCGCCCTCCTCGTCGGGGCCGCCGAGCTTGACGGTGTTGGCGATGCCCGCGATACCCTCGACCACACGCTCGTACACGCCGCGCTGGGCGAAGATCCGCGACCCGAGCATGCACACCTGACCCGAATGCAGGAAGCAGCCGAAGCCCGCCATCATGATCGCCGTGTCCAGGTCGGCGTCATCGAAAATCAGCACCGGGGACTTGCCGCCGAGTTCGAGGGTGACCTTGTTGAGGTTGCTGGCCGCCGACGCCCGCACGATCTCGCGGCCCACCTCGGTGGATCCGGTGAACGCGACCTTCTCGACGTCGGGGTGCGCGGTGATCTGCGCGCCGACGGTGTGCCCGTAGCCGTTGACCATGTTGACCACGCCGTCGGGGACGCCGGCCTCGCGCAGGATGCGGTCGAACACGATCGCCGACAGCGGCGTCTCTTCCGCGGGTTTGACCACGGTGCTGCAGCCCGCGGCCAGCGCCGGGGCCAGCTTGGCGCAGTAGTTGAACACCGGACCGTTCCACGGGAAGATCAGGCCCACAACGCCATACGGCTCTTTCATCGTGTAGGCGTGCATGTGTGATTCGATGCCGGTGAGGCCGCCGGTGTTCACGTCGCGGGCGATACCCGACACCTTGGTGCACCAGCCGGCGTAGTAACGGAACCATTCGGCGCCCACCTTGGTGATGGTCTCAGCCTGGAACTTGGGGATGCCGGTGTTCAGGCATTCGAGTTCGGCGAGCAGCGAGGCGTTCTCCTCGATGAGGTCGGCGACCTTCCACAGCACCCGGGCGCGTTCGTAGTCGGCCTTACCCGCCCACACCCGTGATTCGTAGGTGTCCTTCGCCCGGGCGACGGCGGCGTTGACCGCATCCGGTCCGGCGTCGGTGAACTCGGTGATCAGTTCCTCGGTCACCGGGCTCACCACGGGAATGGTCTCGCCCGTTCCCGGTACGTCGCGAAGTTCGTCGAGCACATCCTGCACGGTCATGAATCTCCCTTTCAGCCACCACCTGGTTGGGCGGCACGCTATGAAAGGCCCACACTTGGCGTCGACCGGACGTCTCGCTGGCCGGGAACCTCCCGTATCGACTTTTCCGATCACGTAGCGCGCTTACCTGTTTCGCCGGGGCGGCCCGGACGATTCTCAAACGCATGTCCGCACCACCTGTTTCCGGTCCACTCGTGCTGATCGCACTCCCCCGGCCGCTGCTGGCCGAGGTCCTTCGCCCCGGGTATCCGCAGGCCCCGGCCGATCTCGGCCGTCGGCTCGATGCGGTGGCGCACGCGGTGATTCTCGGTTCCGACCTGCTCGAGCCCAACACGGTCACCGATACCGCCGGCCTCGATCCGAGCGTCGCCGCCATCACCCTCGCCGCCCACACCCGGCGCACCGGTCTGGTTATCGCGGCCGCCGCACACCGCGATCACCCGTACAACCTGGCCCGCCGCGTCGCCGGGGTCGATCACGCCACGAACGGCCGGGCGGGGCTGGCGATCGCCGAGGCCGACCCCGCCGCGACCCCTGGGAATCCGTGGACCCGGGGCGACAGCCCCGTCGCCCCGGATGCGGTGACCGCGATCCGCGAACTGTGGCGCAGCTTCCCCGCCGACGCGATCATCGCCGACCGCGACAGCGGCGTGTTCGCCGAATCCGAGCGGATCGTGGCGATCGATCACCGCGGCGCCTACGACATCACCGGCCCGTTCCAGGTGCCCACCAGCCCGCAGGTGTGGCCTCCGGTGTTCGTATCAGGCTTGGCTACAAAGGAATTGGTGAGGGTGGCCGATGTCGTGGTTCCGGTCGACGCCGGTGACGCCGGCGTCGTCGTGTATCGCCCCGCCGATGCCCTTGAACTCGACGAACTCCTCACGGTCCTGCCCGCCGTACCCGAGGGTCGGTCCGCGACGCTGCGCTCGGCTTTCGGCCTCGCCGCCCCCGCCGCGCACCCGGCCGGCCGCGCCGTGTTCCCCGCCGCAACCACCCCGGAGGTGTCCCGTGCCTGACCGTTCCCACACCGGCCGTCCCGGCCATGTGATCCTCAACGTCAACGTCCTCGATGTGGGTATCACCCATGACGCCTGGCGTTCGTCGGACCTGCATCCGCTGTCGTTCGTCGACACCGGGTACTTCACCGAGGTCGGCCGGATCGCCGAACGCGGCACCCTCGACGCGTTCTTCCTCGCCGACGGCCCCGGCCTGCGGGAGGACCCCCGGCACAAGCCGGGCCGGGCGCTCGAACCCACCACGATTCTGGGGGCGGTGGCCGCCGCGACGAGCAACATCGGCCTCATCGGCACCCTGTCGACCACCTTCAACGATCCGTGGGAGCTCGCCTACCGCATCGCCTCGCTCGACTACGTGTCCGGCGGGCGGGTCGCCTGGAATGTGGTGACCACCTATGCCGAGGACATCGCCGGGAACTTCGGACTCACCGAGCTCCCCGACCGCGACACCCGCTACCGCCGGGCCGCCGAGTTCGTCGACGCAGTGAACGACCTGTGGGCATCGGCCCGGACCCGGACGCCGCTGCGGTTCGACGGCGAATTCTTCAACCTCGCGGGACAATTGCCGGTGCCGCCGTCGGCACAGGGACAGCCGCTGCTGGTGCAGGCGGGCGGATCTCCGGCGGGGCGTGAACTCGCCGGGCGGCAGGCGCACGCCGTGTTCTCCGCCGAACTGAGCCTGTTGGCGGGCATCGCCCACTATCAGCACGTCAAATCCGTTGCCACCAAAGCGGGCCGCAACCCCGAACACGTCCGGATCCTGCCCGGCCTGATCACCGTCATCGGCAGCACCGAGGCCGAGGCGAAGGCCCGGGACGCCGAATCGGCCGCGCTGGCGCCGTCGAGCCATGCGGCGGCACGCTTCTCGGCCACCCTCGGCATCGACCTGCACTCGGTGGATCTCGATGCGCCGCTTCCTGAGTCGGTGCTCGACGAGCCCGCCGACCCGAGCAGATTCCGTGGCTCCCTCGGCTTCCGCGAATCGGTGATCCGGCTCGCCGCCGACGAGAACCTGACCGTCCGCCAGTTGCTCGGCCGTCTCGGCGGCGGATTCGGGCACCGCAAGATCGTCGGCTCCCCCGAGCAGGTGGCCGACACGATCGAGCACTGGTGGAACGCCGGAGCCGCGGACGGATTCAACCTGATGCCCGACCGTTTCCCGGACGGCCTGGAGATCTTCGTCGACGAGGTGGTGCCGATCCTGCGGCGCCGCGGCCTGTTCCGGCACGAGTACGAAGCATCCACCCTGCGGGAACGATTCGGCGTTCCGTTCCCCGGTTCAGCAAGCTCGGCCTCCCTGGCCGGATAACCCCCTGACCCACAAGAAGTTTCACCCAAGAGAAAGAAGGACACAGCCCATGACCGCAGTACAGGAAGCAAGCGCAGTACAGGAAGCACCCGCACGGACCGGCACCCTGGAGATCGCGCCGTCGGCAGGCTACATCGGAGCCGAGATCGGGGGCGTCGACCTGCGCGACGACCTCGACCAGAGCACCGTCGAGGAGATCCGCGCCGCCCTGCACCGCTACAAGGTGGTCTTCTTCCGTGACCAGGAGATCGGTCACGCCGAACAGGTCGCCTTCGCCCACAAGTTCGGCAAGGTGACCCCGGCCCATCCGCACGAGGAGAACCCGCCGGAGGGCTTCCCGGAGATCCTGCCCATCGACAGCCGCCGGTACACACAGAACCTGGGCCGCAAGCGGACCTCGTACGACCACAGCTGGCACACCGATGTGACGGCGCTGGTCAACCCGCCGGCCGCGTCGATCCTGCGGGCCGACATCCTGCCGCCCTACGGCGGCGACACCGCCTGGACCAACCTCGTCGCCGCATACGAGGGCCTGCCGAAAGAACTGCGCGAGCTGGCCGACCGGATCGATATCCGGCACCAGTTCGCGGCCCGGGCCGCCGAGGGAAGTCAGCGCGCCCGCAAGATCGCCGAGGCCAACCTGGTCGCCTACCATCCGGCGGTGCGGGTGCACCCCGAGACCGGTGAGCGGGCACTGTTCGTGAGTCCCGGCTTCACCCGCGGCCCCCGCGAGATCCGCGGCTTCTCACCCGAGCAGAGCGAGGAGATCCTGAAGCTGCTGTGGCGGGAGGCCACCCGCACCGAGTACACCGTCCGGTTCCGTTGGGCGCCCGGCAGTGTCGCGTTCTGGGACAACCGGGCCACCGCCCACCTGGCCATCGCCGACGCCGGTCACCTCGGACACGACCGGGTGCTGTACCGGGTCACCCTCGAAGGGGATGTGCCGCGCGGTGTCGACGGCCGCGAATCCGAACTCGTCTCCGGGGAACAGTTCCTCGGCGCCTGAGTGCAATCGACAACACCACCTCAAACAGTTCCTTCGCCGGTTGAGGTGCGAGGTCGCCCAGCGACCGAGCCTCGAAACCTCGTGAGATGACATCGTTCTCTCACCAGGTTTCGAGGCTCGTCGCTTACGCTCCTCACACCTCAGCCGGCGACGAGGACCAAGGAGTTTCACCCATGACCATCGCCGCCCGGTATGCCGACGCAGCGCTGACCCTGACCACCACCAACGACATCATCGCCGCCCAGCTCGCGCACCGGTCGGTGCGCAAGTTCCTCGACACACCCGTCGACGACGCCCAGTTGCAGGCCATTGTGGCCGCGGCACAGTCGGCGTCGACATCGTCGAATCTACAGCCGTGGAGCGTGATCGCCGTCCGCGACCCGGAACGCAAGGCCCGGCTGGCGGCGCTGGCCAACAAGCAGAAGTTCATCGACGAGGCCGGGCTGTTCCTGGTGTGGGTGGCCGATCTCGGCCGGGCGCGCCGGATTGCCGAACGTGAGGGGGCACCGCTCGACGGTGCGGACTACCTCGAAACCACCATCATCGGCTTCGTCGACACCGCCCTCGCCGCGCAGAACGCGGTGGTCGCAGCCGAATCACTCGGGCTGGGAGCCGTTTTCGTCGGGGCCCTGCGCAACAAACCCCTGGAGGTGGCCGACGAGCTGGGTCTACCGCCGCACACCATCGCCACTTTCGGTCTGGCCGTGGGTGTTCCTGACCCGACGGAAAACGCAGGCATCAAGCCGCGGCTGCCGCAGGCTGCGGTACTGCATCACGAGCGGTACGACGCGGCCGCCGCCGACACCCACATCCCCGGCTACGACGAGGCGCTGGCCGACTACAACCGGCGGTACGGCCTCGACGGCACCTGGAGCGGCCGGGTCCTCACCCGCCTGGGGTCCGTCGCCTCCCTGCACGGGCGCGAGAAACTCCGGGACCAGTTGGAAACCCGTGGTCTTCCTTCTCGTTGATTCCCAACCGGCTTGAGGTGGTTGCGCAAAGTTCCCGTCTCACCGGAGGTCATGAGGTGACCAGGCCCTTGCCCGTGATGAGGGGTAGGTCAAGGGCGGTGATCAGGCCGGGACGCGCATCCACCACGGCGGGAACGGAATTGACCAAGCGTGCGGCGGTCACGATCATGCCGGACACATTGTGGTCGCCGTGCTCGCCGTGGTGGGTGAACTCGACGGCCATGTGCGGTTCGCCCGAGATAAGGATGCGGTAGCAGCCGTCGCCCTCGGCGGGGGTGGGCCAGTCGGGACACTGGTCGGAGTGGGTGCGGGTGTAGTGCTCAAGGACGATGCGGTCGACGCCGTTCACCTTGCCGACGACCTCGAATCGTAATGCGGCCTGGGTTCCCTCGGGGATCTCGACCGACACCGTCGAGTAGTCCTTGTCCGCGGCAACACGTTCGACGCGCACGTCGAGCGGCTCGTCCACGGTGACGTCGAGACCGGCCGCGAGCTGACGCACCACGCTCCCCCAGGCGAGGGTGAGCACCTGCGGAACCACGAGCGGCGGTGTGGCATCCATCGGTTTGCCGAAGCCGAACAGTTCGCTCATCACCACCGGCTGATAGTAGGTGGAGTAGTCGGCGATCTCCTGGCAGCGCAGCTCGTCGATGCGCTGCGACAGGCTCGTCATCGCCAGTGGCAGAGCATCGTTGGCGAAGCCGGGGTCGATACCGTTGACGTGCAGGCTCACCCCGCCCTTCGTGGCGGCACCGTCGACGCGGGCGATGTAGTCATCGGGCAGCACCCCGTACGGGTATTGCAGGATCACCGGCCCGCTCGACACCACGTTGATGCCCGCCTCGGCGAAGGCGATCAGGTCCTCGATGGCCTCGGGCACCCGGTCGTCGGTCATGGCGGCGTGCACGATGCAGTCGGGCTTGAGGGCGAGCAGGGCGTCGCGGTCATTGGTGGCGATCACCCCCAGGTCGCGGTCCAGGCCGGCGAGCCTGCCCGCGTCCTGACCCTCCTTGGCCTCGCTCGACACCCACACTCCTACCAGTTCCAGCCCGGGGTGACCGTCGATGACGGCGATGGCATGTTTTCCGACGGTTCCGGTCGACCAGACGACCACGCGAAGACTCATCACCCAAAACTAGAACACGTTTCATTCAGAGTCGAGTGTTCTCCGGAACCGGGGACTCCCAGGCTCCACGGCACGCCCGGACTAGGGTGTCGATGATGAACGCACCGACCGCCGTGACCCGCGACGGCCACACCACCCGGATCAAATGGCATCGCGCCCGGCGCCGCGCCGCCGACCCGGTGTTCACCGCCACCCGGATCCGGGAGGGTATGTCGGTGGGCGCGAGCGTCGAGATCGACCTCGTCGTCCACGCCGACCGGGGTTTCGCGGTGCTGCACGATCTCGACGTGAAACGCGCGACCACCGGGTCGGGCAATGCCCGGTCGCTGGGCGCCGACCAGTTGCGCGCGATGTCGCTGCGCGACAACCGGCGCCGCCCCGTCGACGAACCCGTCCTATTACTCGAAGACCTCGTAGAGGCGCTGCGCGGCACCATGATCCACCCCGACGCACTGCTGCAGCTCGACTTCAAGGAAACCGCAACCGCTCTCGACGATCGCGCCCTGCGGGTCTTCGCCGACGCCGTCGCCCCCATCGCCCGGCACCTGATCCTGTCCTGCGGCGACGCGACTGCGGTGCGCGAACTGACCGGCGCCGCACCGGGTATCCGCATCGGCTACGACCCATGTCACGGCGGCGCGGTCAAGCGGGTGCTCCGTTCGGGCCGATTCGGCCAGTTCGTCGCCGACGCCGTGCACGCCTCCCCCGACGCCGAGATGGTCTACCTCGACAAGAAGCTGGTGCTGCGCGCCGACGACCGCGGCGTCGACCTGATCGGTGCCTTCCACGCGGCAGGACGCACCGTCGACGCCTACACCGTCCGCCGGGTCAACATCCTCTCCCGCCGCACCATCACCCGCCTGCTCGACCTACGCGCCGACCAGATCACCACCGACGACCCCGAACGCCTCGTCGCCCGCTTCGGCTGATGTACGACGAGCCGCTCAGCCAACGGACGAAAAGCTCCGAACGCCAACACAACCAGAACAACTCAACAACTGCTCCCCTCGCCGGTTGAGGTGCGACGAGCCCCCACGGCGAGGAGCCTCGAAACCCCGAAACACGACAATGTCCCCTCACCAGGTTTCGAGGCTCGTCGCTAACGCTCCTCACACCTCAACCAACAAAGGGGGCGTGTCAGCCGAAGAGGTTGGGGAGGGTGGCCTCGTGAACCTGACGGAGTTCGGCGAGGGTGACCGAGAACTGGTCCTGCACCTCCACCGAGTCGCTGCCCTGGTCGACGACGCCGATGCGGGTCCACGGCATCTGGCGGGCGTCGAGCATGCCGCAGAAACGGGACTCCTCGGTACGCGGGACGGCGACGAGGACGCGGCCGGCGGATTCGGAGAACAGCCAGACGAACGGGTCGGCACCCTCGGGCAGCAGCACCCGGGCACCGGTCTCCCCGGCGAGCGCCGACTCGACGACCGCCTGGATCAGGCCGCCCTCGGACAGATCGTGGGCAGCGGAGATGAGGCCGTCGCGGGAACCGGCGACGAGGATCTGCGACAGCAGACGCTCGCGTTCGAGGTCGACCTGCGGCGGCACCCCGCCGAGGTGATCGTGGGCGACCTGCGACCAGATCGAGCCGTCGAACTCGTCGCGGGTGTCGCCGAGCAGGATCAGCGTCTCGCCCGGTTCGGTACCGAAGCCGGTGGGGATGCGGCGACGGACGTCGTCGATCACGCCGAGCACACCGACGACGGGCGTAGGCAGGATAGCGGTCGATCCGGTCTGGTTGTAGAAGCTGACGTTGCCGCCGGTCACCGGGATGCCGAGCTGCGCACAGCCGTCGGCCAGACCGCGGACGGCCTGCTGGAACTGCCACATCACGGCCGGGTCCTCGGGGGAGCCGAAGTTGAGGCAGTTGGTGACAGCCTTCGGGGTGGCACCGGTGACCGACACGTTCCGGTAGGCCTCGGCGAGGGCGAGCTGCGCACCGCGGTACGGGTCGAGGTAGGTGTAGCGGCCCGACGCGTCGGTGGCCAGGGCGATACCGAGGCCGGTCTCCTCGTCGATGCGGACCACACCGGAGTCGGCGTGTTCGGCGAGCACGGTGTTGCCGCGCACATAGCGGTCGTACTGCTCGGTGATGAACTTGCGGCTGCACAGCGCCGGCGAGGCCAGCATCGTCAGCAGGGTGTCACGCAGTTCGTCTGGGGTCGACGGCCGTGCCAGGTCCGCCGATGTCGACGCGATCACCTCGTCCTGCCGGTCGGGCCGGGCGACAGGACGCTCGTAGACGGGGCCGTCGTGGGCGACGGTGCGCGGTGGCACGTCGACCACGGTCTCGCCGTGCCAGGTGATGACCAGATGGTCGCCGTCCGTGACCTCGCCGATGTCGGTCGCCAGCACGTCCCACTTGCGGCACACCGCCATGAACGCATCGACGTTCTCGGGCGTGACGACCGCACACATACGTTCCTGCGACTCGCTGGAGAGGACCTCGGCCGGGGTCATCCCGGTGGCGCGCATCGGCACCTTCTCCAGGTCGATGTGCATGCCGCCGTCACCGGCTGCGGCAAGTTCGGAAGTGGCACACGACAATCCGGCGCCGCCGAGGTCCTGGATGCCCACCACCAGGTTGGCGTGGTACAGCTCCAGGCAGCATTCGATGAGCACCTTCTCGGTGAACGGATCGCCCACCTGCACGCTCGGCAGCTTTTTGCGGTTCGGCCCGCCCTCGTCACTGTCGTCGAAGGTCTCCGACGCCAGCACCGACACGCCGCCGATGCCGTCTAGGCCGGTGCGCGCACCGAACAGGATGATCTTGTTGCCCGCGCCCGAGGCGAACGCCAGGTGCAGATCCTCCACCCGCAGCACACCCGCGCACAGCGCGTTGACCAGCGGGTTACCCGCGTACGAGGCGTCGAACACCGTCTCGCCGCCCACATTGGGCAGGCCGAGGGAGTTGCCGTAGCCGCCCACGCCGCGCACCACACCGTCGACGACGCGCCGGGTGTCGGGGGCGTCGGCGGCGCCGAACCGCAGCTGGTCCATGACCGCGATCGGGCGGGCACCCATCGCCATGATGTCGCGGACGATGCCGCCCACGCCGGTGGCCGCGCCCTGATAGGGCTCGACGTAGCTCGGGTGGTTGTGCGACTCGACCTTGAAGGTGACGGCCCAGCCGTTACCGATGTCGACGACGCCCGCGTTCTCGCCGATACCGGCGAGCATCGAGGCCCGCATCTCGTCGGTGGTGGTCTCGCCGAAGTAGCGCAGGTGCACCTTGGAGGACTTGTAGCTGCAGTGTTCGGACCACATCACCGAATACATGGCCAGCTCGGCGTCGGTGGGGCGGCGCCCGAGGATCTCCTTGATCCGGTCGTACTCGTCGTCCTTCAGGCCGAGCTCGCGGAACGGCTGCGGATGATCGGGGGTCTGGGCAGCGGCTGAGACGGTATCCACCTGTGCACTCACCCGCGTCAGTCTAGTGGGTCGGGGGTGAGAACCCGATTCGGCGGTTCCGGGCGGCCTGTGGACAGTGCTGTGGTGGTTTCGGGCGAATCACCCGTAGGGTGTGACGGGGCCGTGAAGGGATGCGCGGCACATCCGGGGAGCAGACATGGGGGATTCATGACGCAGGCCGCGCACAGGGCCCGGCAACTGTTCGACCTCGGCATTCTGTCGCTCGGCATACCCGTCGACGGCCAGGAGCCGGTGAACGACCGCGAGCAGGCCGCCCGCGCCTTCACCCGCGCCAGCCAGTGGGATCCGGCGATGGCCGACGCCTGGCTCGGCCGGATGGCGTGCGGGGAGAGCACCGACGAGGTGATCGCCGCGCTCTACCACCACCGGGACGCGATCGGCCGCGAACAGCGCCGGCTGCGGCTGCCCCACCGCATCCTGGCCGGCCGCTGGGACACCACCGTCGGTATCGACTATCCGCTCACCGACGCCACCGACGCGACCGCCGCCTACGCCACCACCCTCGTGCGCGGCAGCGACCCGGCGGGCGCCGACGACGTGCTGTCGGCGGTCACCGGGGACGTCCCGGTGGTCGACCTGATCCGCGGGGTGCTGCAGTTCGCCACCGGCCGATGGAATCATGTGCTGACCGCGCTGACGCCGGCCACGGGCTGGCCCGACCAGGTGCTCGGTTGCGCGGCACAGTTCATGACCGGCACCGCGTGCGTGCAGCTCGGCATGTTCGACGAGGGGACGCGGCAACTGGCCGGGGTGGTGTCCGGGCCGGTGCCCGCGCTGGCCACCCAGGCCCTGTTCACCACCGGTATGGCCTTGCGCGAACAGGGGCAGGAGGCCGCGGCGGTCAGCCACTTTCAGCAGGTGTACGCCCGCGACCCCGGGTTCGGCCCGGCCGCCGAGGCGATGCGCTCCCCCGCCTACCGGCTCGTCATCACCTCGGCCGCCCAGATCGACGCGCGCACCGATCCGTGGACCCCTGACCTACTGGCAGAGGACTCCGAATTATCCTCTGCGGCAATGGAAAACGGATCCGGTACCGACACCGAACTGGTCGACGACGCGCAACGCAGGCTCGACGCGCAGATCGGGCTCGACGAGGTGAAGCTCCAGGTGGCCAAGCTGCGTTCGGCGGCGACGATGGCGCGGCTGCGGTCGGACAAGGGCCTGTCGACGGCGTCGCGGAGCCTGCATCTGGCGTTCACCGGGCCACCGGGCACCGGCAAGACCACCGTCGCCCGCATCGTCGCCACGATGTACCGGGGACTCGGATTCATCAAGTCCGACAAGGTCGTCGAGGTCTCCCGTGGCGATCTGGTGGGCCAGCATCTGGGCAGCACCGCGATCAAGACCTCGGAGGTCATCGACTCCGCGCTCGACGGTGTGCTGTTCATCGATGAGGCGTACACGTTGATCCAGGAGGGGCTGTCCGGCGGCGATGCCTTCGGCAAGGAGGCCGTCGACACGCTGCTGGCGCGGATGGAGAACGACCGTGACCGGCTGGTGGTGATCATCGCCGGCTACGACGACGAGATCGACCGCTTCCTCGCCGCCAATGACGGTCTGGCGTCCCGCTTCTCGCGGCGTATCCGGTTCGCGTCCTACTCCCCCACCGAGCTGGCCGACATCGGCTCCCATATCGCCGCCGGACGCGATTCCACCCTCACCACCGAGGCCCTGGTGGAACTCGAACGCGCCTGTGCCGCCCTGTGTTCCGATGTCCGGCCGACCGTATCGGGACCGCGCCGGGGTATCGACATCGCCGGCAACGGCCGGTTCATCCGCAATGTCATCGAATCCGCCGAGGAGGAACGCGAATTCCGGCTCTCGGGCCGCGACGATCTCGGCACCCTCACCCACGACGACCTCATGTGCATCGACGCCGCCGACATCCGCGCGGCCCTGACCCAACTCACCGGAAAGGCCTGATCACCTTGTCGCGCATCCGAACAGCACTGCCCCTGCTTGCGGGAGCGGTGGTGGCTCTCGCGGGTTGCACCACCAGCGGCACGCCGATGGCCGGCCCGCTCACCACGACGAGCACCACCACCGTCACGAGCACACCGGCGGACGATTACGACGATTCGTACGACGACGATTCGCTCGACATCGAGACCTCGTACCTCCCGGAACCGACAACGACCACCCCCAAGCCAACCATCCCACCGGCCCGGCGAACGCCGCGACGATGACCTGCACCGAGTACCAGACTCTCAGCGACGGCACACAGGTCGCGGTGATCGCGGTCCACGGTGTCAACAAGAATCCTTATTTCGCCGCGATGCTCATCGGAATCTTCTGCGAACGGCATACCGGTGACACCGTGGCTCAGGTCATCAACAGGATCAAACCCGAGTTCCTCTACAAGTAGCGGGAGGTCACCCCGACGATGGGGTCGGTGAGTTCGGGGCGGCAGATGATCAGGTCGGGCAGGTAGGTGTTGTCGTTGTTGTAGACCAGCGGCGAACCGTCGATCCGGCCGCACCACAGGCCCTGGGCCTGCGCGACCGCGACGGGCGCCGCCGAATCCCATTCGTACTGGCCACCGGCATGCACGTAGGCGGCGGCCTCGCCGCGCACCACCGCCATCGCCTTGGCCCCGGCCGAGCCGAGCGGGGTGACCACACCACCGACGGCCTCGGCCACCTCGTCGGAGAAGGCGGGGGGCCGCGATCCGCTCACCACGACGCGGGGCCGGTCGTCGGCGGGGTCCGGGAGCAGTCCTGCGACAGGTGCGATCGGCGCGGTGTCATCGACATAGGTGATGCCGAGTGCGGGCAGTGCCACCGCACCGGCGATCAGCTTTCCGGACGACCACAGGGCCACGTGCACGGCCCAGTCGGCGTGGCCGGGGGTGCGGTACTCACGGGTTCCGTCGAGCGGGTCGACGATCCACACGCGTGGTGCGATGAGCCGGCGCTTGTCGTCGGCCGATTCCTCGGACAGCACCAGATCGTCGGGACGGTCGGCGGCCAGTCGCGCGAGCAGGAAGTCGTCGGAGCGCCGGTCACCCGCGTCGCCGAGTTCCTTGCCTTCCAGGCCGCTGCCGGACCGCACCTCCAGTAGCAATTGCCCTGCGGCGGTGGCAAGTTCGCCCGCCAGCTCCCGATCCTCGTGAGCCTCGAATGTCACCGATCCTCCTCCTGGTCCTGCCCCTGTGGCCCCAGCCCCAGCGTGCGCAACACGAGCGCGGCGACCTGCGTGGGCGTGCCATCTGCCGGGGTGACCACGATGTCGGCGTGCTGTGGCCGTTCGTACGGCGAGTCTATGCCGGTGAAATGCGGGATCTCGCCGCGGCGCGCCCGCACGTACAGTCCCTTGGGGTCCCGGCGCTCGCATTCGGCGAGCGGGGTGTCGAGGAAGATCTCGTGGAACGGCAGGCCGCGTTCGGCGTGGATCTCCCGCGCCCGCTGCCGTTCGGAGGCGAACGGGCTGATCAGACCGACAATGGCGATCGCGCCCGAATCGGCGAACAGCGCGGCCACCTCGCTGGTGCGGCGGATGTTCTCGCGCCGGTCGTCGTCGGAGAAACCCAGATCCGAGTTCAGGCCGTGCCGGAGATTATCCCCGTCCATCAGGTACGCCGGATGACCGTCGGCCACCAGGCAGCGTTCCAGCTCGATCGCCAGCGACGACTTCCCGGACCCGGACAGCCCCGTCAGCCACAGGGTCGCCCCCTCATGCGGCCGTTGCGACCGGGAGACCTTGCTCGACTGCCAGACAATGTTGCCCCCCGCACCGGTCATGCGTCAGTCCTTCCGGTCGGCCGTCGGTTCATCCCCATGACTGTGGCACAGGCCCGGCGCCGAGGCGAAAGCAGAGCCGCTCGCGAGCCCGCGAACCCGGCCGCACCCCCAGCCCGTCGATAGAGTCGGACATAACGCGCACGGATATGACGGAGTTCGACACACCGGACGGAGCACCGAATGACCGCCTCGACGCCCAGCCCGCCGACACCACCACACGTCCGCGGCAGCCAGGATGTTCTCGATTCGTTCGGGGTGAGCGCCGATTCCGGGCTGTCCGCGGATGCCGTCGTCCGGCTGCGTGGTGAGTACGGGGAGAACAAACTCGACGAGGCCGGCTCGGAACCGGCCTGGCGCAAGATCGCGCGGCTGCTCGCCGACAAGATGACGATCGTGCTGATCCTGGCGGCGGTGGTCAGTGCGGCGGTGTCGCACGAGTGGGAGACGCCGGTGGTGATCCTGCTCGTGATCACCCTCAACACGGTGCTCAACTACGTCCAGGAGACGCGGGCGGAGGAGAGTCTGCGCGCGTTGCGGACGATGTCGGTGGCGCAGTCGCGGGTACTGCGCGACGGCAGGCAGCGGCAGGTGTCACGGACCGAGCTGGTGCCCGGTGACATCGTGCTGCTCGAGGCCGGCGATGCGGTCCCTGCCGACGCCCGCATCATCGACGCCGTTCGGCTGCAGATCGCCGAGTCGGCGCTGACCGGCGAGTCGCAACCGGTGGACAAGTCCGCGTCCGCGCTCGACGACCCCGATCTCCCGCTCGGCGACCGCTCGAACATGGCGTTCATGAATACCGAGGTGACCCGCGGCCGGGCGAGCGCCGTGGTCACCGGCACCGGCATGAACACCCAGATCGGCACCATCGCGGCACTGCTGCACGGCGCGGGGGCGGCGAAGACACCACTGCAACGACGCATCGATCAGCTCGCCACGTTGCTGACCGTGATCGCATTCGTGGTGGTGGCGATCGTCTTCGTGCTGGGCCTGATACGCGGCGATTCGTGGTCCGATCTGCTGCTGACGTCGGTGTCGCTGGCGGTGGCCACCATCCCTGAGGGTCTGACCGCGGTCGTCGCGTTCACCCTCGCGCTCGGCGCGTCCCGGCTCGCCCAGCAGGGGGCGATCATCAAACAGCTCGCCGCCGTCGAAACCCTCGGCAGCACCACTCAGATTGCCACCGACAAGACGGGCACGCTCACCCTCAACGAGATGACGGTGCGCCGCATCGTCGCCGCGGGCCGGACCATCCGGGTCACCGGCGAGGGTTATTCGACCGAAGGAAAGTTGTTGTCGGACAACGAGGACGACCTTCCGGATCTGCGGCGGGCGTTTCTGGCGATGGCGCTGTGCAACGACTCCACTGTCGATGACGAATCAAGAATGGTGGGCGATCCCACCGAGGGCGCGCTGGTGGTGGTCGCGGAGAAGGGCGGCATCGACGCGGCCGGGGCGCGCCGCAAGTATCCGCGGCTGGCGGAGGTGCCGTTCGACTCGGACTACAAGTTCATGGCGACCTTCCATGCCAGTTCGACCCCCGGACCGGGCAGCGAGTTCCGCTGCTACGCGAAGGGTGCACCCGGTGTGCTGCTCGAACGGGCCACCTCGATCCGGGAGGCCGGCGGCGACCGGCCCCTGACCGGGCAGGACAAGGACGCGATGCGCGCCGCGATCAACGATCTCGCCCACCAGGGCCTGCGCACCCTGCTGATCGCGGGCACCACGCTCGGCGCGGTTCCCGACACCCCGGACGCCCTGCACGCCGCGGTCGACGACCTGACCGTGTACGCCGTCGTCGGCATTCTCGATCCGCCCCGGCCCGAGGCGCGCGAGGCGATCAAGGTTGCGCACGAGGCGGGTATCGAGGTGCACATGATCACCGGTGATCACCTGGCGACGGCGTCGGCGATCGCAGCCGACCTCGGCATCGGTGGTGAAGCCGTGTCCGGCGCCGACCTCGACGGCATCTCCGACGCACAGTTACCGGCGCGGGCGGCGGAGTTCGGGGTGCTGGCCCGGGTCGCCCCCGAACACAAGATCCGCTACGTGAAAGCACTGCAGGCCGATGGTCAGGTGGTCGCGATGACCGGCGACGGCGTCAACGACGCCCCCGCCCTCAAACAGGCCGACATCGGGATTGCGATGGGTATCACCGGCACCGACGTGTCCAAGGGCGCGGCCAAGATGATCCTCACCGACGACAACTTCGCCACCATCATCGCCGCGATCCGCGAGGGCCGCGGCATCTACGACAACATCGTCAAATTCGTGAAGTTCCAGCTCACCACGGCGTGGGGTTTCGTGATCATCTTCCTGGCGGCGGGCGTGTTCTCGATCGCCGGCGGGGCGCCGTTCACGGCGCTGCAGATCCTGCTGGTCAACATCATCATGGACGGCCCGCCCGCCCTGGCACTGGGCGTCGACCCGACCGAACCGGACGCGATGCGGCGCAAACCCCGATCGCCGGGCGAGCGGTTGCTCTCGCGTAACCGGATTCTGCGGATCCTGTTGTTCAGCGTCGTCATGGCCGTCGGCACGCTGTTGATCCTGCAGTTCGCCGACGACCTGTTCCCCGACAGCGCCGGCGATCCGCGGTTCGCCACCACCCTCGGCTTCACCACCTTCGTGCTGTATCAGGTATTCAATCTGCTCAACGTGCGGTCGGATCGTGGGTCGGTGTTCTCGGCTCAGTCGCTGCACAACACCGCGATCTGGATCTCGATCGCGGGTGTGCTGCTCCTTCAGGTGGCCGTCGTCAACGTCTCGTTCCTGCAGAGCATCTTCGACACCACTCATCTGACCGGTAATCAGTGGCTGTTCGCGGTGGCCGTCGCGTCGTCTGTGTTGTGGATCGAGGAGGTCCGCAAGGCGATCGTGCGCAGGTGGTTCCCGGTGTCGCCGGTGTCCGGTGCCATGGTTTCCGGCTAGCCCGTCTACCAACCAAGCACTTGCTAGGTTACGCTCGGTGGCATGAGTGAAAGCGTCATTCCCCCAGCGCTGGGTCCCTCCGATCTCGGCCCCGACACCACGCCCGTCGCCTACGAGACGGGCGGACCCGACAATGCGGTCGCCTATGTGACGCTGAACCGGCCCGAGTACCGCAACGCCCAGAACTCGGTGATGACGTACTCGCTGGACGCCGCGTTCCGCAGAGCCGTCGACGACGCGTCGGTGAAGGTCATCGTGTTGCGGGCCAACGGCAAGCACTTCTCGGCGGGCCACGACATCGGCACCCCCGAACGCGACTTCGACACCTTCTACGACAACGTCGCCACCCTGCACTGGGATCACACCGACAAATCAGGCGCCGATCAGCGGCTGGCGCGGGAGATCGAGGTGTACATGGGGATGTGCCGGCGCTGGCGGGACATCCCCAAGCCGGTGATCGCGCAGGTGCACGGCGCGTGCATCGCGGGCGGGCTGATGCTGGCGTGGATCTGCGACTTCATCGTCGCCTCCGAGGACGCGTTCTTCTCCGATCCGGTGGCGCGCATGGGCATTCCGGGCGTCGAGTACTTCGCGCATGCCTTCGTGCTCGGCCCGCGCCGCGCCAAGGAGATCCTGATGACCGGCGACCGCTTCACCGCCGCCCAGGCCGCCGACTGGGGCATGGTCAACCACGTCGTGCCACGCGACGATCTGGCCGCCAAGGTCGATGAGATCGCGGCGAAGGTGGTGGCGATGCCGATGCAGGGACTGTTCCTGTCCAAGAAGGCCGTCAACATCTGCGAGGACAATATGGGCCTGCGCAATTCGATGGATTCGGTGTTCGGCTGGCATCACTACGCGCACGCCGCCAATTCGGAGGCCTCGGGCGGGGACTCGCTCGGCGGGATGGATGCCAAATCGATGAAAGCTTCGGCTACCGCGGGTGGGGGTAGCTGAGATGGATCTGCTGTTCGATGCCGCCGCGGACGAGTTCCGCACCGAGGTCCGCGCCTGGCTGACCAAGCATGTGCCGCGCACCCCGCTGCCGTCGATGGACACCGCCGAAGGCTTTGAGGCGCACCGCGAGTGGGAGGCGACGATGGCCACCGACCGCATGTCGGTGGTGAGCTGGCCGGAGGAGTACGGCGGCCGCGATGCTCCGCTGCTGCACTGGGTGATCTTCGAGGAGGAGTACTACCGCTCGGGCGCCCCCGGACGGGTCAGCCAGAACGGCATCTTCCTGCTCGCCCCAACGCTTTTCGAACATGCCTCGAAGGCGCAACTGGACCGGATCATGCCGCGCATGGCGCGCGCCGACGATATCTGGGGTCAGGCGTGGAGCGAGCCGGAGTCGGGCAGTGACCTGGCGTCGCTGCGTTCGACCGCCACCCGCACCACCGGCGGCTGGCTGCTCAACGGGCAGAAGACCTGGAGTTCACGATCGAGTTACGCGGACTGGGCGTTCGGGCTGTTCCGTTCGGACAAGGACGCGCAACGGCACAAGGGCATCACCTACTTCATGTTCGATCTGCGCAGCCCGGGCGTCACGGTGCGGCCGATCGCCCAGCTCGACGGCGAACCCGGTTTCGCGGAACTGTTCCTGGAGGACGTCTTCGTGCCCGACGACCCGGACAACCCGGCCGAGTCCGGGGTCATCGGCGAGGTAAACAACGGCTGGCGGGTGGCGATGAGCACCGCCGCGAACGAGCGCGGCCTGTCCCTGCGGGCGCCCGGCCGTTTCCTGGCGGCCACCGACCGGCTGGTGGAGCTGTGGAAACGCAACAGGTCCGAGGTTCCGGCCGCAGCCGACGTCGACCGCCGGGTCGCGGACGCCTGGATCGGCGCGCGCGCCTACGAACTGTCGACGTATCAGACCGTCAGCAGGCTCGCCGCCGGCGGGCAGCTCGGCATGGAGTCGTCGATCAACAAGGTGTTCTGGTCGCAGTGGGACATTGCCACCCACGAGACGGCACTCGATCTGCAGGGCGCCGACGCGGAGATCGCCGACGCCTGGACCGGTGGCTACCTGTTCTCGCTGTCGGGGCCGATCTATGCCGGTACCAACGAGATTCAGCGCAATGTGATCGCCGAACGACTCCTCGGCCTGCCCCGCGGCGACCGGTAAGGACCACCCTCATGGATTTTCTGCTTTCCGACATTCATTCGGATCTGGCCTCGACGGTCGATGCCATCCTCACCAAGGCCGACATGCCCACGATCATCCGCGCCCACGCGGCCGGCGATCCGGCGGCGGTCACCCCGGTGCGCGAGCAGCTCGCCGAGGCGGGCATCTGCGGGCTGATCATCGACGACGAACACGGCGGCTCGGGTGCCGGTGTCACCGAACTGGTGGTGACGGCCGAACAACTCGGCCGCCACGGCATGCCCGGGCCGATCATCGAAAGCCTGGCCGTGGCACCGAAACTGCTCGCCGACACCGGACAGCATCTGCGCCTGGGCCCGATCGCCGAGGGCACCCCGGTCTCCTGTGCGATCGAGACGTGGCAGCCGAACGCCGCCGACGCCCAGGCCGCCGACCAGGTGTATCTGCTCGCGTCCGGGACGCTGTCGGTGGCGCGGATCGCCTCGACCGCGGCGTCGGTGGACCCGGCACGCACGGTGTCGACCGTCGCCGTCGACACCGTGCTCGTCGAGAACGTCGACTCCCCCGCCGGGGCGGTGTCCGCGGCGGATCTCGGGGCGCTGGCGACCGCGGCCTATCTGCTGGGACTCGGTCAGACGATGCTGACGCTGGCCGCCGAATACGCCCAGTCCCGCAAGCAGTTCGGACGCGCCATCGGCTCGTTCCAGGCGGTCAAACATCACCTGGCCGATGTGGCGATCGCGCTCGAGATGGCCCGACCGCTCGTGCATGCCGCCGCGCTCGGTGCCGATGGGATGGTGCCGGCGAACACGAACGTCCTCGCCGATATCTCCGCCGCCAAGGTGGCCGCCGCCGACGCGGCGTATCTCGCGTCCCGGCAGGCCCTGCAGGTGCTCGGCGCCATCGGCTACACCGCCGAGCACGATCTGTCGCTGTACCTCACCAAGACGCGGGCTCTCGTCGGCGCGTGGGGCACCCCGGCGCAGCACCGGCAGCGAATCCTCAACTCTCTCTGACAGACCCGGGTCTGAAGGAAGGCACCATGAACACCACGATCGACGACCGGCCGGTCACCACACCGGGACAAGCCGTATCCGCGGAGGAACGCGAAGCACTCCGCGAGTCTGTCGCCGACCTGATCAGGCGGCGCGGTGGGATGGACACGGTGCGTGCCGCGTCCACCCGTCCGGGACGCACCGACGAGTCGCTGTGGGCCACGCTGTGCGCGGAGATCGGCGTCGCCGCGCTCCCCATCCCGGAAGCGCACGACGGTGCGGGCGCGAGTTTCGCGGAAACCGCCGTGGTCCTGGAGGAACTCGGACGAGCGCTGTCCCCGGTGCCCGCCTTCTCCACCGCACTCGCCACCGCGGCCATCCTGCTGTCGGGCGACGATACTGTCGCCGCACAGGTGCTGCCCGGCATCGCGTCCGGTGAGACGACGGCAACCGTGTGCTGGGCGGGTGCCGGCGGCTGGGACACCCCCGGGGTCACCGCCGACGGTGGTCTGCTGTCGGGCACGGCGCACTATGTGGTCGACGGTGAATCCGCGGACCTGTTCGTGGTGATCGCCGGTGGCGCGGGGCACGAATTGACGCTGCATGTGGTGGCCGCCGACGCCGACGGTGTGCTGGTGGAGGCGTTGCCGACGGTGGACCCGACCCGGCCGCTGGCGCGGGTCGGCTTTTCCGACACCCCCGCGCAGGCCCTGGCGTCGGCCGGTGATCTGCCGGGGCGGCTGCGCACGTACGCGTGGGCGCTGCTCGCCTCCGAACAGGTCGGCGGCGCTCAGGCCGCCCTCGACCTGAGCGTCGAGTACGCCCAGGTGCGCAAACAGTTCGGCCGCTCGATCGGATCGTTCCAGGCACTCAAGCACCGGATGGCGGACATGTACGTCCTGGTGGAATCGGCGCGCTCGCTCGCCCGTGCGGCGATAGACGCCGTGGTCGCCGGCGCACCGGATGCCGAGGCGCTCGCCGCGTCGGCGCATGTCTACTGCTCCGAGGCGTTCAGCTCGGTCACCGGTGACGCCATCCAGATCCACGGTGGTATCGGCATCACCTGGGAACACGACATCCACCTGTATTTCAAACGCGCACAGGGCAGTTCACAGCTGTTCGGGCAGCCGCACGAGGCCCTGCGGCTCCTGCGTCCGTGAGAGCCGGTCAGGTCGCCACTTCGCCCCAGCAGTACACCTTGCCGCCCGATACCGCGCACGCGGTGTCCTCACCCGCACCGATGGCACTGACCCCGGACAGGTCGACGACGCGGACGGGGGTGCTCCGGCTCTCGGTGGTGTTGTCGCCGAGCTGACCGAATCCGTTGTCGCCCCAGCAGAAGCCGGTCCCATCGGCAACCACGCAGGCCTGCGCCACACCGGCGACCACCGATTCTGCCGAGTCGATTCCGCCGACCCGGACCGGGGTGCTCCGGCTCTCGGTGGTACCGTCTCCGAGCTGACCGGCGTCGTTCTGTCCCCAGCAGAACGGGGCACCCCCGGCGATCGCGCACACGGCGTTGTAGCCGACGTCGATCGCCGTCACATTCTTGAGGCCGGCGACCCGCGACAGCGTCACCTTCTCGTCGGTCGACCCATCCCCGTGCTGACCTGCTTCATTGAGGCCCCAGCAGCGAGCTGCCTTTGCCGCTACGGCGCAGGAGGTGCCGTGTGACGTCGAGATCGCCGTGACGTTCGAGAGGCCAGGTACGCGGGTCGGGCGGCTGCGATTGTCTGTGGTGCCGTCGCCGACCTGACCGGAGTCGTTGAATCCCCAGCAGTGGGCGGTGCCGCCGGCGACGGCACAGGTTGTCCCCGAGTGGGTGGAGATCGCGGTGACACCGGACAGTCCCGGCACGCGCACCGGGGTGAGACTGTCGTCGGCCGACCCGTTGCCGAGCTGACCGGAGGAGTTGGCGCCCCAGCAGAACACCGTCCCGTCACTGATCGCGCAGGTGGTGCCGGAATCGGTGGTGACAGCGGTGACGCCGGTCAGGTCCTTCACCCGGACCGGCTCCGCACGGTCGGTCGTGGTGCCGTCACCGAGCTGCCCGCTGGTGTTCTCACCCCAGCAGAACACGCTGCCCCCGCCTACGGCGCAGGCTCCCCGGGTGCCGGCGGCCACCGAGGTCGCATCGGCGATTCCCGCGGCGGGGGTCCTCGATGTCGGCCCCGCCGACGGTGTTCCCGCCCGCCCACCGCCAGCCACTGGGTCGCGGTCTGCCGAGTCGTCGTTACCGCCCATCATCAGTGCGATGACCGCGACCAGTGCCGCTACCGCCACCACGCCGACAGCGATCAGCACCCCGCGCCGGGCCCCACCACCGGAAGTGACCCGATCCACCGGTCCGGGCGGATGACCGGCACTGTTGACACGTACGGTCGGGGCAGACGGAGGCGGATCCGGTGGCACGAACTGCCTGGTCTGTCTCACAGTGGGAGTCAGTCGTTCGGTCGACGGTGGCGCCGCGTGCCGCGTCTGGTCAGCACCGGCGAGTGGCACCGTCTCCGATGTATCGACGACGGGGCCGGTGGGTGCGCCGGGCCTCAACGCGGCGGCAAGTGCCGAGGCGAAGGCTGCGCACGTCGGGTAGCGCGCGGCCGGATCCTTGGACATGGCGCGGGTGAACACCGCGTCGACGGCGTCCGGAAGTTCGGGTCGTCTGAGCCGTGGGCTCGGCGGTGGTGCGTGCAGATGCTGGTTCAGGACCGCGGCCATACCCGGTCCCGCGTACGGTGGCTCGCCGACGAGTAGTTCGAACGCTGTGCAGGCCAACTGATACTGGTCGAGAGCGCCGGTGGTGTGCGTGTCGGCGCGGATCTGTTCGGGTGCGACGTACGGCAGACTCCCGACGAACGCACCTGTCACCGTGACGCCGGTCTGGCTGTCCTGCGCTTTGGCGATACCGAAGTCCGACAGGTAGATGCGGGGTGGCGTCGAATCGGTGAGCAGGATGTTGCCCGGCTTCACATCGCGATGCAGTAGCCCGCGTTCGTGCGCGTAGTCGAGGGCGGATCCCACAGCGGTGACGATGTCGGCGGCAAGTTGCGTGGGGAGCTTCTTACCCGGATATCCAGCCGCCCGGACCGCAGCATCGGCTCCTTCCACATAGGCCATCGAGATCCACAGGCGACCGTCTGCCTCGCCGCGGTCGTAGAGCGGAACGATGTGGGGGTGAAAGAGCGTGGCCGCGATCTCCGCCTCACGGTCGAAGCGGACCCGGAACGACGGATCGTCCTGCACCGCGGAGGTGAGTACCTTGAGCGCATCGTGCCGGGGCAGCCTCGGGTGGACGGCGAGGTACACCTCACCCATGCCACCCACTCCGAGCTTCCGGACGATCCGATAGCCGGCGAAGGCATCGCCGGCATTCAAGGTCCCTGTCACCGCAGCCGGCCAGGCTCGACGTTCATGGCATGCATGGTCTCACGTCTATGCCTGATTTGCACCGTTATGGCTGGTCACAGCACATATGCTTTGAGGCCCCAACACCATTGGTGTTGGGGCCTCAAAGGGGGGTTGATTGCGGCGGTGTCCTACTCTCCCACACTGACTAGGGTGCAGTACCATCGGCGCTGGTGGGCTTAGCTTCCGGGTTCGGAATGGGACCGGGCGTTTCCCCACCGCTATAGCCGCCGCAAAACTGTGAAATTGTCAACCGGCCACGCTTTTCGGCCGGTTGACAATTTCACAGTCATCTGTTGATCTTTTGATCTTTCAAATCTGTGAAACCCATCACCGACCTGACGTAGGTCGCCGTGTGTTATTTCAGAGGTACATAGTGGATGCGTAATTCTTTTGGGGGTCCACGGGGGCTCGCCCCCGTGTGTGATGTTGTTGTAAGTCCTCGGCCGATTAGTACCAGTCACCTGAACACATTACTGTGCGTACAGTTCTGGCCTATCAACCCCATGGTCTGTAGGGGGCCTTAACCCTTCAAGAGGGTGAGAAACCTCATCTTGGAACAGGCTTCCCGCTTAGATGCTTTCAGCGGTTATCCCTTCCGAACGTAGCTAACCAGCGGTGCTCCTGGCGGAACAACTGGCACACCAGAGGTTCGTCCGTCCCGGTCCTCTCGTACTAGGGACAGGTTTCCTCAAGTTTCTAACGCGCGCGGCGGATAGAGACCGAACTGTCTCACGACGTTCTAAACCCAGCTCGCGTGCCGCTTTAATGGGCGAACAGCCCAACCCTTGGGACCTACTCCAGCCCCAGGATGCGACGAGCCGACATCGAGGTGCCAAACCATCCCGTCGATATGGACTCTTGGGGAAGATCAGCCTGTTATCCCCGGGGTACCTTTTATCCGTTGAGCGACACCACTTCCACTCGTAGGTGCCGGATCACTAGTCCCGACTTTCGTCCCTGCTCGACATGTACGTCTCACAGTCAAGCTCCCTTGTGCACTTACACTCAACACCTGATTGCCAACCAGGCTGAGGGAACCTTTGGGCGCCTCCGTTACATTTTGGGAGGCAACCGCCCCAGTTAAACTACCCACCAGGCACTGTCCCTGAACCCGATCAGGGTCCGAGGTTAGAAGTCCAATACGATCAGAGTGGTATTTCAACAACGACTCCACAACCACTGGCGTGGCCGCTTCACAGTCTCCCACCTATCCTACACAAACCGAACCGAACACCAATACCAAGCTATAGTGAAGGTCCCGGGGTCTTTTCGTCCTGCCGCGCGTAACGAGCATCTTTACTCGTACTGCAATTTCGCCGAGTCTGTGGTTGAGACAGCAGAGAAGTCGTTACGCCATTCGTGCAGGTCGGAACTTACCCGACAAGGAATTTCGCTACCTTAGGATGGTTATAGTTACCACCGCCGTTTACTGGGGCTTAAATTCTCAGCTTCGCAACCCGAAGGTCACTAACCGGTCCTCTTAACCTTCCAGCACCGGGCAGGCGTCAGTCCGTATACATCGTCTTACGACTTCGCACGGACCTGTGTTTTTAATAAACAGTCGCTTCTCTCTGGTCTCTGCGACCACCACCAGCTCCCACCGCAAGGTGTTCACCAGTCGTGGTCCCCCTTCTCCCGAAGTTACGGGGGTATTTTGCCGAGTTCCTTAACCACAGTTCACTCGATCGCCTTAGTATTCTCTACCTGACCACCTGTGTTGGTTTGGGGTACGGGCCATGTACCAACTCACTAGAGGCTTTTCTCGGCAGCATAGGATCATGGAATTCGCCACAACGGCTACGCATCACCTCTCAGGCTCATGCTGTGCGGATTTACCTACACAACGCCCTACAGGCTTACACCAGTACAACCACTCACTGGCCCCACTACCTTCCTGCGTCACCCCATCGCTTAACTACTACAGCCAAGGTCACGTGCATCCCCATCCCGTCACCCGAAGGTGATCGATCCGGTTCAGGACGCTTAGTACAACTGCCTCGCTATTGGGCGCGGATACACGGGTACGGGAATATCAACCCGTTGTCCATCGACTACGCCTGTCGGCCTCGCCTTAGGTCCCGACTCACCCTGGGCGGATTAACCTGCCCCAGGAACCCTTGGTCATCCGGCGGACAAGTTTCTCACTTGTCTTTCGCTACTCATGCCTGCATTCTCACTCCCACACCCTCCACACCTGGATCACTCCGGCGCTTCCACGGATGCAGGACGCTCCCCTACCCACCCACACCACTACACCACCACCCGCAGGCAGTGGCCGATGTCATGTGTGAGTGCCGCGGCTTCGGCGGTGTACTTGAGCCCCGCTACATTGTCGGCGCAGGATCACTTGACCAGTGAGCTATTACGCACTCTTTCAAGGGTGGCTGCTTCTAAGCCAACCTCCTGGTTGTCTTCGCGACCCCACATCCTTTTCCACTTAGTACACGCTTAGGGGCCTTAGCCGGCGATCTGGGCTGTTTCCCTCTCGACTACGAACCTTATCGCCCGCAGTCTCACTGCCACACTCTCACTTACCGGCATTCGGAGTTTGGCTGACGTCAGTAACCTGATAGGGCCCATCGGCCATCCAGTAGCTCTACCTCCAGTAAGAAACATGTGACGCTGCACCTAAATGCATTTCGGGGAGAACCAGCTATCACGGAGTTTGATTGGCCTTTCACCCCTACCCACAGCTCATCCCCTCCATTTTCAACTGAAGTGGGTTCGGGCCTCCACAACATCTTACTGCTGCTTCACCCTGGCCATGGGTAGATCACTCCGCTTCGGGTCTAGACCCGGCGACTACAAACGCCCTATTCAGACTCGCTTTCGCTACGGCTACCCCACACGGGTTAACCTCGCCACCGAGCACTAACTCGCAGGCTCATTCTTCAAAAGGCACGCCATCACCCACCACAGACCAAACTGTGCACAGGCTCTGACGGATTGTAAGCGTCCGGTTTCAGGTACTATTTCACTCCCCTCCCGGGGTACTTTTCACCTTTCCCTCACGGTACTAGTCCGCTATCGGTCACCAGGAAGTATTCAGGCTTACCGGGTGGTCCCGGCAGATTCACAGCAGATTCCACGAGCCCGCTGCTACTTGGGCACCCATCACGCAAGACCACAGGCTTTCAGCTACCGGACTCTCACCGTCTACGGCAGACCATTCCAGGCCACTTCACCTAACCCATGATTTTATCACTCACGCCCGGACAGGTAGATCCGGGAAGATGAACCCCACAACCCCACACACACAACCCCTACCCGGTTACACATGCGCATGGTTTAGCCTCATCCGCTTTCGCTCGCCACTACTCACGGAATCACACTTGTTTTCTCTTCCTATGGGTACTGAGATGTTTCACTTCCCCACGTTCCCTCCACACACCCTATACATTCAGGTGCGGGTAACACCACATAACTGGTGCTGAGTTTCCTCATTCGGACACCCTCGGATCACAGCTCGTTTGACAACTCCCCGAGGACTATCGCGGCCTACCACGTCCTTCATCGGCCCCTGGTGCCAAGGCATCCACCGAACGCCCTAAAACACTTACAACAACACCTACAAACACACCCCCACCACCAACCACCCTGACCACAAAAATCAGAACAAGCCAGCCGGCCGGGATACGAATGTAGACGCCAAAAAAACGCTATCTCAAAATGAAATTGCAATATTCATACCATCAACAACAACCAACACCCCGAAAGGCGCCGATCATCATCAATGAGATGCTCGCATCCACTATGCACTTCTCAAACAACACACACCCACCCCCAGCCACCAGCTCCAGGCCTCATCACAAGACCCCTCAACACCGGCAACCCGACAGCGGGCAGAGATCACCGCGCATTGCTGCGTGTTCTCTCAGAACCCCGATAGTGTGCGACCACCAGCAGTCCGGTCACCCGAACAGCTCACTCACCAACCAGACACCTCTACGGCCCGGCCGGCATAACGAATGTGTTTGATGTTTCACCCATGAGCACCTGCCGTGACACCTACGGTCACGAAACAGAATCCCACACCACCGGCAAACACCGGTCATGTGTGCTTATTGCTCCTTAGAAAGGAGGTGATCCAGCCGCACCTTCCGGTACGGCTACCTTGTTACGACTTCGTCCCAATCGCCGATCCCACCTTCGACAGCTCCCTCCCACAAGGGGTTAGGCCACCGGCTTCGGG
>WBZQ01000168.1_pt1 | contig 59701 bp, 52 predicted proteins | sample 5204251 | NCBI WGS metagenome assembly WBZQ01 (sample SAMN12412402, study PRJNA552823) | activated sludge metagenome | isolation source: activated sludge from nitrification reactor of wastewater treatment plant... | place: USA: Virginia | collected 2017-09
CAGCAGCCGCCCGATCCGCTGGTCGGCGGCGATGCCGTGCACCAGGCCGGCGATGCCGGCGCGGGCCCGCGCGCGCGGACCCGCCCCGGCCGCTGCGGTGACCGCCGCCTGCGTGCCGGACACCAGTGCCGCCAACCCCCAGTCGTAGACCGCCGCGGCGAACTCGTCCTTGTCGGTGAAGCTTTCGTAGAAGTACCGCTGCGCCAGACCGGCGCGTGTGCACACGGTGCGCAGCGTCAGATCCTGCGGTCCGTTGGGATCACCGAGCAGGTCCAGGCCGACTTCCAGCAGCCGTCGGCGACGCTGCTCGGCACGCTCGGCCGCCGCCAGCCCGCTGTAGGAACGCCCGGACTGCCCGGTCACGGCGGCCCGGGAACCTGGTGGCACTGCGGCGACATGCAGCGATGGTAGACCGCCCGACTTGCGACACACCTCGCGATTCCATTGTGGTGCCCGGCGCCGCACGGTAATCTGAGTTCAGTTGCATTCAGATTGGAGCGGGCCATGGTCGCGGTTTCCCAGACAAAACGAGCTGCCGAGCGCGGCCGGACACCGGAGGACGCCACGCCGCCGCGGCTCGGCCCGCTGACCTGGCGGCGCAGCGCGCGGTTCGCCGACAACCTGATGGGCCCGGCGCTGCTGGCCGGACCGGCGAACGTCATCATGCAGCTGGCCCGCCCCGGTGTGGGCTACGGCGTGCTGGAGAGCCCGGTCCAGAGCGGACGCGTCGACAAGCACCCCTACAAACGGGCGCGCACCACCTTCAGCTACCTGGCGGTGGCGGTGTGGGGCGACGAGCGGCAGAAGGCCGCCTACCGTGCGGCGGTGAACCGCTCCCACGTGCAGGTGCGCTCCACCGAATCCAGCCCGGTGCAATACAGCGCGTTCAGCCGGGACCTGCAGCTGTGGGTGGCGGCCTGCCTGTACCGCGGCAACGTCGATGTGTACAACATGTTCATCGGCCACCTCGACGACGAGGCCGCCGAGAAGCACTACCGGGAGAGCGCGGTGCTGGGCACCACCCTTCAGGTGCCGTTGGAGATGTGGCCCGAGGACCGCGCGGCGTTCGACGAGTACTGGAACGCGCAGCTGGAGAAGGTGAACATCGACGACGCCGTCCGCGACTACCTCTATCCGATCGCCACCGCCCGCGCCGCATTCCCGAAGCTGTTGCGCCCGCTGCTGGAGCCGATCGCCCTGCTCGTCACCACGGGCTTCCTGCCGCAACGCTTCCGCGACGAGATGCAGCTGTCCTGGGGCCCGGTTCGGCAGGCGGTGTTCCACACCCTGATGGCCGGCGTCGGCCTCACCGTGCGAGCCACTCCGCGGCTGATCCGCGAGTTCCCGTTCAACGCGCTGCTGGCCGATGTGGACCGGCGCATCCGGCGGGGCATCCCGCTGGTGTGACCCGGCGCGATCAGCCTACCGGCCAGCTCTCCAGCCGGTAGGAGGCGTCCCAGAACATCCACTCGTACCGTGACGTGGTGACGAAATGTTCTGCGGCCGTGTCGCGTTCACGTGGGGACAGTCCGCCGCCGACCCGGTCGGTGAGTTCGAGCACCTCGGCGACGGTCGCGGCGAACTCGTCACCGCCGTAGCTGCCGATCCACAGCGCATACCGCGGGTCGGGGGAGCCGCGGTCCAGCAGCTGCGCGCCGACGCGCGCGTAGATCCAGTAACACGGCAGCACGGCGGCCAGCCCCTCGGCAAACGACCCCTGATAGGCCGTGGCGATCAGGTAACTGGTGTAGGCGCGGGTGGTGGGTGCCACAGGGACCGCGTCCAGGCCGGCCGGATCCAGCCCCAGTGCGGGCAGCAGCTCGCGGTGCAGGGCCAGTTCCACGTCGTACACCTCGGCCGAGTGCCGGGCGAACATCGCGGTGGCCGCCAGCGACGGGGCCTTGGCCGACACCAGGGACAGCGCCTTGGCGTAGTCACGCAGGTAGTGCACATCCTGGGCCACGTAGTGGGCGAAGGCCTCGGGCGCCAGGGTCCCGTCGGTCAGACCGGTGAGGAACGGGTGCGCCAGGATCGCGTCGTAGATCGCTTCGATGCCGGCCCAGAGTTGACCGGACCAGCCCGGATTTGCTTCAGCAGTCATCGCCTATGCAACCTACCCGGCGTTGATCAGCGCCGGGCCACCACACCGCGCAGCAGGGTGTCGCGGACGTGCAGCAGCGATTCGCGCGGGCCCATCTCGGCCAGCATGTTCTCCGGGATCCAGCCGACGGCAATCACGCAGCGCGCCAACATCTCCCGCGACGGGGTACTGATCACGATCTGGCCGGACCGGATTCCGGTGGTGAGCAGCGATTTCATCTGGCGCAGCCGGGTGGTGAACAGCCAGCCCGGGTTGGGCGTGTCCGGGGGAGACTGGCGCATCCAGGCCAGCTGGATGCGGAACTCGTCGCCGAACCGGGCCAGCGCATTGGTGTTCACCCAGCTCAGCGCGTCCAGCTTCTCCACCGGAGACCCGCCGGAGCGCATCACCTCGGTCCAGCCCATGCCGACCTTCTCGCCGAACTCCTGCATGATCGAGGCCAGCAGCTGGTCCTTGGAGCCGATCATCCGGTAGACGGTGCCGGTGCCCATGCCCGCCGCGGCGGCGATATCGCGGATCGTGGTGCCCTCATAGCCGCGCCGGCCGAACTCAGCCCGGGCTACCGCCCGGATGTGCGCCTGCCGGTCGTCGAGGCCGTCGCGGTCGTTGCCCCAGCTATTGACCACCGTGTCGGCGGCCTGGAAGGTGGGGGAGGCATCCAGGCGCCGGTCCGACAGGTCACCGGTGGCGATGCCTTCGAGCAGGATCCGGCACAGCAGGGTAGCGACCTGAACCGGGTCGGCATCGCCGCGCATGACGTCGAGGCCGACCTGCAGCATGGTCTGGCAGGTGCGGTCGGCCAGGTGTGGGAGGTCCACGTCGGGCCGCAGATAGCCGCTCCACCGGGCCGCGCGCAGCGTCTGCAGCATCGCCTCCAGGATTGCGGTGGGCCGTCGGGCCAGCACCTCGGCGAGTTCGGAGTTGGGACTGGCGCTTTCATAGAACGACATCTGCAGCGCGGAGCGGTGCGTCACCGCGCACACCGCGATGGCCGAACCCAGCTCGGCGATCTCGGCGAACCCGACGGTGGGCTCCCGCTCGTCGAGGCGCTGCATGCCCTCGGTCGCGATTCGGTCCAGGTCGGCGTGGTAGCGCAGCACCAGCTCGACCAGCAGGGCTTCCTTGGATTCGAAGTGGTGATACAGGCTGCCCGGCAAAATCCCTGCGGCGTCGGCGATTTCCTGCAGCGAGGTGCGCAGGCCCGACGAGGCGATGAGCAGCTCGGCGGTCCGCAGGATCTCGGTGCGCCGGGTGCTGTCGTCGGTGCTGGACTGATCCCCCTCGCCCGGTCGCGAGGTGGTGGCCTGGCGACGCGCCACTGCACCTCCACGACTTGTCCGAACACCGGAAACTGGACCCAATGTTCGGTGAACGCTACCAGAGGAGGTCATTTGCGGGTTCCGTCCTGCCTCAGGATTGGGGGCTTGCGCCGAACGCGTCGACGCCGCGGAGCTCGCAGACGGCCAGCACCTCGTCGAAGATGGATCCGGGCACGGTGAACGGCTGGGTCGCTTCGATATCGCCGAAGTGTTCGGCCACCTGTTCGGCGGTCGGTACGACGCCGGTCTCGGCGGCCCAGCCGGACCCCAGCCCGGTGAAGACCCGGGCGAAACGCCCCGCGCACGCGGAGAAGTTCTGCCGGGTCACCGTGCATTTCCGGCTGGCCAGGTAGGTCACCATGGGCACCACCAGCTCCGGCGCGATCACGTTGAGGAAGCCGCTGTCCTCGCGGAACACCGCGTCGAGCCGGCCCAGGCCGCGGCCCGCGCCGGTCACCGCCACGACTTGCCCGGAGAGGTCGATCATGTTCCCTCCCTTGGTATTTCACGAATGTTCGGCGAAACGATTGACGGCCTGCAAGCCAGACTCTACGGTGGAACAGATATTTGGTCAACGGTGACCGAGTGAGGAGGCACCGACCGGTGCACACCGCGGAGAGCGACCCCGACGACGGACATCAGTTCGAGCTGTTGGCGTGCGCGATTGCCGGCCGTGAGGTCAAGATCGCCGATCTGGCACCCGGGGAACCGGCGTGGACCGACGGCGTCCGCATCCACCTCGACCCGAGCACCGACGCCGAGGAGCGGCTGCGCACGGTGGCCACCCAGGCCAGTCTGATCGCCGCCGGCAGCCTGGAGCCCGAGCTGCTGCGCCGGATCGGCCGGCGCAACGGCCTGGCCCGCCGGTACCTCAGCATCGAGGGGGACCGGGCGCTGCGGGTCAACGAGGTGCTGCCGCCGGCTCTGCACCCGCTGCTGCGCACCGACCCCGGGCTGGTCGCCACCGATGCCGCGCATTCCCTCGAGCTGGCCCGAAGCTCCGCCGACGTCCCCGACCCGCCGTCGCACTTCGGTGTGCTGCGGGCCAAGAAGCTGCTGGCCGGCGGCATCGCCGAGGCCGCCGAACCGGGTGCCCCCGGGCACCGGCCGCGGCACAACAAGCCCTCCGAGCTGCACGAACTCGACGCCGAGGACGAGGAACCGTCCGATATCACCGACCCGCTCTCCAGCCCGGTCGGCGGCGGCGGCCCGATCGGGAAACTGCTGCAGAAGCTGCTCGGGGCGGCCCGCCAGCTCGGCAGCGGCGGCAGCCCGGGGGCCGACAGTGCCACCCACCGGTCGTCGCGCAACTCCCGGGCCGGCACCGGGGTGTTCTCCACCGCCGGCGCGCTGCCCGAGGACTCCGCCCAGGAGGCGGCCGCCGAGGGCTGGGTATACCCGGAGTGGGACGCCAAGGCACACCGCTACCGGCCGGACTGGTGCACCGTCACCGAATCCGACCCGCCCGACGGCGACCAGGACCTGGTGGTCCCGGATCGGCACGCACTGCGCCGCCCGTTGACCAGGCTCGGCATCACGCGCGACCGCTGCCACCGGCAACCGGTCGGCGACGACATCGACATCGACGCCGTGGTCGACGCCCGCGTCGACCTGGCCGCCGGATCGGTGCCCGACGAACGCGTCTACCTCGACAACCTGCCGCGTCGGCGCGACCTCGCGGTGCTGGTGCTGCTGGACGTGTCCGGCTCGGCCGGGGAGGCCGGCACGCTCGGCCAGACCGTGCACGAACAGCAGGTCTTGACCGCGGCGACGCTGACCGTCGCACTCGGCGAGCTCGGCGACCGGGTGGCGCTGTACGGCTACAACTCGCAGGGCCGCACGGCGGTGAACATGATCCCGGTCAAGCGGTTCGACGAGTGGATGGACACCCTGTCGCTGCGCCGGCTGGCCGCGCTGCAGCCCGGCGCCTACTCCCGGCTCGGCGCCGCCATCCGGCACGGCGCGGCCATCATCGCCGATCGGGGCGCCACCTCGCACCGGCTGCTGGTCGTCATCTCCGACGGACTGGCCTACGACCACGGCTACGAGCGGGGCTACGGGGCCGCCGATGCGCGCCGGGCCCTCGGCGAAGCGCGCCGCCAGGGCGTCGGCTGCCTGTGCCTGACCGTCGGCGCCGACACCGAACACGAGGATCTGCAACGGGTGTTCGGCAGTGCCGCGCACTCCGCGATCGCCAAGCCGGCCGAACTGGCCGGCGTCCTCGGCCCGCTGTTCAAGGCCGCGCTGCGCTCGGCGGAGACCCGGCGCAAGGTCTCCTGAGACTTCCCGGCGCCACCGCGGCGCCGACCGGACAACCGACTCGGCCTTCGATGAAAGGATCACCATGACCGCGACGCTGAGCCCCGCACGACCGTTCTACCAATCGGTGGGCAATGAGGAACAGGTCTTCAAGGCCGCCTACCGCCAGGGACTGTCGATCGTGTTGAAGGGCCCGACCGGGTGCGGCAAGACGCGGTTCATCGAGGCCATGGCCCACGATCTGGGCCGGCCGCTGATCACGGTGTCCTGCCACGACGATCTGACCACCGCCGACCTGGTCGGCCGCTTCCTGCTGCGCGGCGGGCAGACCGAATGGGTCGACGGCCCGCTGACCCGCGCGGTGCGCGAGGGCGCGATCTGCTACCTCGACGAGGTAGTGGAGGCCCGCCAGGACACCACCGTGGTGCTGCATCCGCTGGCCGACCACCGCCGCCAGCTGCCGGTGGAGCGCCTGGGCATCGTGCTGGACGCCGCGCCCGGATTCGGGTTGGTGACCTCGTACAACCCCGGCTACCAGAGCGTGCTCAAGGACCTCAAGGACTCCACCCGCCAGCGGATGGTCGCGATCGAGTTCGGCTATCCGGCACCGGAGGTCGAGGAGTCCATCGTCGCGGCGGAGACCGGGCTGGATCGCGCCGCGGCCGCGGACCTGGTGCGTCTGGGTCAGGCGATCCGACGGCTGGAGACCGGGGGACTGCGCGAGGTGGCCTCCACCCGGGTGCTGATCACCGCGGGCCGGCTGATCCGCGAGGGGCTGGGCCCACGCGAGGCCGCCCGGGCCGCCGTCGCCGGTCCGCTGACCGACGACCCCGTGGTCACCCGGGGTCTCGTCGAAATCATCGACACCTATTTGCCCGCAGGTGATTGACCGCGGGCGGCCCGCGGTTTACCGTATGGAACAAATATTAGGTTGTACCGCTCGGCGGAGCGTCGCACCGCCGCCCGACACCGCCCGGAAGGTTCAATGTCCTACGAAAGCGCCGCTGAACCAATCAAAATCGGCTACCTGATGGACTTCCGGCTGCCGGATTCCTATCCGCAGCACATGCGCGACGATCTCTCCCTGCCGTTCGAGCTGATCTTCGGCGAAGCCCGCGAGCAGGGGCTCATCGACCGCCCGGTGGAGATCGTCTACCGCGAGGTCGAGGGACTGCCCAAGGGGTCGGTGAAGGCCGTCATCGATGCGTACGGCGACCTGGTCGACGAGGGCTGCCTGGCCGTCTTCGGACCGCACATCACCGACAACTGCGTGCCGACCCGCGAGGCCATCGAGGAACGGTTCAAGGTCCCGGCGCTGAGCGTCACCGGCAGCGACGACTGGCTGGGCGAATGGACTTTCTCCTTCCCCCAGGGATCGCTGACCGATGAGCCGATCTTCTGGGCGGACCTGCTGGTCGAGGGTGGGCACCGCACCGTCGGGGTGATCGTCGAGCAGTCCCTGGTGGGCCGCAGCTATCTGCAGCACTTCCGGGCGGCCGCTGCTCGGTCCGGGATCACCATCGTCGCCGAGGCCGAGGTGGCCCAGACCGCCCAGGACGTCGGCGCGGCCGTGCACCGGTTGCACGCGGCGGCTCCGGATGCGCTGGTGCACTGCGGTTTCGGGTTCGGCATCGTCTTCGTCAACCCGGTGCTGGCCGAGCTGGGCTGGGATCCGCCCCGGTTCACCTCCACCGCATTCCAGAACGCCTGGATCAACCCGATCATGTGGAACGCGTTCCTGGGCTGGACCGGCGTGGACCAGTACGACGAGGCCAACGCCGTCGGGCAGCGCTACCTGGACCGGTTCGAGCAGCGCTTCGGCCGCCGGCCGCAGTACTGCGTCCCGATGGTCAACCACGACGTCGCCAACACCCTGCTGCGGGCCATCACCGACGCCCGCCCGCTGAGCCCCCGCGGGCTCAAGGAGGCCCTGGAGCGGGTCAAGATGGTCCCGGCGGCCGCCGGTGCGCCCGGCACCCGGGTCTCGTTCGGCAACTGGACCCGGCGGGCCTGGATGGGCGCCGGGTACCTGGTCGCCCGGCGGCTGGACCCCGACGGCGTCAACTCCCATCTCGTCGACCGCTTCGGAGAGGACGCCCGATGACGATTCAGGAACACGAGCCGGCCACCGGGTCCGGCGACGAGGTCGTCAAACAATCCGCACCCAAACGATCACTGTGGCCGTTCTTCTGGCTGATGTTCGCGGTGGTGATCGTCTCCCTGGTCGCCCACAACGCCCGTACCGGACCGCAATCCGACCGCATCCGCAACCCCAACGTGGAGGGCAACCCGCGACCGGTGAAGCCGATCTTCGGCTTCGACCACTGGGTGACGGTGCTGGAGATCTTCACCATCATCGCCTGCACCATCATCATCATCGTGCTGCTGATCGCCTGGCGGCGAAACCCGCGCAGCCCGCTGCTGATGATGGCCCTGATCACGACGTTCATCGTGTGGCAGGACCCAATCATGAACTGGTCACCGTTCGCGGTGTACAACCCGGACCTGTGGCACTGGCCCGAGGACTGGCCGCTGGTGTCCATATCGCCGACGGTCGAGCCGTTCCTGGTCTTCGGCTACGTGCTGTTCTACTTCGGTCCGTACTTCCCGGCCGTCTGGATTCTGCGAAAGATCCAGGCCCGCAAGCCCGTCGACTCCTTCGTCTGGCGGCACCCGCTGTGGAGCATGGCCGGCCTGATCCTGGTCATCGGCTTCATCTTCGACGCCATGCTGGAGATCACCCTGGTCCGCACCGGGATGTACATCTACTCCCAGGTGCCGCCGTGGGGGTCGATCTTCGCCGGTGACACCTTCCAGTTCCCGCTGATCTGGGAATCGATCATGGTCACCTGGGTGATGATCCCGGCCGGCATCCTGGTCTACCGGGACGACACCGGCAAGACCGTCGCGGAGAAACTCGCCCAGAAGGCGCGCATCTTCCCGAAGCGTCCGTTCTTGGGCATGTTCATCGTGATGTTCGTGTTCATCAACGTCGCCTACTTCGCCTACGGCGGTGGGTTCTGGCTGCTGAAGGTCAGCCGGGTGTCCACCTCGGTGGCCTGCCCGTGGCCCTATTCCGAGGCGAAAGTCTATGACCCGCAGGGCTTCTACCAGATCAACGGGCAACCGGGACCGTTCTCGGTGGGTAAGTGGTCGACCTGGGCCAGTGCCGAGCCGGGCGGCCTGGACCGCACCGAGCTGCCGACCGGCCCCGGGCGATGCGGACCCGGCCAGTGAGCGCACCGCGCACCGCCGTCATCACCGGCGCGTCGCGGGGTCTCGGCCTGGCGTCGGCGATCGAGCTGTACCGGCAGGGCTGGCGGGTGGTGGCCGCCATGCGGTCCACCGAGGCCGGACTGGCCCGGTTGCGCGAGGTCACCGGCGCCGGCCCGGAGGATCCCCGGCTGCTGGCGGTGAGCCTCGACCTGACCGACCCGGCATCCATCGACGCGGCCGCCGCGCAGATCCTGGAGACCGTCGGCGCCCCGGATGCCCTGGTGCACAACGCCGGAATCTCGGCCGCCGGCATGGTGGAGGAGACCCCGCCGGAGCTGTGGGAGCAGATGTTTGCGACCACACTGTTCGGCCCGCTGCGACTGACCACCGCCCTGCTGCCCGCCATGCGGGAGGCGGGCAGCGGACGGATCGTGCTGGTCTCCAGCGTCGGGGGAGTGCGCGGGATGCCCGCGACGGCGGCCTATTCGTCGGCCAAGGGCGCACTGGAACGCTGGGGTGAATCCCTGGCCGCCGAGGTCGCGCCGTTCGGCATCGGGGTGACGGTGCTGATCACCGGCACCTACGACACCGACATCATCACCGACGCCGGAACCCAGGACCAGCGCGACTTCGACGGGCCGTACGCCCGGCTGCACTCCGGGATGGACCGCCGCGGCCGGCTCGCCATGAAGATGGCCCGTCCGGCGTCGAAGTTCGCCGCCGGACTGGCCAAGGCCCTCGACGACGACGCACCGTATGCACGGCGACCCGTCGGGCCCGACGCCCGAATGCTGTTGGTGATCAACCGCGTACTGCCGTCGGCCGCCATGCACCAGATGATCCGCACCATGCTCGGCATCCCGCGGCGGGGTGCCCTGAGACCCACCACTCCCATGAGCTCCACCCCTCGTACCCCCGCGGAGGCCTGAACCATGCACGAATCCCGAATGCTGATCGACGGCAAGCTCATCGAGGGCCAGGCCGGGATGTTCGCCAACATCAACCCGGCCACCGAGACCGTCATCGGCGAGGTTTCCGACGCCTCGGCCGCCGATATGCAGCGGGCCATCGATGCCGCGCGACGGGCCTTCGACGAGACCGGGTGGTCGGTCGACCGCAAGTTCCGGCAGCGTTGCCTGCTCCAGCTGCAGGAGGCCCTGGAAGCCGAGAAGGAGGACCTGCGCGAGGAACTGATCGCCGAGGCCGGCTGCCCGCGCGCGATCACCCACGGCCCCCAGCTCGACGCCCCGCTGTCGGACGGCCTGACCTATCCGGCCGAACTCATCGACGGCTACGCCTGGGACACCGACCTGGGCGATGCGCTGGTGTCGGTGACCGGGATGAACACCCGCCGCCGCGTCTGGCGCGAGCCGGTCGGCGTGGTGGGCGCCATCGTGCCGTGGAACTTCCCGTTCGAGGTGACCATCCACAAGCTCGGCCAGGCCCTGGCGACCGGCAACACCGTGGTGCTCAAACCCGCCCCGGACACCCCGTTCAACGCCACCCGGATCGGCCGGCTGATCGCCGAGAAGACCGACATCCCTGCCGGTGTGGTCAACGTGGTGACCGCGTCCGACCACCTGGTCGGCGAGGAGCTGGTGATCTCGCCCAAGGTCGACATGATCTCGTTCACCGGCTCGACGGCGGTGGGCCAGCGGATCATGGAGAAGGGCGCCGCCACCATGAAGCGGCTGTTTTTGGAACTGGGCGGCAAATCGGCCACCATCGTTCTGGAGGACGCCGACTTCGCACTCGGCTGCATGATGGGCATCGCACCGTGTATGCACGCCGGACAGGGCTGCGCCAACCCCACCCGGCTGCTGCTGCCCCGGTCCCGCTACGCCGAAGGCGTGGAGATCCTGACCGGGATCTACTCCGGCGTCGCCCCGGGCGACCCGCAGGACGCCGGCACCCTCTGCGGCCCGGTGATCAACGCCCGCCAGCGCGACCGGATCCGCGGCTACATCAACGCCGGCATCGCCGAGGGCGCCACGCTGAGCGTCGGGGGACCCGAGGCGCCCGACGGCCTGGACACCGGATTCTATGTGCGCCCCACGCTTTTCACCGACGTCGACAACTCGATGACGATCGCCCAGGACGAGATCTTCGGACCGGTGCTGGTGGTCATCGGATTCGACGACGAGGACGACGCCGTCCGCATCGCCAACGACAGCCGCTACGGGCTGGCCGGCAACGTGATGGCCGGCAGCGTCGAACACGCGCTGGCGGTGGCATCGCGGCTGCGCGCCGGCTTCATCGGCATCAACGGTACCGCCGGCTACGGCGCCGACACCCCGTTCGGCGGCTACAAGGCCAGCGGCGTCGGCCGACAGAACGGAACCGCCGGATTCGACCAGTACACCGAGATCAAATCGGTTGCCTACCCGGCGAATTGAGAGAGGAAGCTTTCGTGCAGCTCTTCGACGACCTGGAGGACTTCGGCGCCTTCGACGACGTGGTGTCGGGCAATGTCCGGGACCCGTACACCGAACTGGCCCGAATGCGCCGGGAGAACCCGATCCAGCGCATCGACATGTCCGGAATGCCCGGGGAGGAAGGCAAGCCGGTCTTCATCGTCTACCGGCACGAGGACATCACCACCATGCTCCGGGACAACCGGACGTTCTCCTCGGCCATCGTGATCAGCGCGTTCGGTGACGTACTCGGCCGGCACGTGATGCTCGGCATGGACGAACCCGAACACGGCCGCCACCGCGCGCTGGTCGCGAAGGCGTTCAGCCAGAAGGCACTGGCGCGCTGGGAAACCGGGCTCGTCGCCCGGGTCGGCAACGACCTCATCGACGCGTTCGCCGACCGGGGGACCGCCGATCTGGTCAAGGAATTCAACTTCCCGTACCCGACCCGGATCATCGCCGGCATCCTCGGGCTACCGGAAGAGGACTTCCCGCAGTTCCAGCGCTGGTCCATCTCCCTGCTGAGCTTCACCATGAACCCCGAACGCGGCAAAGCGGCATCGGTGGCACTGGAGAACTACTTCGCACCGATCCTGGCGGCCCGGCGCGCCGAACCGCGCGACGACCTGATCAGCAGCCTGGCCGCCGCCGAGATCGACGGCGAACGCCTCAGTGACGACGAGATCTACTCGTTCCTGCGGCTGCTGCTGCCGGCCGGGATCGAGACCACCTACCGGGCCTTCGGCAACCTGATGTTCGCCCTGCTGAGCAACCCCGAGCAGCTCGACGCGGTGCGCAACGACCGCGGTCTGCTGGTACAGGCCATCGAGGAGGCCGTGCGGTGGGAGGCGCCGCTGCTGACCATCACCCGGGTGGCCACCTGCGACACCGAACTGGCCGGGGTGCCCATCCCGGCCGGATCCTCGGTGATGCCGATGCTGGGTGCGGCCAATCGGCAGGAAGACCGCTACCCGGACCCGGACCGGTTCGACATCTTCCGGGAGGCCAAGGGCGCCTTGGTGTCCTGGGGGTACGGTGCCCACGTCTGTCTGGGCATGCACCTGGCCCGCCTGGAGATGCGCACCGCCGCCAACCTGCTGTTGGACCGGCTGCCGAACCTGCGGCTGGATCCGGGCGACGCCGACCCGCACATCCGCGGGCAGGTGTTCCGCTCACCGACCACCCTGCCGGTGCGGTTCGACGTATGACACTTCGGTTCAACGACCGGGTCGTGGTGGTGACCGGCGCCGGCCGGGGGATAGGACGCTGCTACGCCCTCGAACTGGCCGCCCGGGGCGCCTCGGTGGTGGTCACCGACAACGGCAGCGGCATCGACGGTTCCGGCGGGTCCGCGGATCCGGCGCGCCAGGTTGTCGCCGAGATCACCGAGGCCGGCGGTTCGGCGGTGGCCTGCGTGGCCTCGGTGACCGACGAGGCGGAAACCGGCGGGATCATCGAAACCGTGCTCACCCGATTCGGCCGGATCGACGCGGTGATCAACAACGCCGGGATCCACGACCCGGGGCCGTTCACCGAGCTGTCCATCGACCAGTACCGCACGATGCTGGAGGTGCACTACTTCGGCACGCTGTATCTGACCCGCGCGGTCTGGCCGCATTTCGTCGACGTCGGCTATGGCCGGGTGGTCAACACCGTGTCGGAGGCCATGTTCGGCGGTATCGCCGAGCTGTCGAGTTACGGCTCGGCAAAGGGCGCGGTGCTGGGCCTGACCCGCAATCTCGCCACCGAGGGGTACCCGCACGGGATCGCGGTCAACGCCGTCGTGCCGCGGGCCTACACCCGGATGTCGGGGTCGCACTCGGACAAGCTCGCCGCCGATATGGGGGTGCCGCAGGAAGTGATGGACCAGATCAACGCGAGCATGCCGCCGCAACTGTGCGCACCGGCCGCGGTGTACCTGGCCCACCCGAGCTGCTCGATCAGCGGCGAGATGCTGCGGATCGGTCTGGGCGGAGTGGCCCGGATCGCCATCGTGCATTCGACCGGCCTGGACAAGCCCGGGCTGTGCGCCGAGGACATCGCCGAAAACATCGACACGGTAATGGATCTCACCGGGGCGCAGGTGGCGCTCGCGGTGCCGGTATGACGGGAGCAACGATGACCGATATCACCGAGGCTAAGCCGGCCCCGGCTGCCGACCCATCGGATGAGTTCGCCGATGTCGACTTTTTCACCGACCCGGCGCTGATCCCGGACCCCTACCCGTACTTCGACTCGCTGCGCCGGCGCTGCCCGGTACTGGCCGGCGGCCCCGGCGGCACCGTGGTGATCACCGGATACCCCGAGGCACTGGCGGCCTACAAGGACCCGGCGTTCTCGTCGTGCAACGCCGTGGTCGGCCCGTTCGCGCCGATGCCGTTCACCGCATCCGGCGACGACGTCCGGGACCTGATCGCGCAGTACCGCGACCAGATCCCGATGGCCGAACACGTCGTCACCATGGACGGCGACGACCACGTCCGCACCCGCGGGCTGCTGTCCCGGCTGATCACCCCGAAACGGCTCTCGGAGAACGAAGAGTTCATGTGGCGCCTCGCCGATCGGCAGCTCGACGAATTCGTCGCCAACGGCAGCTGTGAATTCATGGCGGACTACGCCAAACCGTTCTCCATGCTGGTGATCGCCGACCTGCTCGGGGTTCCCGAAGCCGACCACCGGGCGTTCCGCGCGGTGCTGGCCGATCAGCTGGTGGGAGAGTTGGACTCCGAGCTCGCGCACAACCCGCTGGTGTGGCTGGACGACAAGTTCACCGAATACATCACCGAGCGCCGCGAACAGCCCCGCGGCGACGTGCTGACCGAACTGGCCGAGGCGCGCTATCCGGACGGCTCCGTTCCGGCGGTCGACGAGGTGGTCAAGCTGGCGACGTTCCTGTTCGCCGCGGGTCAGGAAACCACCACCAAGCTGCTCAGCGCCGCGATGCGGGTGCTCGGCGAACGCCCCGACGTGCAGGCCGCGATCCGCGCCGACCGCAGCCGGATCCCGGTGTTCCTGGAGGAGACGCTACGGCTGGAAAGCCCGGTCAAGAGCCACTTCCGGTTCGCCGCCGAGACGACCGGGATCGGTGAATGCCCGGTCGCCGCCGGCACCACGATCATGTTGCTGCCCGGCGCCAGCAACCGCGACCCCGAAAAGTTCGCCGACCCCGGGGAGTTCCGGATGGATCGGCCGAATGTGCGCGAGCACATCGCGTTCGGCCGCGGCGCGCACTCGTGCCCCGGTGCGCCGCTGGCGCGGGCCGAGGGCCGGATCTCGATGAACCGGATCTTGGACCGGATGGCCGATATCCGCGTCGATGAGACCCGGCACGGTTCCGCCGAGGAGCGGCACTACACCTACGACCCGACGTTCATCATGCGGGGGCTGTCGGAGCTGTACCTGACGTTCACCCCGGTGTAGTCACACCGGCAGTGCTACTTGGCGGTGAGCATCAGGTAGTCGGCGGACAGACGCTGGCGGGCATCGGCTTCTTGGTTGGAATCGGCCTCCAGCATGACGTTATCGTGGACAACTGCGCACCAGGTCTTCGCTTTGTCACCGGGGTTTCCGGGCGAACTCTGTACGCATCGCGCGGCGGGCAGCCCAGGGACGCCGCCGACGTCTTTCCAACCGGCCACCCCTAGTCGTCCAATGTAGGTGTCCATAAGTTTCTTAGCACCGGCATTATCGCGAGCCCGGGTCAGCTGATCGTCCATGTAGGCAAAAAAGTCGACGCCCGTCTCGGTGAATAGCTTCTGTGCCCAAGCCTGGTCAGTTTGGAACATCAAGGCGCCGTGTGGGCCGTATGCACCCTGCTGTACGACGGCGTCCTTGTCATTTGGGAAACGCATTCGGGCCAGCAATCCCGTCGGATCGCGAGGTAGAGCCGATAGCCCATCGCTGAAGGTAGGCTTGTATGCGTCGATCAGCGGTATCTGCTGGTCGAGGGTCTTGGCGACCAGCTCGGCCGCGGCGTCAAGACCCCGCACATCAACTGCGTTCTGGACCAGCACGTAAGGGCCATGAGCGGTGTAGGCGGAGATGTGGTAGCTCGTGGGGTTGTCTGCACTGCTGCCCGTGACGCTCCAGCTGCGCGCGCTAGTATCGGCGTACCGCGGAATCGATTGTTGCGACACGGCATACGCAGTGTGATTGTAGGGATCTTCTTGGCTGGCGGAAGCGTCCGTCATGGCGGCCGTCGCTGCCGTGGCGTCGGCGGGTGTGTTGAACAGCAGGACGACGTTTTGCAAATACCTGGTGTAGACAGGCTTATGTTTGTCACTACCGGCGATCGATACGCCGGCAACCCAGTTGTGGTCGTTGATGGGGCCTTCTAGTGCTTTGTTCTCCATTGCCAAGGACGCCGACTTGGGCGAGGAGATTGGCCGCGTGTAGAGGATGGCGAGGTTGGACATCTCCGGATCGATCTGGAATGGAAAGATCATATTTTCGGCCATTAGACGGCCCTGAATGAGCCTGCCGCGGTTAGGATTGTCGGCATTTCCGAGCGGCGACTGGGGCGTGGTGGCATAGTTGCCCGGGTTGAGTAGTGCGGTATTGACCGCTTCCGGATCGTAGCCAGGATCGCGCTCGGCAGCGCCAGTCGAGATGCGCGCGCAACCGGTTAGTAGCAGTGCGGCCGAGGTAATCACGGCCAGTGTCCGGGTGGTGACGGGCATGGGGGTCCCTTTCATCGTGTCATGCGTGCGGAATCTGGGTTCTGATCTGGGTGGCAATACGGCTCGCCGCGGAATAGTTGACGTCGTTATTGCAGGCCATGACGTCGACAACGATGTTGTTTCCGGACGTCAGGGCATGCTCACAGTTCTGTTGACCGTCCTTGAGTGAACGCCGGATTGAAAGAACCCCGTCGGCCTTGCCGACCGCGCTGGAGGTCCACGTCTCGGTGGTCTTGTAGTCGTCCCTGCTGGGGTAGATCGTCAAGTCGATGCTGCATTTCTGCCACATCTGTTCTTGTCGGGTCATGAATGTCTGAGCAAGTTCGGCGGATGTGAACGCGACCACACCTTGTGTGACACGTGTGCTCGGTCCGGTGAGCTGCTGGGAGTACATGGCTGTGTAGCCGCTATTGGCGTACTGATCGTCCTGCATGGGAAAGACCGCTCCAGTGCAATTCGACGCCAAACTCAGCGATGAGCTGTCGCGATAGCTACTGGTATATGGGTCGTTGGCCACGAGCTGAGTGCCCATGAGTGTGCCGATCAAGTCCTTGCTCAGCAGCAGCTTGGGCAGGTCCCCGTCGGGCACGATGGGCGCCGTCGACGCCTGCGGTGTGGCGGTATGCGGTACCTGGTCAGGCTGGTGGTCGTCGGATCCGCTGAGCAGCACCGTCGTGGTGGCGCCGACGATGATGAGAACCCCCCCGACGGCGGCGAACAGCTTGACCCGGCGGCCCCTCTTCGGCGTCGCGGCGAGGCCGGCGCGCGACAGCAGAGTGGTTGGCGCCGAACCGATATCGACCGCCCCGGTGAACGCCGCCATCGCGGCGTCGACGAACGCCCGGCAGCTCGGCCAGCGGTCGGCGGGTTCTTTGGCCATCGCCTTGGTGATGACGTCGTCGAGGGTGGCGGGGAGCCAGGGGGCCAGTTCGCTGACCCGCGGGGGCGGCTGGGTCAGGTGCGCCATCATCACCGCGGCCACTCCGGTTGCGGCGCCGAACGGGAGTTTGCCGGTGAGCAACCGTACGAGCGAGCAGGCCAGTGAGTACTGGTCGGCGCGGCCGTCGACGGCGGTGCCGTTGATGGCTTCCGGGCTGGCATAGGGCATGGTCGCCACGATCGACCCGGTCGCGGTGTGGTGCATCGCGTCGTCGAGGGCCCGGGCGATGCCGAAATCGCCGAGCAGCACCCGCTCGTCGGGACCGATCGGCCCGGTCAGCATGAAGTTGGCCGGCTTGACGTCGCGGTGAATCATGTTGCGCCCGTGCGCGTAATCGAGGGCGTCGGCCACCGCGGAGACGATGTGCAGTGCGCGGTGGGCGGTCATGGTGCCGGCCTGCAGGGCGGCGTCGGCGTCGGTGCCGTCGACGAACTGCATGGCGATCCACAGTTTGCCGTCGGTTTCACCCCGGTCGTAGACCGAGACGATGTTCGGGTGGTCCAGCATGGCCGCGATGTCGGCCTCGCGCAGGAACCGCCCGCGGAACTGCGGATCAGCCGACAGCTCCGCGGAAAGCACCTTCAGCGCGTCGGTCCGGGGCAGCTGCGGATCGCGCACCGCGTAGACGGTGCCCATCCCGCCAGAGCCGACCACCCGCTGTACGCAGTAACCGGCGATAACAGACCCGATGGGATTCACTACTTCGGCGCGCCCACGCCGAACTTGCCGCTGTCATCAAGGAAGGTGACTTCGATGGTGCGGTCGCTGCCGTTGACCTTGGCGGTGCAGTTGAACTTCTGATCTTTGAACTTCGGGTTCTTGCCGTCGTTGCACACGACGTCGGTGACATTCTTGATGTCGTAGCCGCCGTCCGCGGTGGACGCGGTGAGAACCTGCTCCACACCGGTCTGCGCCGCGGTCACGTCGAGTTGCTTGACCCAGAAGAAGCCCGGCTTCCAGAAGCCGGTGATCGCGACAGCTGCCGCGGCGGCCGCCAGCACGGCGGCCACGACGGCCAGCACGATCTTGCCCTTGCCGCGCTTGGGTGCTGGCCGGGCATCCTCGGGTTGGCCGGGGTGATCCGGCGGCGGGGGCAGCTGCAGGCCACCGGGGAGCGGGGCACCCTGGTCGTAGGCGCCCGTCGGGGCGGCCGAGGCGGGATATCCGGGAGCACCGGCCAGGGGATAGCCACCGGGTGCGGCGACGGGATAGTCCGTGGTCGGAGTCAACCGGGTCGCCTCCGGGGCCGCGGGACCGGCCGGTGCGATCTGCGTCGGATCGACGTGACCGGCCTGGTTCGGATCGATGCCGAGGCTGGCCAGGGGCGGAATGACCTGGGTCTTGTGCTCGTCACCGGTCGGCTCCGCCGGCGCGCCGGGGGGCACGGGGCCCGCGGCCGGATCGAATCCCGGATTTTCCGTCATCACAACTCCCTCGCACATCGGTACATGCCTGGTTGGCAAAAACAGCGTTGAGCTGAGCCTAGCGGTTGGCCGACGGGGTCCGGACCGGATATTGGGCCGGGCGTGCCGCGGCTCACGAGGCGGTGAGCATCAGATACTGCGCGGCGAGCCGCTGCTTGGTGCGGTTCTCCTGCATGTCCCAGGCGTCGATGACGTACCGACCGGCGGTCGCCAGGCATTCCGTTCGCCCGAACGACGAGGGTGCCGTCTCGTGCAGGCACTGGGATCCGGGGAGCCCGGGTACCTTCTCGATCGGCTCGTACCCGTTTTTCGTGTAGTCCGCGACCAGAAAGTCGCGTAGCGCGGCGGCCGCGGCCGGATCCCTGGTCCGTAGGACCGACGGGGCCCCTATGCCGAGCAGATCCATGCCGGTCTCGGTGAATATCCGCTGGTAGTCGTCGGGCGGGTCGTAGAACGCCACCGCGGCGTGTCCGCCGTAGACGCCCTCCATTCCCGTGCTTTCGCTGTCCTGTGGCAGTTGCAGGCGTGCCCACAGCCCGGTCGCGTCGACGGGCAGTGCGGCCAACTGGTCGAAGGGGGTGGGTGCGAAGGTGTCGATCAGCGGGCCCTGCCGGTCCAGGATGGCGGCGACCAGCTCGGCCGAGGCCGCGGTCGTCGGCGTTTTGGCGATCTGGGCCAGCAGGTACGGGCCGTGGACGGTGAATGCCTGCACGACCTGGGTGCTCGTTCTGTCGGTCGGAGTCTCCTGGTAGACCCAGGCGCGGGTGTCCGGATAGCGCGGAATGGTGGTCGCGGTGGCGGCGGAGGTTTTCCGGCTGAAATCGTCGACGGGCGGCAGCGGCGCGGTGGCGATGATCCCGGGCGCCGCCGCGGCCGCGTCATCGGCGCCGGCGAAGACGGCGACGATGTTGGTGACATAGGTTTCCGTGTGGTCGTCGGTGTAGTCGAAGTCTTTGTCGGTGGCGGTGACCTCGAAACCGGAGACGAACCGGTGGCCGTCGGCGGCGGTGGTAACGGCCTCGTTGCCCAGCGCTAAGGCCAGTGACTTCTCGTTCTTGAGCCAGGACGGGGTCTTCGAGTGGTTCAGCGTGGGGTCCACCTGAAACGGCAGCACGGTGTAGTCGGCGACGCGGCGGGCCTCCGCCTCGCGGCCCACCTGGAAACTGCCGGCCGCGCCCAGCGCAGCCCGCGGTGCGGTCGGAAAGTCGCCGGGGTCCAGGAGGTTCAGCACGACGGCGTTCGGGTCGAACCCCGGATCGCGTTGCGCCGAGCCGGAATGCACCTGGGCGCAGCCGGACAGCAGCAATCCAACCGTAGCCACGGACACCACCGAAGCGAAAAATGAACGGTTGACCGTCATTTCGTATCCAACATCAGGTAGCCGGCGGCAAGTTTCTGTTTGGCTTCGCTCTCTTGCGACGACGAGTTCTCCAGCACCAGGGTATCGTGCGGGACCGCGCACCAGAAGAGATCGCTGGAGAATTGCGACGCCGCCGGTTTCTTCAGGCACTGCGCGGCGGTCAGGCCGGGTATTCCGTCGATCTTGCGCCATCCCAGGTCGGTTCGGACGGCGGCCAGGGAGCCCAGAAAGGTCTGCGCGCTCGCTGCGTCCTTGGCTCGGGTCAGCAGTCCGTCCTCTTCGATCACCAGGTCGATGCCGAGATCATCCACGAGTGACGGATTGGCCAGCAGGCTCGGCTGCAACACCAGCGCCGCGTGCGGACCGTAGGTACCGTTCTGCGGTGTGCGGTTGCCCTCGTCGGGGAGCAGCATCCGGGCGATCAGGCCACTGGGGTCGCGCGGCAACGATGTCAGTTGATCGAATGGTGTCGGTGAAAAACTGTCGATCTGTGCCAGTTGTCGCTCCAAGGCCCTGGTGACCAGATCTATTGCGTTGACGTGGCTTTCTTCACTGATCGCCCGCTGTACCAGGACGTATCTGCTGTGCGGCGTGAATGCGGTGACCGTATGGACGGTCCTGTTCAGCGACTGGTAGTACTGCGTCCACGTCGGTGCCAGGGTCTCGGGGTGGCCGGGCAGTGACAGTGGGCTCGCGGTAGGCACGGTGTGGGCGTACACGTCGTCCCCGGGGGTTTTGGTGGCCTGGGCCATCGAGGTTGCCGCGGCCGTCGCGTCGGCGTCGGTCCGGAAGATAAGCACCGAGTTCTGCAGATAGTGCGTCTGGTCGAAATCGGGGGGTCCGGTGTCGCTCGACGCCGCTGCGTAGCCGGTGACGTAGTTGTGTGACGCCACAGCGCTCATGAGTGCATCGCGCTGCAGGAGGGACGCGACGACGCCCGGATCCCTCATCACGCCGGTGGAATTTCCGGCGACGGTCAACAGCGTGTTGTCGATCTGGAAGGGAAACACCACGTTCTCGGCGAGGCGGTGCCCTTCCAGGGCGACGGCAACAAGGGGATCGCCCGCCTTGCCGAGCGGGTCGGCCGGTTTGGTCCGGTAACTGCCGGTGTCCAGCAGTTCCGGATGCACGGCACCCGGCTCGAAACCGGGGTCGCGTTGCGCCGAGCCGGAATGCACCTGGGCGCAGCCCGATAGCAGAAGCCAGGTCGTGGTTAGGGTCAGGGCGGCGGAGAGCGGGCTGCGGGCAAGTTTCACTGCGCCGTCAGCATCAGGTACTGCGCGGCGGCCAGTTGCTTGACACTGGTCTCCTGCCTGCCGTCGAGGTTGATCAGATATCGATCGGCGACCACCCAACACTGGGTCTTGCGCGACGATCCCTTGCTTTTCTCCGGTTCGCGTTGGCAGATGGCATCGGGCAGTCCGGAAATGCCGGCGACCTCCTCGTAGCCCTCCTTGCGGGCGCCGGCGACGAAGTAGTCGCGCAACTTGCCGGCGGCTGCGGCGTCGCGGGCGCGCAGCACGAAGGCTTCGTCGTAGCCGAGCAGGTCGACGCCGGTCTCGGTGAACTGCCGTTGCGTCTTGACGGGATCGTCCCAGAACGCCAGTGCCCCGTGCGGACCGTAGATGCCCATCATCACCACGTGGTTGTCCTCGGGAGCCACCAGAAGGCGCGCCCACAGCCCGGTCGGGTCCACGGGCAGCGCGGCCAACTGGTCATAGGGGGTGGGGGCGTAGGTATCGATGAGCGGGCCCTGCTGGTCGAGCGTCGCGGCGATCAGTTCCGCCGACGCGGCGACACTCGGCGTCTCGGCCGTCTGGACCAGCAGATACTGTCCCCGGACGGTGAACGCCTGGACAACCTGCAACGGGGCTTTGTCGGTCCCAGGCTCCTCGTGGACCCAGGCCCGGGTGTCGGGATAGCGCGGGATCGTGGTCGGGGAGGTGGGGTAGGTCTTCTTGCTGAAGCCGCTGACCGCCGGGGCGGCGGCCGCGACGATCCCCGGGGCTGCCGCGGCGGCGTCGGCGGCCGAGGCGAAAATGCCGACGGTATTGCTCAGCGACTTCGTCGTGTCTTTGGAACTGTCCGAGGCGCTGACCTTGAAGCCGGAGATGAATTTGTGGTCATTGGCCGCGGACTCGATGGCGTCGTTGTCGAGGTTGAAGGCCAGTGATCCCTCATCTTTGATCACCCAGGCCGGGTAGGGATTGCCCAGAGCGGGATCTACCTGGAAGGGCAGTAGGACATTCTCGGCCAGCCGGCGGGCTTCAGCCCGGCGGCCTTCCTTGAAACTCCCTGCTGCACCCAACGGATCTCGTGGTTTCGTCGGGTAGTTCCCGATGTCCAGAAGGCTAAGTTGGACGGCGTCGGGGTCGAAGCCGCGTTCGCGTTCGGCCTCGCCGGTGTACACCTGGGCGCAGCCGGCCGCCAGCATGGCGACCGTGCCCACGGTCAGTGCAACGGTGAATCGTCGTCGGTTCATGGCGAGTGTGCCCTTCATGGTGCCGTCAACAACAGGTACTGGGCAGAAACCATCTGCTTGGCAGCGGTCTCCTGGGCGGGGTGGACATCGATGACATACCTGTCGGCGCGTGCCAGGCAGTGAATCACCGGCGTTGCGCCGGGGTATTTCTCCGGCCGGCGCAGGCACTGCGCTCCGGGAAGCCCGGTGACTCCGGAGGTCGGCTGGTAGCCGGCGCTCTGGTGGTCGGTGACGGTGTCGTCGGGCAGTGTGCCGGCCGCGGCCGCGTCACGGGCGCGCAGAACGTGCGACTGTTCGTAGCCGAAGAGGTCGCCCCCCGCTTCGGTGAATTTCTTTCGGACTTCACTGGGGCCGTCGAAGAACGCCAACGCGCCGTGCGGCCCGTAGACATCGTTCTCGATGGTCCGATCCCTATTGGCGGGCAGGAGGATCCGTGCCTCCAACCCGCTGGGATCCAGCGGGAGATCGGCCAATTTGTCCAGAGGTGTCGGTGCGAAGGCGTCGATCAGCGGGCTCTGCTGATCGAGGGTGGCGGCGATCAACTCCGCTGCAGTCGCCGGGCTCTGCGCCTTGGCCACCTGCTCCAGCAGGTACGGGCCGCGATTGGTGAACGTCTCGACGAATTGCCACGAGGACGTATCGGTGCGGCGGACCGGATAGGTCCACGCCCGGGTTTCGGGATGGCGCGGTATGACGATCGCGGAGGTGGGGTAGGGAGTTTTGGTGGAGCTGTCGAACGGGGGAGCGGCCGCGGCGATGATCGCCCGGGTCGCGGCGGCCGCGTCGGCGGCCGAACCGAAGATCACGACCGTGTTGCTCAATTCCTTTGTCGTCTGCGTGTTGTCGTTGTTGTCCCTGGCCCGGGTCTGAAAACCGGCGACGAGATTGTGACCGTCGACCGCCGCCTCGATGGCGTCGTTGTCCAGGCTGGTCGCGAGTGCGCTATTGTTCGCGATCGCCCAGGAGAGGTCGGCGTGGTTGAGGCTGGGATCGGCCTGGAACGGGAACCCTGTGTTCTCGGCGACGCGGTGGGCCTCGACCACTCGTCCCACGTCGATGCTGCCGGCCGTGCCGATCGGCGTGCGCGGCTTGGTCGGATAGTTCCCGGTGTCCAGCAGCGCCAGGTTGACCGAGCCGGCGTCGAAACCGGTGTCGCGCTGGGCCTCGCCGGTGTACGCCTGCACGCAACCGGTCAACGACCCGAGCAGCAGCACCACCGCCAACCGGCGGCACGAGCGTGAGATCGACACGTGGTTTCCCCCTCGGCGTTGCCGGTTACTTGATCTGTTTGGCCAGCAGGTCGACCAGCGTGGTGTTCAGGTAGCTGATCGCGGCCGGGCCGCCCGAGTTCAGCGCCGACACCATTTCGGGTTGATCGACAATTACGGCGATTCCGGACAGGCGAGTCAACGAACTTGCCGAGCCGCTGAAGCCTCCGTTCTTGGCGGCCGGATCGGTGCGCAGGATCAGCACCACGTCACTCTCGAGCCCGTAGGTGTCTGATTCCTGGATCGGCATCTCGGTCTTGTCGGGCGTGGCGTCGGTGCCGTCTTCGATCTTGTCGAACTGGTAGCCGCCGAGCTTGTACCGGAAGCCCAGTTGGGACAGGTAGCCGGCAGCGGGCGAATTGGGCAGCTGCACCGACAATCCGGCCGCGCTGAAGGTCACCACCGAAATCGACTTCCCGACGAACTCGTGGTCGCGGCGCGCCTTGGCGGTGCTGACCGCCAGCTTCGAGATCAGCGCTTCACCGGCGGCCTGCTGACCGAGAACCTTTGCCAGCCAGCTGATTTCGTCGGTCGAGGTCCACTGCAGGGCGCGGGCCTTCGGTGCCGCGATCGTGGGCGCCTTCTCCGAGAGCGCCTTGAACGCGGACTCGTCGGCGGAGGTGTCGATGATCAGATCCGGTTTCACCGGGTCCAGGCCCTTGACCTCGGCGTTGGCCAGCACCGTCGGGGATCCCTTGATCAACGGGTTGAGCCAGCTCGGCACCGAGCCGCCCGGAGCCACGAGTGCCACCGGCTGCACACCGAGGGAGAGCACGGTGTCGGCGTCCTCCAGCGTCATCGCGGCAACCGCGTTCGGGCGGGACTCCAGCTTCGTCTTGCCGAATGCGTGGGTGAACGACTGCGACGGGTACGGCGCGAGCGCCGGCGTGCGCCCGTTCCAGTACCAGATCCCGCCGCCGGCAACCAGAGCGAGCACCGCCAGCAGGGCCGCGCCGATCACCCACTTGCGCTTGCCGGACTTCGGCTTGGCCTTCTTCTCGGCGCTGTGCGAGGTGGGGGGCGCCGGGGTGGGGCCGCTGTTGGAGGCGTACGCCGGGACGGGGGTGGACATCGGGGCGCCGGCGGTGGGCGCGGGTCCCGAGGTGTACGGGCTCGATACCGTCGGCCCGGTCGGGGCGGTCATTCCGAAGGCGGCGGCGGCGGCCTCGGCCAGTTCCCGGGCGCTGCCGTAGCGCTGCGCCGGGTCCTTGGCCATGGCGCGGGCGACGACGGCGTCGATGGCCGGCGGCAGGTTCGGCATCACCTCGGTGACCCGCGGGGGAGGCGTGTTGACGTGGGCCAGCATCACCTCGGTGGTCGAGCCCGCGGTGGCGAACGGCGCACGTCCGGTCAGCAGCCGGTACAGCGAGCAGCCCAGCGAGTACAGATCGGAGCGGTAGTCGACGGCGCGTCCCTCGATCGACTCCGGTGAGGCGTAGGCGATGGTCACCATCACCGAACCGGTGGCGGTCAGCCGGTTGGCGTCGTCGAGGGCGCGGGCGATGCCGAAGTCGGCAAGCAGCACACGTTCCCGCGGCCCGGGCTCCCCGGCCAGCAGGAAGTTGGCCGGTTTGACGTCGCGGTGCAGCACGTTGCGGCTGTGCGCGTAGTCCAGCGCCTTCGCGACTCCGGTGATGGCGTGGATGGCCCGGGCCGGGGTCATGGTCCCGGCGCGCAGCGCCGCGTCGGCGTCGGTGCCCTCCACGTACTGCATGGCGATCCACAACTGCCCGTCATCGGTCTGCCCGCGGGTGTAGACCCGCACGATGTTCGGGTGGTCCAGGGTGGCCGCGACGTCCGCCTCGCGGATGAACCGGGTGCGGAACTGCTCGTCGCGGGAGAACTCCGCCGAGAGCACCTTGAGGGCGTCGCTGCGCGGCAGGGTTGGGTGCCGGGCCAGGAACACCGAACCCATCCCGCCGGCGCCGATCTGACGCTCAATGGTGTAGCCGGCGACGACGGATCCCGGTTGCAGCGTCATCGCAGCACCACCGCGGCACTACCGGCGGAGATGGTCAACGGGGCGGGAGTTGCTGTCGAATAACGCACCAGCAAAGTCAAGCACATGCAGCCGGGTGCTTGATGCAGTGTTTTCCGGTTCCCGCGCGCCGCGTTCGCCGGATTCCCGGCAGCGCGCGGCCGCCGAACGGCTTAGGAGGTGCCTTCGGCGATCCAGGCCTGGGCGGCGTCGACCTCACCGGCGGGGAAGTGCCGGATCTCGGCGGAGACGAAGTGCGCGCCGAGGTGCTCGGCGACGTCACCGAGCGGTGAGCCGGTCACCAGGGCGATCTTCTTCACGTGCTTCTGGTGGTCGCGGACGAAGCGGATATGGCTCACCAGCGCACCCAGCCCGTCCCAGCCCGGGAACGTCGGGGCATCGATAATCACGCCGGCCAGGTCCCCGGTCGCCTCGATCTGCGGGTCGACCACCTCGGCGAGCTGCCCGAAGTCCGATTTTTCGAAGTGGCCGGAAGGGCGCACGACGACGACGGAGGTGGTGGCGTCGAGGTCGATATCGATCATCGGTGTTTCTCGCTTTCTGCCGGTACGCCGGCGGCACGCGGCGGTGGTCCAGCCGAGCGTACGCGTCGCCGGTGACACCGCGGGGCCGACAGCGCCGGGTGTCTGGCGGCAGGGCAGCGCTATCCGCTGCCGGCGAGCAGTTTGTCGTAGCGACGCCAGGCCTCGGCGACCGCCACCAGCAGATCGGGGGCATCGGTGGTCGTCTTGGTCGCCGACGCGGCCACCGACAGCAGCGCCCGCAGGTCAGCGAGCACCGGGGCCGCAGCCGCGGCGAACTTCGGGTTCTGCGGTGCGGGCAGGGTGGCGATGCGTCCGTCGATGGAGCTGAGTGCCAGCCGCAGCAGCTGGCCGAGCTCGGAGATCGGCATGGCCACCGGCTCGGTCAGCTCGCGCGGTGGCTGCGCGGCGGGCAGTGATGCCGGAGCCACCACCTGCGGAGGACCGCCGACCAGCTCGAACTGCAGCGTCGGCCCGTCCGGGTGGGCCAGTGCGATCACCGTGCCGTCGGTGATGATGACGACACCGCGTCGGGCCCCGTTGACGAAGATGCCCTTGCTGCTTCGGTCGGTGGCGACCCAGTCGCCGTCGTCGAAGGACAGTTCCAGGTGGGTGCGGGACACGAAGTCGTAGCCGAGCCAGATCTGGCTGGCCGGGTCGCGGCCGACGGCGACCAGGGGCCCGTCGGGATCGAGGTGATGCCACTCGGCACCACTGCGTACGGCGAGCCACGGGCGGCGTTCGGGTTCCACGCATCCGAGCTTAAATCCCGCCGAAGTTGCTCACCTGCGGCAATTTCGGCGCCCGGTGCACCCGGCGTCCGGTGGTCGCGCTGGGCCGCTCACTCGGCGAGATGGTGCCGTCGTCCCGGTGTTGCGGACCCGGCCGCGCACGGCTGTGAGATCGGGACGATACTGATAGCCGCCGTTACCTATGCCACAAGCATGTGACCACCAAGACGCCGGGAGACACCTATGAGCGCTGAGCAACCGACCATCATCTACACGCTGACCGACGAGGCCCCGCTGCTGGCGACCTATGCCTTCCTGCCGGTTATCCGCACCTTCGCCGGGGCTGCCGGCATCGACGTGCGGTCCAGCGATATTTCGGTTGCCGCGCGCATCCTGGCCGAGTTCCCCGACTACCTGACCGACGAGCAGCGGGTCCCGGACAACCTCGCCGAACTGGGCCGGCTGACCCAGCTGTCGGACACCAACATCATCAAGCTGCCCAACATCAGCGCCTCGGTGCCCCAGCTCAAGGCGGCCATCAAGGAGCTGCAGGACAAGGGCTACGCGCTGCCGGAATTTCCCGACGATCCCAAGACCGACGCGGAAAAGGAAGTCCGCAGCCGCTACACCAAGTGCCTCGGCAGTGCAGTGAACCCCGTTCTGCGGGAAGGTAATTCGGATCGTCGTGCGCCGCGCGCGGTGAAGGAGTACGCCCGCAAGCACCCGCACAGCATGGGCAAGTGGTCTCCTGCGTCGCGCACCCACGTCGCGCACATGACCGACGGCGACTTCTACCACGGTGAGAAGTCGATGACCCTGGACCGCGACGTCGACGCGAAGATGGAGCTGGTCACCAAGGGCGGCGAGACCATCGTGCTCAAGCCCAAGGTGCACCTGGATGAGGGCGACGTCATCGACAGCATGTACATGTCCAAGAAGGCGCTGTGCGACTTCTACGAGGAGCAGATGGAGGACGCCTACAAGACCGGCGTGATGTTCTCCCTGCACGTCAAGGCGACCATGATGCGGGTCAGCCACCCCATCGTCTTCGGTCACGCGGTCAAGGTGTTCTACAAGGACGCATTCGCCAAGCACCAGAAGCTGTTCGACGAGTTGGGCGTCAACGTCAACAACGGTCTGTCCGACCTGTACAGCAAGATCGAGTCGCTGCCCGCCTCGCTACACGAGGAGATCATCGAGGACCTGCACGCCTGCCACGAGCACCGCCCCGAGCTGGCCATGGTCGACTCCGCCCGCGGCATCTCCAACTTCCATTCGCCCAGCGACGTCATCGTCGACGCCTCGATGCCGGCGATGATCCGCGCCGGCGGCAAGATGTACGGCGCCGACGGCAAGCTCAAGGACACCAAGGCCGTCAACCCCGAGTCGACCTTCTCCCGGATCTACCAGGAGATGATCAACTTCTGTAAGACCAACGGCCAGTTCGACCCGACCACCATGGGCACTGTGCCGAATGTCGGCCTGATGGCGCAGAAGGCCGAAGAGTACGGCTCCCACGACAAGACCTTCGAGATCTCCGAGGACGGTGTGGCCAACATCGTCGACATCGAGACCGGCGAGGTGCTGCTCTCGGAGAACGTCGAGGCCGGCGACATCTGGCGGCTGTGCATCGTCAAGGACGCTCCCATCCGGGACTGGGTGAAGCTGGCCGTCACCCGGGCCCGCCAATCCGGCATGCCGGTGGTGTTCTGGCTCGACGACGAGCGCCCGCACGAGAACGAGCTGCGCAAGAAGGTCAACACCTACCTCAAGGATCACGACACCGAGGGCCTCGACATCAAGATCATGTCGCAGGTGTGGGCGATGCGCTGGACCCTGGAACGCCTGGTCCGCGGCCTGGACACCATCTCGGCCACCGGCAACATCCTGCGCGACTACCTCACGGACCTGTTCCCGATCCTGGAGTTGGGCACCAGCGCCAAGATGCTGTCGATCGTGCCGTTGATGGCCGGCGGCGGGATGTACGAGACCGGTGCCGGCGGTTCGGCGCCCAAGCACGTCAAGCAGCTGGTGGAGGAAAACCACCTGCGCTGGGATTCCCTCGGTGAGTTCCTCGCTCTGGCGGTCAGCCTGGAGGACCTGGGCATCAAGACCGGAAACCCCCGGGCGAAGGTGCTGGCACAGACCCTGGACGCGGCCACCGGCCGGCTGCTCGACAACGACAAGAGCCCGTCGCGCAAGACCGGTGAGCTCGACAACCGCGGCAGCCAGTTCTACCTGGCGACGTATTGGGCACAGGAGCTGGCCGCCCAGACCGAGGACGCCGAGCTGGCAGCGCAATTCGCGCCGCTGGCCGCCGCCCTGGCCGAGAACGAGGACGCGATCGTCAAGGAACTGGCGGCCGTGCAGGGCAAGCCGGTGGACATCGGCGGCTACTACAAGTCCGATCCGGCGAAGACCGAGGCCGTGATGCGGCCCAGCAAGACGTTCAACCGGCTGCTGGCGGACGTGCAGGCGTAGGTGCGGCTGAGCCTGGTGGTGTCAGGACGCCGCCAGGCTCACCGCCGCCAGGCTGCGCGGCTATTCCACCGGATCGGCAATCCGGAATCCGAGTTGCACGGCAACGGATTTCATCGCCGTGTCGTGCGTGATGATGACCAGGTCGTCGAGGCCCGAACGCAACGCCGATGCGAGGTGCTGTCGCGGTAGTGATACGTCACTACGGGCCCTTTTCGTCGTTGAGAAGCTCGTCGAAGTCGGATGCCGTGGTGAGGTCGTGCCGGGCGATGGTGCCGGTGCGGGCAGGTCCGCTTCTCTTGCGGGGGATCAGGACCGCCGAAGGTGCGGCGGGAACGATGGTGCCGATCCGGCGGTTGTGCCGGGTCAGCGCGTACGCCTCGCCCTCTTCGAGGTCGGCAATCATCGGGGCGGGATTCCGCCGCAGCTCACCGACGGAGATTGACCGCATACGGCCAGGATATCGCCGAATTATCTACCTTCGATCTAATTTGGCCGCTTGGAGGTGTCCAGGCGTCGGGCGCGGGCTGAGCCAATTGGCGTTATGACGCCAACAGGCTCAGCGCCGCCGGACTTCCGGGACGGTAGGCGTCCAGCCGGAACAGGAACGGCGGGATCACCTTGACGTTCATGTCGTCGGGATTCTCGTAGTACTTGACCCGCCACACCTGGGTGCAGGTGTGGGCGTCGATCGCACTGACGGCGGGTTCGGTACCGCTGTATCCCTCCGGTTCGCCCGAGACGATGAAGCGTTCCCCGTCGAAGGAGCGCACGTCCTGGTGGACGGTGGTGGTGAACCGGCCCACCTCTGCGCCGGTGTCGGCCTGCGCCACCATTTGCGGGGTGCCGTCGCAGAAGTCTTCGCAGATCAGCAGATACGGAGGGAATGCCCTCGCCTTGGAGAACGCGTCGTACTGGTAGTCGTGCTTGCGCCACAGGATGGTCCGGTCGGCCAGGGAGACGAAGGCCAGGTCGTGCTCCTTCTCGTTGGCCAGCGCCAACCGGGTGTCCTCGGTGGCCGGATCCAGGTAGAGCGTTGTCCAGCCGGACATTTCGCCGGTTCGGTGTCCGGTGCGGTTGTAGAACACCGTCCGGTTGGCGTCGTCACCGTATCCGCGGAAGCTGACGGCGAACCCGGCCGCGTTGACCACGATGCCCAGGGATACATCCTTGCCCGCGGCCCGCTGATCCTCGGCGGCGTCGTAGCGAACCGCGCCGGTGGCCATTTCCAGCACCTGGGCGCCACGCTTGTCGTCCTGCACCGAGACCAGCTCGCTGCTCTCGGAGAGATCGACGTGATCGACGTTGGGCGGCGGGGTGTGGGTCCAGCTGCGTGAGCCGTCCTCGGCGTACCAGGTCAGCGTGAGGTCACGCTCGCCCTCGTGGGGATAGCTCGACGACGTGATCAGGAAGCCGGCGCCGGCGGCCTGAATCTCCGGCCAGCCCGGGGCGGCGACGTCGGTGGTGGACTGCACCTGTCCGGTGGCCGGGTCCAGGAACACGATGCGGTGATAGCCGTTCTGGTCGTACGAGTCGTAGTCCAGACAGGCCAGTCGGCCCGACCGGTTCAAGGCGCAGTGGTTGACGCGGAGGTCGGGGGGAGCGGACCAGCGCAAGGTCCCGTCCGCGGGGTCGACGCCGACGATGGGGCCCTTGAACGTTCGCTGCTCGACGGCCGAAACCACCAGCAGGTCCGTGTGGGCGGCCAACACCCCGAGGTACCAGGGATTGGACTGTGCGCCGAACAACTGGTGGGTGTCGCTTCGCCAGCGGGCAGTGGGCTGGCTCGGTAGGGGCTCCATCAGCCCGTTCTGGGGCAGCGGTGTCCAGGCGCGGGTCGCGGTGCCCGCGATGCCGCGGTCGGCGCCGATGGCCGAGGCCAGCGCCAATGTGAGGTAGGCAACCAGCTGGGCGACGACGAGCACCACCAGGGTTCGCTGGAACCGGGATGCGGGCAGCCAGAGGGTGGGCACGGGTTCAGCCTAGGCAACCGGAGGGGCCCTCGACTGCGGGAATCTGGGCGCGGTCCGGCGATCGCCTGTGACTTCTGGCCAGACCTGGCCAACCGAAGTAGCCTGAGGGTATGACGACCGTGAACATCTTCGAGGCGAAGAGTTCGTTCTCCAGGCTTATTGCCGCGGCCGAAGCCGGCGAGACGGTGGTGATCGCGCGGAACGGAAAGCCCGTCGCGCAATTGGGACCCATCAGCAAGACGACTCATCCGCCATTCAGGCTGGGCGACATGGCGGGCCGGATGGACGTTCCCGATGACTTCGACGAGTGGACCGACGAGGACGAAGCCATGTGGTATGGGAACGACGGGCTGGACCCGGTTTCGTGAAGTTGCTTCTCGATACGCACATCCTGCTGTGGGCGCGTATCGAACCCGCCCGCTTGTCGCCCGAAGTCCGACACGCACTGGAAGATTCGAACAATCAAAAGATCATTTCGGTGGTGTCCCTAACTGAGATCGCGATCAAGGCTTCGATCGGGAAGATCGCTGTAGATCCTGCCTTCTTCGACACCATCGACACTCTCGGCTGTGATGTTGAACCATTCCTGGCGCAGCATGCGAAGGCACTGGCAGCGCTTCCCTCGCTGCACCGCGACCCGTTCGACAGGATGCTCATCGTCCAGGCGATGATCGACGGAGCGACCCTGGTGACGACGAACGCATCCTCGCCTACGACGTGCCCACACTGACGTAGCCGCCGGAGAGGGCAAACGGGTGAGCGCCGGTTACGCCGGGCGAGCGGTCACCGGGATGATCACGGTGCCCTTGCAGGCGCCCGCGTCGATGGTCGTCGCGATGGATCCGGTCAGTGAGCCGTCGGGCTGGGGAACGTAGGTGGTCACGGTGTGCGCCGGGTCGTAGATGATGGTCCGGTCCGGCATCAGGCAGTCCCAACGCCAGTCCCGAGCCTTCTCCCACTGGGTGCCGGTCCACTGCAGCGACACCGTCGGGGCGACGTTGTCCTTGGGGGCCGGTCCGTCGACCGATTTGGCTTCGCAGGTGCCCGAGGAGCAATCCGTGGTGAATTGGTAGGACGCGGTGTACGGCGTCTCCGGTTGGCCGGCGGCCATGCTGGTGCCGGTCTTCTGATCGGTGTGGAAGGTGATCGCGTACCGCCCGTTCCAGGACGGGTCATCGGCGTGGGCGCCGGGTGCGGCGAGGGCCGAGCCCGCCAACAAACTACAGGTCAGCGCCGTGTGTGTCATGGGTCCGAGGCGGGTCATTGGAGCTCCTGGCGTGAGACATCGGGTCGGCGAGCCATTCCACTGTGACAGATGGGTGCGGTGAGAGCGTGGATTTGCCGGGGCTGTTGCGCGTGGCGACGGGCGGCGTCGGAGCGGTTCGGTAGGGTCGCTGACCGTGAATCCGAGCGTCACCGTCAAACCGGTCACTTCCCGCATCGCCGAGGAACTGGCGATCACCGAAAACCAGGCGCGTGCCGCCGTCGCGCTGCTCGACGAGGGCGCGACCGTCCCGTTCATCGCCCGGTACCGCAAGGAGGTCACCGGCAGCCTCGACGACGGGCAGCTGCGCACGCTGGAAGAACGGCTGCGCTACCTGCGCGAGCTCGACGACCGCCGGGCGGCCATCTGGTCGTCGATCGACGAGCAGGGCAAGCTGACCGACAGCCTGCGCGCCGCACTGCTGGCCGCCGACACCAAGGCCCGGCTGGAAGACATCTACCTGCCCTACAAACCCAAGCGGCGCACCAAGGCTCAGATCGCCCGGGAAGCCGGTCTGGAACCCCTGGCCGATGCGTTGCTGGCCGACCCCTCGCTGGATCCCAGCGCGGAGGCGGGCGGCTATCTGGGTTCCGAGGTGCCCGACGCCGCAGCGGCGCTGGACGGAGCCCGACACATCCTGGTCGAACGGGCCGCCGAGGATGCCGAGCTGGTCGGCGCGATCCGGGAGAAGTTCTTCGCCGAATCCCGCCTGCGCACCGCACCGTGGTCCGAGGAGGTGGCGAAAAGCGCCGAGGCGCAGAAATTCCGGGACTACTTCGACTTCTCCGAGGGCCTGGGGACGCTGCCGTCGCACCGGGTTTTGGCGGTGTTGCGTGCCGAGAAGGAGAAGATCCTGACGGTCACCTTCGACCCCGGCGACGATGCGGTCTACCAGGCGATGATTGCCGCCACCCTCGGCGTGGACCTCTCGGCGACGGGGCCCGCGGGCGCCTGGCTGGCGGCCACCGTCGGGTTCGCCTGGCGGACCCGACTGATGTTCTCCGCGGCCGTCGACGCCCGGGTCCGGCTGCGCCAGCGCGCCGAGCACGACGCCGTCGGGGTGTTCGCCACCAACCTCAAGGACCTGCTGCTGGCCGCCCCCGCCGGGCAGCGCGCCACCCTCGGCCTGGACCCGGGTTTCCGTACCGGGGTCAAGGTGGCCGTCGTCGACGGCACCGGCAAGGTGCTCGACACCTGCGCGATCTTCCCGCACCAGCCGCAGAAGCAGTGGGATCAGGCCAAGGCCACGCTGGCCGCGCTGATCGCCCGCCACGGCGTGGAACTGGTCGCCGTCGGCAACGGCACCGCCTCCCGGGAGACCGACGCGCTGGCCACCGAGCTGCTCGCCGACATCGCATCGGCGGGCGGGAAGACGCCGGCCAAGGCGATCGTCAGTGAAGCCGGTGCGTCGGTGTACTCGGCGTCGGCGTATGCCGCCCACGAGTTGCCCGAGCTGGACGTCACCCTGCGCGGCGCGGTGTCGATCGCCCGGCGCCTACAGGACCCGCTGGCCGAACTGGTGAAGATCGAGCCGAAATCCATTGGTGTGGGTCAGTATCAGCACGATGTCACCCCGGCGAACCTGGCGCGCAGCCTCGACGCCGTCGTCGAGGATGCCGTCAACGCCGTCGGGGTGGACCTGAACACCGCCTCGGTGCCGCTGCTGTCGCGGGTGTCCGGGATCACCGAGAGCCTGGCCGAGTCGATTGTCGCGCACCGGGATTCGGCCGGGGCGTTCCCGAACCGATCCGCGCTGCTGCAGGTTCCGCGGTTGGGCCCCAAGGCTTTCGAGCAGTGCGCGGGCTTCCTGCGGATCCGTGGCGGCGACGACCCGCTCGATGCTTCCGGCGTGCACCCCGAGGCCTACCCGGTGGTGCGCCGGATCCTGGACCGCTCCGGGGTCGGCCTCGCCGAGATCATCGGTGACGAGCGCAAGCTCGGTGCGCTGCAGCCCGCCGATTTCGCCGACGACAGGTTCGGCATCCCGACCGTTGTCGACATCCTGGCCGAGCTGGCCAAACCCGGCCGTGATCCGCGCCCGGCGTTCACCACCGCGACATTCGCCGCCGGGGTGCACAAGGTCGGCGACCTCAAACCCGGCATGGTGCTCGAGGGCGTGGTCACCAACGTGGCGGCATTCGGGGCGTTCGTCGACGTCGGCGTGCACCAGGACGGGCTGGTGCACGTGTCGGCGATGTCCGATCGCTTCGTGTCCGACCCGCACGAGGTGGTGCGCTCCGGGCAGGTGGTGCGGGTCAAGGTGCTCGATGTCGACGTGGACCGCCAGCGGATCAGCCTGAGCCTGCGGCTCAAGGATGAAGCGAGGGCTGGGAAGAAGCCAGCCGACCGGGACGGGAAGCCGAGCGAGCGTGGTGGGCAGCCGGGCCAGCGCGGGCAGAACGGCCAGGGTGGTCAGCGCGGCGGTGGCCAGCCGGGCAAGCAGGGTGGTGGTCGTGACGGGCGCCGGAGTGAGGCCGCGCCCGGCGGTTCGATGGCCCAGGCTCTGCGGGACGCGGGCTTCGGTCGCTGACGGCGGGGCAGCCGGCTATTCGACGGGCAGCTTGAGGACTTGGTTGTTGCCGGAATCGGCAACGTAGACGCTCCCGGACGCATCGACGGCGACGCCGAACGCAGTGCCGATGCCGGTGAAGGGGAGCTCGCTTTGCGCGCCGGTACCGAGGTCGAGCCTGAGGACTCGGCCGTCGCCAGTGTCGGAGTTGTCGGTGACATAGAGATTTCCGTTGGTGTCGACGGCCAGACCGAAGGGGTGACGGAGGCCGGTCAACGGCAGCTCGGTCGGGGCGGTACCACGGTTTGCCAGTTTGAGAACCCGGCCTCCGCGTATTTCACTGAGGTAGACATTGCCGCCGGCGTCGACTACCACTCCCGAAGGACGTCGGAGGCCGGTGAAGGGCAGGGCCACTTGCTCGCCGTAGGACCCTGGCTTGTGTGAAGTCTCATTCACGGCGGTGGCGATGCCGGCGATGAGCAGCACTGCCCCAGCGACAGCACCGAGGAGTAGTGGCTTTCGGCGGGATTTCTTCGTCGTCGGCGGGGTGGCCGCGGTTGGCTTCGCTTCGGTGGTGTTGCCCGGCGCTGGTTTTGCGATGTGACGGTCGCGGGGGTGGCGTGTTGAGGTGGCCGGCGATCTGACGTTGCAGGGTGTCGCCGGGGAAGGTGCGGGTGCCCGTCAGGGCCTCGTAGAGCACGCAGGCCAGCGCGTAGATGTCGGAGCGGTGGTCGATGTCGTCGCTGGTGAAGCGTTCCGGTGCCATGTAGTTGACGGTGCCCAGGGCATTACCGGTTCCGGTGAGTGCGGAGTCGGTGGCGGCGCGGGCGATGCCGAAGTCGATGAGGTAGGCGTTGTCGTCGACGTCGAGCAGGATGTTGGACGGTTTGACGTCGCGGTGCACGAGGCCGGCGCGGTGTGCGGCCTGCAGGGCTGCGGCGATGTGTTCGACGATGGTGACCGCGCGGGCGGGATCGAGGGGGCCGTCGGCGATTTCCCCGGCGAGGTCGTGGCCGTCGATCAGGGCCATGTCGACGTAGAGGCGACCGTCGATCTCTCCGTAGTCGTGGATCGGGACGATGTGGGGGTGGTGCAGCCGGGCGGCGGCGTGGGCTTCGCGACGGAAGCGTTGTTCGAAGCTCGGGTCGGTGGCCAGTTGGGCGTGTAGGACTTTGACGGCGACGATGCGGTCGGTGTTGGTGTCATAGGTACGCCAGACTTCGCCCATGCCGCCGCGGCCGAGCAGCTCGATCAGCCGGTAACGCCCGAACGGTGTCCCGTCCACCCAGAATCGCCCTGTCAGCCCGTCGCCTCGATCACGATAGGCGATCGGCCCGCCGGCTCAGCGGGGCCGTCGCCCGTCGCCCGTCGTAAAGCAGTGAAGCCTGCTTCACACTCGAACGGGAGCGTGAAGCAGGCTTCACAATTGCGGAGGGGGCGGCCCGAAAGTGTGGGCGGCCCGACGGTCCTAGAAGACCCCGAACGGGCCTAGAAGACGCGGACCCAGTCGACGAGCATCTGGGCGGGGTAGCTGCCGCCGGCGGGGTCGCCGCCGCCGCTGCCGGCCACCGCCAGGTTCAGCACGGGGGCCAGGGTGAAGTCGGGCAGGTTGAACGGCCACGGGTCCAGCGAGAAGGCCGGAACGGTGAAGTAGGGCTCCTTGCCGGTGGCGTAGTCCTGCCAGAAGTACATGCCGTTCTGGTCCCAGGTGCAGCGCCAGGTGTGCCAGCCGCTGTCGACCGGGTACGGCTGGGTTTCAAAGGCGTCGCCGTAGAGGTTGCCGTGCACGGTGGTGCCCGAGGGCCAGTCGCGGTTGCCGTACCACTCGATCAGGTCGACTTCGCCGCCGGGAACCTCGTTGTGCAGCCACCAGGCCGGCCAGGCGCCGTCGGTCAGGCAGTCGAACTTGATCCGGGCTTCCCAGGTGGTGCCGATCCCGCCCTGCCACAGGCCGGTGACCTTGCCGCTGGTGTACTTGTTGCCGTTGCGGATCGCCCGGATCACCAGGTTGGAGTTGCCATCGAGGAACACGTAGTCCCGCGAGTTGCGGTACTGGCCCATGTTCTCCGGGCGGTCCCAGAACACCGGGTTCTTGATGGTCTCGCGGGCGTTGGAGATCATCCACTTGGACGGATCGGGGGCCGAACCGGCCGGGCCGTCGAACTCGTCGGACCACAGGAATCCACCGGTGTTGCCACGCGGCGGCTCGGCCGGCAGCGGGGCGTTCGGGCTGGCGAAAGCCTTGGGGGACGCCACTGCGGCCGCCAGGATGCCGAACCCGGACATCAACATCATGCTTCGACGATCTACCTCAGACACCGCTAAACCATAAACGGTACGACGTCCCATTTTGAAACCGCGAACCGCGTCTGATGTCTGATCCGGGGCATTTGAGCAGGTCGGTCGGTTTCAACTGTGACCCAGCCCGCTCAAATGCCTCCGGCGCGTCAGACGATCGGACCGGCCTCGGGGGCCACGGGAGCGCCCGGGGCCTCCGGTGCCGGGAACTGCTCGGCAGCCGGTTCGACGACCGGTTCGGGGGCGGGCGCCACGAATGGCTCCGGAGCGGGCTCGACGACGGGTTCGGGGGCGGGCTCGTTGTTGGACACCGTCACGAACACCGGCGCCGGGGCGGGCGCCTCGGCCGGAGCGTCAGCCGGAACACCGTCGAGCGCACCCTCGGGCAGCTCGGACATCGGCAGGTACATGTGGTGGTTGAAGCCGCGCTGGTAGGCGCCGGCGCCACCGACCTTCACGCCACCGCCCTCGCCGCTGGACACCGGGGTGCCGTCGGGCAGGGTGACGGCGGTGTGGCCGCTGTTCCAGCCGATCACCAGCGCATTGGGCGCGGTGCCGTACTTGAAGCCGCGAGCCAACAGTGCCGCTTCCTGGTTGCCGGTGTTGAAGCGGTTACCGAAGACGGGGCGCCCGGATGCGGCGTTCGCCACCCAGGACGCGAGGCCCGAGCAGTCCGTACCGCGCGGGGTGTCGCCGCCGGAGATGTACGGAGTGCCGGACACTTGATTAACCAAGGTCAGAAGTGAGGCAAGGACATACATGCCGATCGACGCTAGGCGGGTTTTTTTGACCCAGTCAAAATTTGTGTCAGCGCTCACCGCGCAGTCGTCAAGTTGAGCCAGGCCACATTTCGCGGCATATCCCCAGGTCAGCAGGTCGTGGTTGCGACCACTTGAGCCAGGGGAGGTTTCCGGCGCGCATCACCGAGGTTACCGGGCACACTCAAACGGGAACGCCCCGGCCTGCTGCAATACTGCACAGAAATGTATAGAATTGCACCATGTCCGCCACTATGAACGTTCCCGTTTCTCTTGCCGCAAGCAAGGGCGTGTCCGCATTGGCCGAGATGAGTGAGAGCAGGCGGGTGGCTCTCACCAGCCACGGCCGAGTGGTCGCCGTGGTGGATTCTCCTGCCCGCGTCGACGCCGAGGTACGGGAGATGCGGGATGCCGCCTGGGCGGTGGTGGAGGCCGCGGCGGCTCTTGTTGCTCAGAGGTCTCGCAAGTACAGCCTCGAAGAGCTGTGCGCCAAAGCCGGCGTGGACGCCGACCGCGTCCGGGAAAGGGCTGCGTCTATGCGCGTCGAGTCGGATGCGCGGTAACCAGCGACTTCCAGACGATCAAGCCGAAATTGTCTTTTCAGAAGCCTTTCTCCTCTATCTCGACGGTCTCACTGCCGACGAGAAGGAAGCCGTGATCGCTGAAGTGGTGAGGATTTGCGCCAACCCGGTCGGCAAGCACCCCTTGAGTAACCGCACAGCCGGTGATCGCCTCGCCGGGTTGAACACCGTGGAGGTGCTCGGCAAGAAGCACCGCGTGGTCTATGGAGCCCGGGTTGACGGCGGGGTGGGGCTGGTGGAGGTGATCTGTGCTGGACCCCGCACCGCAAATGCGGTCTACGACATCGCCAACGCTCTCGTGCGTTCAGGCGAGCTGACAGAGGAAGAGGCCACCCAGATCTGGGATGCCCTGGCACTGTTGGAGGTGGTCGCCGAATCCGTGGGTCTCGACGAATGGGACTACCTGCCGAGACCTGCCGAGGATCACCTGGTCCGCGCACTGGATCAGCTCGGGCTGCTTCCCCGGGAGATCGCCGCAGTCCTATCCCGAGATGAAGCCGAAGCCGCGATGCGCGAAGGCTACGACCACGCCGGGAAACCCGATCCACTCGCGGCACTCGAGGCTGTCATGCGTGCTGCCCGTGCGCGCACCGACTATGGGGACGCCACAGACATTCTTCGCCGTCGACACGAGCCGCGGTGTGGTGCTCAGATGCCGCGAGCACGTGCCAAGTGCATCCGCCGGGTCGGGCATCCCGGGCCCCACCGGGCCACGCCCTGAGCCCGAGGGCCCGATTCGCCCTCAGGCGAGGCCCTTGAGCATCAGGTTCCAGTACATGAACGGCAGCCCGTAGCGCTTCAGGTACCAGTAGGCCCGGTGCGGGACGACGGGGTTCAGGCCCGGGAACGTCGGGGTGACGTTGAAGTCGTAGTCGAACTCCGCCAGCAGCATGTCGTGGCCGGAGGTGACGATCGGGCAGGACGCGTACCCGGTGTAGCTGCCGGTCAGCGGGCGGCCGGCCAGCTGAGCCAGCACGTTCTCCACGACGACGGGTGCCTGCTTGCGGATGGCCGCACCGGTCTTGGAGTTCGGCGTCGACCCGGCGTCGCCCAGGGCGAACACGTTCGGGTAGCGAACGTGCTGGTGGGTGTGCTTGTCCACCTCGACGTAGCCGGTGGTCTCACCGGTGGCCAGCGGGCTGGTCTTGATCCAGTCCGGGGCGGACTGGCGCGGCACCGCATGCAGCATGTCGAAATCCAGTGTGCCCGGGGTACCCGACGGGCCCAGGGTGCTGATGGTCACCTTGCGGGAGTCGGCGTCGATGCCGGTGATCTCGGACTCGGTGTGCACGTTGATGCCGTAGGCCGCCGCCACCTTGTCCAGGCTGTCGGCGATCGCCGGGATGCCGAACGTCCGCGGGGTCGGCAGCACCAGGTGGATGTCGATGTTGTTCAGCACGCCGGCCTTGCGCCAGTGGTCGGCGGCCAGGTACGCGATCTTCTGCGGCGCCCCGGCGCACTTGATCGGGCCCGACGGCATCATGAACACCGCGGTGCCCGAGCGGGTGTTGCGGATCAGCTCCCAGGTCTTGGGCGCCAGGTCGAACCCGTAGTTCGACGCAACACCCGGCTTGGTCATGGCGTCGGACAGGCCCTCGGTGGCTGCCCAGTCCAGCTGGATGCCCGGGCAGACGATCAGTGCGTCGTAGGCGTAGCGGGCGCCGTCGGCGCATTCGACGACGTTGTTGTCCGGGTCGAAGGCGACCGCGGAGTTGCGGATCCAGGTCGCCTTCTTCGGCATGACGGACGCCTCGGACCGCTCGGTGCTGTTGACATCGGCCCTGCCGCCGCCGACCAGCGTCCACATCGCCTGGTAGTAGTGCTGGTCGGCGGGCTCGATGACGGCGACGTCGGTCTCACCCTTGCGCAGCAACCGGGCCGCGACGGTGATCCCCGCGGTCCCGCCGCCGACGATCAGGATCTTGTGCTTTGCCGTTGTGGTCATGCTGGTGAATCTCTTCCGCTCGTACTCAGCTGTTGTGGACCGATGCGGCGTTTTGCGCCGACTCGTCCCAGGCGGTGTAGCCGCCGAGGATGTCACTGACGTCGGCGAAACCGCGCTGCCGCAGCAGGCTCGCCGCCACGGATGAACGGTACCCGCCAGCGCAGTAGACCACGGTGGGCCGGTTCGGATCGAGCTCCCCGGACCGCGCCGGCAACTGGCCGACGGGGATGTTGACCGCGCCGGGCACCATGCCGTCCTCGGTCTCCCCGGGGTTGCGGACATCGACGATCTGCAGACCGGCGACGTCGCGGGTGCGCTCCTGGAACGCTTGCGCGGTCAGCCGGGACGCGCGCTGCACGTCGTCGGCGTGGGCGGCCATGGTCGTCTTCGGGTGTTCCAGGTAGCCGATCACCCGGTCGAAGCCGATGCGGGCCAGCCGGTTCTTGCCCTCCAGCTCCTGACCGTGGTCGATCACCAGGACGATGTCGGTGTCGGGCGGGATCACCGAACCGGCGAACTCGGCGTACCGGCCGTCGAGGGCGACGTTGACCGCGCCGCGCAGATGTCCCTGGGCGAACTCCTCGGGGCTGCGGCCGTCGAGCAGCAGCGCGCCGGCGTCGACGGCGACGCGCATCGCCTGGTAGTCCATGGCCGGCGGCAGAGCGGTCTCATCCAGCAGCTCGCGGTCCTTGCGGTTGAGGATCGCGTCGTAGACGAAGTAGCCCGGCGCGGGCGGCTGACCCTCGGTGACCAGCTGCATGAACGACGCCTTGTCCGGCGCGCGCAGCGCGTAGTTGTCCTGCTTCTGGTCGCCGATCGTCGACCACAGCTCGGTCGACAGGTTCTTGCCGCAGGCCGACCCGGCGCCGTGGGCGGGGTAGACGCGGGTGGCATCGGGCAGCGGCATCAGCTTGTCGTGCAGCGAGTCGTAGAGCTTGTCGGCCAGCTCCTCGCGGGTGAAGCCGATCGAGGCCAGCAGGTCGGGGCGCCCGACGTCGCCGATGAACAGGGTGTCGCCGGTCAGCACGCCGTAGGGGACGGTGTCGCCCGGGTGCTCGTAGACCACGATGCTCAGCGACTCCGGGGTGTGGCCCGGGGTGTGTAGGAACTCCAGGGTCACCTCGCCCAGCGAGTAGCGCTCGCCGTCGGCAACGGGCAGGTAGTCGAACTCGGGCGCAGCGACCGAGGAGTAGACGATCCGCGCACCGGTGGCGTTGGCCAGCTCCAGGTGCCCGGACAGGAAGTCGGCGTGGAAGTGGGTCTCGATGACCAGCTCGATTTTCAGGCCGAGTTTCTCCGCGTCCGTCAGATACTCGGCGATGTCGCGCTGCGGGTCGATGACCACGGCCCGGCCGGTCGACTCGTCGCCGATCAGATAGGACGCGTGCGAGAGGCAGTCCAGGTAGTACTGAATGAATTTCATGATATCCGGCCTCCTGATAAATACCTGCGGGGGTATTGAGGGTTCGCTGATGAATATACCCCTATGGGTATAGGTTCTGTCAATCCGGCATCACCCCAACTGGCTGATCAGCGACTCCAGTGCGGCTGCGGTGTGCTCGGGTACCGGCTGCTCGGCCTCTGCGGTATTGATCACGCTGACCGGAACCGCTGCGGCCAGCGCCGCGTCCTCGGCGGTCAGGCCGCAGCGGCGCCGCGCGGCGTAGAGCCGACGGCCCAGCGGCGCGTCGGCGGCCGTCGCGGCGGTGGTCATCAGCTCGTCGTGATGGCGGCGCACCTGGCCGAGCGCCACCACCAGCGCCGGTGCTCCCGGGGCGTTGCGGGCGGCGTCGGCGGCGACGGTCTGCAGGTTGCGCAGATCCGACAGGATCGCCCCGGCCCGCTCCGAATAATCGGCGGCGTCGACCGGCGGCAGCGCGGCGATGGCGGTCTCGATGCTCTTGAGCGCCAGCTGGATGGTCTGGGCGATCAGCGGCGAGGCGACGGCGGTGGAGATGACCTGGGTGGATTCCTCGTCGGGGGAAGGCGCGCCCTCGCGGATCTCGGCGATCGAGCCGGCCGGCCACTGCAGCACTTGCTCGAGGCGGGCCCTGGTGCTTTCGTGTGGCCAGCTGCGGCCCTTTTCGAACGCGATCAGGGCGCCGGCGTTGATGATCTTGTCCCGGGCCAGGCCGCGCTGGGTCAGTTCCAGCTCGCGGCGCCGGGCGGCGACGGCCGCGCCCACGCGGGCCAGCGCGGGGTCGATGGGCTCCTCGCTGGTCAGCCCGGGATCCTCCTCGGCGAGCAGTTCGTCCTCGTCGACATCGCCGAGGTAGAGGTCCACCGCCAGCCCGTCGGCGTCGCCGAGGCGTAGGGTCATCCCGTCGGTCACCACGACGGATTCGTGGCGCACCCCGTCGACGAACATGCCGTTGCGGCTGTTGTCGACGGCGAGCCAGTAGTTGCGCTCGGGCCGCAGCCGCACGTGCACGCGGGACAGCCAGGAGTAGTCGAGGCGCAGCACCGACGACGGGTCGCGCCCGAGGGTGATCTCTCCGCGGTCGGGTTCGACCGTCGCGATCTGCTGTCCGCAGCGCAGCGTCAGGCGCTCAGGGCCGCCGGGTGCATCCGGGTGGTGGTCCATGGGAAGCCTCCTGCCACGGGTTGCTACAGAAATTTTCTGTCGACCGAAGCATATAGAAGCGCCCGCTATGGGAAAAGGGCGCCGGATCGGCGGAGGTGTGCTGCTTCGGTATTGGATGAATCCGAAGCGTCACGGCGCGGTCCGGCGCCCTCGATGCGGGGATATCGATACTGGTAAATCGGCTTTTCATGGCTGCCGGGACGCTACTTGCACATGCAACGAAACTTTTTTGCACGAAATGTTGCGGTGCTACGGTTTTGTGTTAATCTTGTAGCACAACGCACCGCCGGTGCGAACCGAAACTTCCCGGAGGGTCCGATGACCGCAGCACACCCCATCCCCGTCGACCTGATCCTCGGCGTCTGCACCACCGACCCGGATCGCTGGTTCGACGCCCCCGACGCCGAGGCCAAGGCCATCTGCCGGTCCTGCCCCAAGCGGTGGCTGTGCGCCCGGGAAGCCGTCGAGACCCCCGGTGCCGAGGGCCTATGGGCCGGCGTCGTCGTCCCCGAGGGCGGCCGCGGCCGCGCGTTTGCGCTCAAGCAGCTGCGCAACCTCGCCGAATTCGGCGGCTATCCGGCCCGCACCGGCACCCGCCGCCGCGTCATCCGCACCGAGGCTTCCGACTGACGACGAGGTCAGTGCGCCAGATCCGCCAGGGCATCCTGCAGCTCGGCGGGCTCGTCCATCAGGATGTCGCCGCTGGCCGCGTCGACCCGGGTGATCCGGTGCAGCGCACCGCGGCGCCACAGGAACAGATCCGCGCTCAGCGGTGCGGGCAGCACCTCCCGACTGCGACGGCAGGCGGTCACCATCGCGTCGACCGCCGACACGAACTCCGGCAAGGACCGCAGCCGGTGAACCAAGAGTGTGTAGGCCGAAGGTATTCCGGCAAGCAACGCCACCTCTCCCGACCCCGACGCGGCCGGCTCGACCAGTACCGGACCGGCCCCCGACCCACCCGGCAGCAGCCCGGCGGCGGCCGGATCCAGGATCTTGGCCGCGACGAACGGCGAGGAGCCGCTGAGCTGCTGGTACTCACCGGCGCGGCGGTTGTGCAGTTCCACGCTGTCGACCGGCACGGCCGCGCTGTTGCGCCGCGCGGCCGCCCGCAACTCCGCCAGCGGACCCGGCGCCAGCCCGCGCAACTGCTCAGAGCCCAGATACCGGAAGCCGCCGCCGTCGGGCACACACAGCACCTCGAACACCCCGGGTGCGATCTCCCACACGTAGTCGACGGCACGGCGTGACGGACCCAGTCGCGAAGCGGGGACCAGCCGCGCGTGCACACCCTCGAAGCTCCGCCAATCGGGCAGCCGGCGAATGTCGGTGGTAGTGGTGCCGAGCGTCCGGTTGCCTCCGGTGTGCAGATGCGACACCGAGCCCATGCCCACCTCGCTCCAACCTCGTCGTCGTACTGCCGTGATGCGTACAGGTATGACCCTATTGCCTACCGGCCGGCGGCGATGACAGCAATTTCGACTCAGTCGTCGGGTGCGGCGCGGCGCAGGTTGAGCAGCGGCAGTCCGGTCACCCGCAGCGCGGCGACGATGCTCTCCAGCCGGGCCCGCGGCATCTCGATGCGCCACTGCGCCAACCGCCCGCGAATCACCAGGGTGTCGGCGCCCAACTCGATGCCGCTGACCGTGAGTCCCTGCGGCAGCCCGGTCAGCGGGACCGCGCGCGCGGGTGTCCACGACGGCAGCCGCAGCCGCCGGTTGCCCCAGCCCAGGACCCGCGGGCGGACCCACAGCCCGGAACCGTCGAGCTCGGGGGACACCTCCATCCAGCCCAGCGACGGACGCCGGGCCAGCCACAACCGGGCCTTCCCGTCGTCGCCGAGCCGGCTACCCAGCCCCGGCTGGACGGCGGCCAGCAGATCCGACGCCTGAGTGCCGTGCACCTCGACGGCCAGGTCGATCGGTCCGGCCATCAGCATCGGCAACGGCCCGGGGCCGACGGTGACCTTGTGCAGAACCACCTCGGCCCGCTCGAATACTCGCCCCTGCCAACGGATTTCGGAGAGGTCGAGACGCATGTCGTCGAGCCGGCCGGCGGCCAGCCGCGCCGGTGCCAGCGGGGAGTCGAACCGGTCCACCCGCACCACCAGATCTCCGGTGTCCAGCCGCACGGTGATCGTCCGGCCGGTGGCCAACAGACTCACCGTCGACAGCAGGGCCTGATAGGCCATCGCCGCGCCGGCCGAGGCAGCCCAGCGCGCCGGCGCCGGTGGGCGCGGCAGCCACGGCAGCCCGAGATCGGGGAACACCATGGCAGTATCCCAAGAATGTCCTCACCGATGCTGGCCGGCCGGGCCGCAATCGTCGTCGGCGGCACCCGCGGGGTCGGCCGGGCTGTCGCGCAGCTACTCGCCGAGCTCGGCGCCCGGGTGGTGGTCAACGGCCGCGACCCGGATGCCGTCGCCGACACCGTCGAGACGCTCGGCGACAATACGATCGGGTTCGCCGGTTCCCCGTCCGACGAGACGACCGCGGCCGCGCTGACGGCCGCCTGCCTGGACGGCTGGGGACGCATCGACGTGCTGATCAACTGCGCCGGGATCGCCGAGCCGCCCGGCTCCTCGATCCTGAACATCAGCAGCGCCGACTTCGACGAGCTGATCGCCGTGCATCTGGGCACGGTGTTCCACATGTGCCGGGCCGTCGCACCGCATCTGGTGGCCCGGCGCGCCGGGTCGATCGTCAACACCGGCTCGTTCGCCTTCCTCGGCGACTACGGCGGCACCGGATACCCGGCAGGCAAGGGCGCGGTGAACGGGCTGACCAGCGCGGTGGCTGCCGAACTCCGCGAATTCGGGGTGCGGGCCAACGTGGTGTGCCCGGGCGCGCGGACCCGACTGTCCACCGGGCCGGACTACGAAGCGCAGATCGTCGAGCTGAACCGGCGTGGCCTGCTCGACGAGGTCAGCATGCACGGCGCGCTGGACGCCGCGCCGCCGGAGTACGTCGCGCCGACGTACGCGTACCTGGCCAGCGACCTGGCGGCCGGTGTCACCGGGCAGATCCTGATCGCCGCCGGTGGTTTCGTCGGCCGGTTCGACCGGCCCACCCCGTCGCTGCTGGGCTACCGGGATCACCACGACTCGCCGCCCTACACACTCGACGAGCTGCACGCCATGATCAGCGGCGGTTCGGCGAGGCTCGGCGGAGATGGCGCGAGCGGAGTGAGTGCCGGCGGAGCCGAGGGGAAGCCGGGGCCGCCGTAGCAAACCGGCGGTTCGGCGGAGTTGGCGGCTCAGCCCACCGGGACGGGCTGTACAACCACCGTGCCGGCACCCGGGGTCGGCCGGCCGTTGCCGTTGCCGTCGGGCAGGCCGGGCATCGAACCGCCCTGCGGGACCAGGCGATGGGTGTTGGGGGCCACCGGCATGGTCTGACCGGGTGCGAGCTTGCAGTCGAGCCGCAGTCGCTGATTGAGGCCGGCGGAATTCTGGGCGATCACGATGCACTGTGACTGCGGCAGATCGTCGCCGACGGACCCGGCGAACACGGCCTTGTAGCCCTGGTTCTTCAGGATCGCCACGGCCTGACCGTAGGTTTCCCCGGTCACGTCCGGGACGTCGGCCGACGCCGGACCGGTGGCGAGAACGACCACGCCGGCGGTGACGGCTGCGCTGCCGATCATCAGGGCGATCTTCTTCATCCGGCCTCCGTCCTTGTCTCTCGCACCGACGATAGTGCAGTTTGCGCCGCGTCACCGCGGGCGCGCTACCCCATACATTGCCGCGGACCCCGGAAACGTTTCGCAGGCTCAGCCGGTGGCCGTGTTGATGTCGTCGGTGCAGCGGTCTCGGGTATGTCCGGTCTGGGACATGCAGATGCGGACCGGGGACTCGGTGTCGACGGCAGGCTCCGCGGTGGGGGAGGTGGTGAGCACCGGATTCGTCAGCTCCCCGGGCGTCAGCAACCACAGATGACGGTCGGTGTACTGCAGGCGCGCGTAGTGCACGAGGGCGCCGTCGGAGGTCAGGCCGGTGGCACCGTCCTCCTTGCAGGCTGCGCCGACCACCGCGCCGGGTGCCTGTTCGATCACCGTTTCCGCCGGTGCCGCGGTGTGCGACGAGGAGGGATCGGCGTCGGAGGCCTCCCGGTCACCGGTGAGCGCACCCGCGGCGAAGATCCCCGCGATGAGGGCGACCGCGATCAACGCGGCGGGCACCAGGACCCGCGGCCGGCGCCACGACGGGCCGGCGGCGCGGTGCGAGTGGGTGTGGCTCTGCACCGGAGCCGCCGCGGTGGCCAGCGCGTCGTCGGTGGGGATGTACCCGGATTCCAGGTGATGTCCCAGTGCCCGGGCGAAGTCCACGCACCGGTCGAACCGGTCGGCGGGTGCCTTGGCCATGGCCTTGCGCAGCGCGGGATCCAGGGCGGCCAGCTCGGGCCGGCGCACCGCCAGCCGCGGCACCGGTGAGGTCAGGTGCGAACTGATCACCACGGCGGGGTTGGAGTGCTCGAACGGCGGGGACCCGGTGAGCAGGTGGTATGCCGTCGCCGCCAGCGCGTACTGGTCGGCCCGGCCGTCGAGTTCGGCGCCCATCAGCTGTTCCGGCGCGGCGTAGGCGACGGTGCCGACGGCCATATTCGTCCCGGTCAGCCCGTTGTTGGCGTCATCGCGGCGGGCGATACCGAAATCGGCCAGCACGGGACGCGCGCTTGGGGTGCCCGGATCGGCGATCAGGATGTTGGCGGGTTTGACGTCGCGGTGCAGCAGGTGCCGCTGGTGGGCGTAGTCCAGCGCCTCGGCGATGGCGGTGACGATCCGCAGCACCCGCTCCGGCGGCAGCCCCTGCGGGAACTCGGCCAGCAGCTCGCCGGCCTGCACGCCGTCGATGTAGTCCATGGCGATCCACAGCTGGCCGTCGAACTCCCCGCGGTCGTGCACGGCGACGATGTGCGGATGCCACAGCCCGGCGGTGAGTTCGGCCTCCAGCAGGAACCGCTTGCGGTACGCCTCGTCGGTAGTGACCTCGGCGCCGAGGATCTTCAGCGCGTCCTGGCGGGGCAGCCGGGGATGCTGCACCAGATAGACCTCGCCCATCCCACCGGCACCCAACAGCCGCACGACGGTATACCCGGCGAAAGTCTGTCCCTCGGTCAGCGGCATGGGGCAAAGCCTACGACCCGGCGGATGGGCCACCGGATGGATCGCTGCCCGGCGCCGGGGAGCCCGCGCGGGTCGCCGCGTCCAGCACCTCGCACAGTGCGGCGGCGCGCGGATCGCGGAACAGGTCCTCGAGCAGCATCGGTCGCCCGTCGGGGGTGGACAGCGGCAGCCGCCAGTTCGGGTACTCGTCGCAGGTCCCGGGCTGGTTCTGGGTCCTCCGGTCGCCGACGGCGTCGGGCAGCGCCAGCGCCAGCAGGCGCGACGGGGTCCGGGCCAGATAGCGGTACAGCGCGGTGATGATCTCTTCATCGCCGGGTTCGGCGAGCGGTGTAGTTCCGCGAGCACGAGGCCCGGCGACATCTACATCGCCGGGCTCCTCGCCGGGTTCGTTGTCGGGCTCGGGGGCCTCGGGCAGCAGCCCGACGCGGCGCAGCTCGGCCAGCCAGGCGGACCGGTCGGCCTCGTCGGCGGCCAGTTCCTCCTCGACCGACCGGGTCAGCAACCCCAGCGACTCGCGCAGCCGGACGTGGTCACCGGCCAGGTAGCCGGCCGTCGGCGGCAGGTCGTGGGTGGTGACCGCCGACAGGCAGTACTCCCGCCAGTACTCGGCGCGCAGCGGCGCCCCGCCCTGCCACTGGTCGTGCTCGAACCACAGGATGGAGGTGCCCAGTACGCCGCGGGCGCGCAGGTAGTCGCGCACCCAGGGCTGCACCACCCCGAGGTCCTCGCCGACAATCACCGCATCGACGCGGGAGGCCTCCAGCATCGCGATGCCGATCATCGCGTCGTGGTCGTAGTGCACGTAGGTACCCGCGGTCGGTTCCGCGCCGGTGGGGATCCACCACAGCCGGAACAGTCCGATGATGTGGTCGATCCGGACGCCGCCGGCATGGCGCAGCGCGGCGGCCAGCACGGCGCGCAGCGGCCGGTACTCCTGCTCGGCGAGCCGGTCGGGTCGCCACGGCGGCTGGGACCAGTCCTGGCCGAGCTGGTTGAACTCGTCGGGCGGGGCGCCGACGTTGAACCCGGAGGCGAAGACGTCCTGCAGCGCCCAGGCGTCGGCCCCGTACGGGTGGACCCCGACGGCCAGATCGGTCATCAGGCCCAGCGCCATCCCCGACTGTCGGACCGCCGACTGGACGCCGGCCAACTGCTCGTCGAGTTGCCACTGCAGCCACCGGTGAAACGTCACCGCGCGTTTGTTCTTGTCGGCGAACTTCGCGACCTTGTGCGAGCGGGGGTGGCGCAGACCGGCCGGCCAGCGGCGCCAGTCGGTGCCGAACTTCTCGGCGATTGCGCACCACACGGCGAAGTCGTCGAGAGCGGAACCCATCCGCTCCCGGTAGGCCGCGAACGCCACCTGGCGCCCGGCGCGCAGTTTGATGTGGAACACCTGCTGGAGCGCCTCGCGTTTGGCCGCCCACGCTGCGTCGCGGTCGATCAGGCCGCGTTTGCGGTCGCCACGGCGCAGGTCGTCGCGCAACCGGCGCGCAATCCCGCGCTTGCCGAGCCGGGAGTACTCCGGGATCGCCTCGACCCGCAGGTACAGCGGGTTGGCGAAGGTGCGCGAGGTCGGCAGATAGGGCGAGGGTTCCATCGGGGCCACCGGCTCGGCGGCGTGCAGTGGATTGACCAGTAGGAACCCGGCGCCGTGCCGAGCCGCCGACCACACCGCCAGGTCGGTCAGGTCGGTCAGGTCACCGGTGCCCCAGGATGCCTTGGAGCGCACGCTGTAGAGCTGGGTCGCCAGACCCCACAGCCGGTGCGCCCCCAGACGCTCGGGCAGCCCGAGCCAGGCGGGAGTGATGATCAGCGCGGCGTCGGCCTCCCAGGGACTGCCGTCGGCGTCCGAGCACAGCAGCAACCGGTGGTAGCCCGGGGGCAGGTCGGTGGGCAGCGCGAACGACGCCTCGCCGATCAGCGTTCCGTCCAGGTCGAATGGCGGGGTGTAGTTCTCCAGCTGGCGTACGTCGCGCCGCTCGGTGCCGTCCTCGCAGCGCACCCACACCCGCGCGGGCGATCCGTGTGGCACGTGCGCCCACACCTTTGCGGCCGTGCCGGTCTGGGCGACGGTGGTCGGCGGGAGGCGAAGCTGCCAGTGCCGGCGGTCGAGTTCGAATGCCGAGTTCACCCGCGACTCGACCGTGTCCGCATCGACCCCGAGCGCGGAAAGCACTGCGACAAGGGTGGATTCGGCCACCTGTACCCGGGTGCCGACCCAGTCGTCGTACTCGGTGGCCACTCCCAGTCGCCCGGCGAGCTCGGCCAGCACCGGATCCAGCTGCGTCATGGCCGCTATTGTGCCCGGCCTGCCTCGGTGCCGCAGCCGAGTCCGCGGGTGCCGGCCGGACCGGCCAGACTGGGCGGATGACCAGACTCGCCGACCGGTACCGGCACGCCCGGGCTGCGACGGCCGTGTTGTTCGCCGTCAACGGCGCGTTGTTCGCCGGGCTGCTGCCCCGCTATCCCGAGCTCAAGGACGACCTGGGGATGACGAACACGGTGCTGGGGCTGGTGGTCGCCGCGTTCCCGGTGGGTGCGCTGCTGGCCGGGCCGACGGCCGCCGCGCTGATCCGTCGGTACGGGCCGGGACGGGTGGCGGTGGTCACCAGCGTCGCGCTGTCAGTGCTGCTGCTGGGCGCGGCGCTGGCACCCTCGCCGGGCTGGCTGGCCGCCGCACTGCTCACCGCCGGGGCGGCCGACGCGGTGACCGACGTCGCCCAGAACTCCCACGGTCTGGCCGTGCAGCGGCACTACGGCCGGTCCATCATCAACCAGCTGCACGCCACCTGGTCGGTGGGCGCGGTTCTCGGCGGGCTGCTGGCTGCCGGCGCGATGGCCGTCGGGATGCCGCGGGCGGTGCAACTGGGCATCGCCGCGGTGGCGTTCGGGACGTTGTCGCTGGCGGCGTCGCGGTTCCTGCTGTCGCGCGCCGAGTCGCTGGACTCCCCGGCCGACGGGGCGGCCGCCGCGGGGGTCCGGCCCGGCCGGGTGGTCCTCGTGGCGCTGGCGGCGCTGGCCGCACTGGCGATTGCCGGGGCGGTCATCGAGGACGCCGGAAGTTCCTGGGCGGCGGTGTATCTCAACGACGATCTCGGGGCGCCGGTCCAGCTCGCCGCCTTCGGCTACATCGCCCTGGCCGGGTGCCAGTTCCTGGGCCGGTCGGCCGGTGACTGGGCGGTCGACCGGTTCGGCGAGGCGGTCGTGGTGCGGGCCGGGGGACTCTTGGCGGCCGCGGGTATGGGGGCCGCGCTGGCGTTTCCCGGCGTCGTGGGCACCATCGCCGGTTTCGGGCTGGCCGGTCTCGGGGTGGCCACGGTGGCTCCGGCGGCGTTCCACGAGGCCGACAACCTGCCCGGCCTGCGGCCCGGGACGGGGCTGACGGTGGTCACCTGGCTGATGCGCATCGGCTTCCTGGCCTCACCGCCGCTGGTCGGCGTCATCGCGGACGCGGCGGGGCTGCGCGTCGCGCTGCTGGTGGTGCCGGTAGCGGGAGTGGTCGTCGCGGTGTGTGCAACGGTGCTGGGCACGGCCCGGTACAACGCCCTGGTACCCGGGCGTACCAAGGAGTAGCATGGCGCTCGAAATGGAGTCCGAGATGAAGCAGCCCGCATGATCGACGCCCTCACCCCGATCGCCGACGCGCTGTCGGTGCTGCCGCCGCAGATGCGCGACCCGGTGATGTTCGCGGTGCCCTTCTTCCTCCTGCTGCTGGTCCTGGAGTGGGGCGCGGCCCGCAAGCTGCACAGCATCGACGAGCACCGGATCGAAGAGATCCGGGAGACGATGGACGACGAGGACGGCCGCCGGGAGTCGCCGTCGGACGACCTCTTCCTCGGGGAAAAACGCCCCTCGTCGAGTCGTCCGGCCCGCGGCGCTTACCACCGGCCGGACGCCTGGGCCAGCCTGTCGATGGGCCTGGTGTCGGTGGCCACCACCGCGGCCTGGAAGTTCCTGGCCCTGCTGGGCTACGCGGCCGTCTACGCCTACGTCGCACCGTGGCATCTACCGTCGACCGCCTGGTACACCTGGGTGATCGCCATCGTCGGCGTTGACCTGCTGTTCTACCTGTACCACCGGATCGCGCACCGGGTCCGCGTCGTCTGGGCCACCCACCAGGCGCACCACTCCAGCGAGTACTTTAACTTCGCCACCGCGCTGCGGCAGAAGTGGAACAACTCCGGCGAGATCCTCATGTGGCTGCCGCTGCCGCTGCTCGGCGTGCCGCCGTGGATGGTGTTCTTCAGCTTCTCGCTCAACCTGATCTACCAGTTCTGGGTGCACACCGAGCGGATCGACCGGATGTGGCGGCCGTTCGAGTTCGTCTTCAACACCCCGTCGCACCACCGGGTGCACCACGGCATGGACCGCGAATACCTGGACAAGAACTACGCCGGCATCCTGATCATCTGGGACCGAATGTTCGGCACCTACCAGGACGAGCTGTTCCGGCCGCACTACGGGCTGACCAAACCCGTCGGCACCTACAACATCTGGAAACTGCAGACCCACGAATATGTGGCGATCGCTCGCGATGTGAAGGCGACCAGCGGGCTACGCAACCGGCTCGGCTACATCGTCGGGCCGCCCGGCTGGGCACCCGCACAGGACTGAACCAACCGGGCGGTTCGGCGAGGCTCGACGGAGGTGGTGCGAGCGAAGCGAGCGCCGGCGGAGTCGAGGGGAAGCCGGGACCGCCCGCATTCAACCGGGCGGTTCGGCGAGGCTCGACGGAGGTGGTGCGAGCGAAGCGAGCGCCGGCGGAGTCGAGGGGAAGCCGGGACCGCCCGGTTTCCCCGTGGCGGGTTCGGGGTGTGCACGTAAGTGGTATGTCGACGTCCGCCAGCAGGTTCATTTACCACTTACGAACGATCACCACCGTCAACCGTAAGCAAAACCCCAGGTCACCCATGCAGCTGGCAAGGAGCCGCGCACGTAACTGGTAAATCAATGCCGACCGGGAGGTTGATTTACCACTTACGTGCGCATTCGGTGGCTCGACTGGGTCAGGATGTCGGTATGGAGGTCAGAGAGGTCCTGTTACCGGGCATAGGGCTGTGCTACGAGTTCAACACTGCCGACCGCGACCGCATCGGGGTGATCGCCAAGCGCAGCGGGGACTTCGAGGTTGTCCGCTACCAGCGCAGTGACCCCGATGCGGCGGTGCCCATCATGCGGCTGACGGGGGAGGAGGCCGAGGCGATGGCCCAGATCCTCGGCGCACCGCGCATTGTGGACCGGTTTTCGGCGCTGACCAGCGGGATGACGGAACTCGACGCCAGCCAGGTGCGCATCCGCCCCGGGACCCCGTTCGTCGACCGGCCGCTGGGTGACACCCAGGTTCGCACCCGTACCGGAGCCTCGATCGTCGCGATCGTGCGCGACGAGCTGGTGCTGCCCTCACCGGGGCCCTCGGACGTGCTGCGAGCGGGGGACGTTCTCGTCGTGATCGGGACCGACGAAGGCCTGACCCGCGGTCGAGCAGATCCTCGACCGCGGCTAGTCGTCCATGCATGCCTCCGCCGCCCTGCTCCTGGAGCTGGTATTGACGGTGCTCTCGCTGCTGGGCACCGCCGCGCGATGGTTCAACCTGTCGCCGATCCCGCTGTACCTGCTGGCCGGGCTGGTCCTGGGCGACGGCGGCATCGCGCCGAACCCCCAGCTCACCGGCTTCCTGGCCATGGCCGGCATCACCTATGTGTCCTCGTCAGGCGTGGCGTCGCGACTGCTCACCGACCTGCGCCGGCTCGGCAACCGGGAGACCCCGGCGGTGCTCTCGGTGCTGGTCCTGGAGGACTTCGCGATGGCCGCCCACCTGCCGTTGCTGTCGGTGCTGGCCGCGGGCGGATCGGTGATGCAGGCGGTGATCGGCATGGTGATCGCGCTGACTGCGCTGACCGCCGCGTTCGCGGTCTCCTACCGCTGGGGACCGCATATCGGCCGGCTGGTGTCGCACCCGGACGCCGAGCAGCTGCTGCTGCGACTGCTGGGACTGACCCTCGTGGTCGCGGCGCTGGCCGAGTACATCAACGCGTCGGCGGCCGTCGGCGCATTCCTGGTCGGCCTGACCCTGACCGGCGAGACCGCGCAGCGCGCCCGCGTGGTGCTCAGCCCGTTGCGCGACCTGTTCACCGCGGTGTTCTTCGTGGCCATCGGGTTGACCACCAAGGCTGCGCACCTGATCCCGATGCTGCCCGCCGCGTTGCTGCTGGCGGCGATCACGGCCGGCACCAAGATGCTCAGCGGCGCGTACGCGGCACGCATCGACGGCGTGGGCCGGCCGGGTCGGCTGCGCGCCGGCTCGGTGCTGGTGGTGCGCGGTGAGTTCTCCCTGGTGGTGATCGCGCTGGTGGGCGAGGCCTACGAGCGGGTCGCCGATATCGGGACTCCGTACGTGTTCATCCTGGCGATCGCCGGGCCGGTGCTCACCCGCTATCTGGGTGCGCCCCGGGAGGCGCCGGGCCGGGCCAGTTCACCGGGTATTTAGCCCGATTTTCCTCACTGGGTGAGCGAACCATTGTGGCCGAGCTACCGATGAGTATGCTCGGCCATGGCCACCCGAGGCGGGTGGTTGAGTCATCACATCAACATGAGGAGTGACGTGGGAGACACGCTCACCGAGGGCCAGAAGCTCCAAACGGGAGATTCGCTGACCTCCAACAACGGCGCCTACACCCTGACGCTGCAGGGCGACGGCAACCTGGTCTTGGCGGCCCGCGGAGAAGCCGTGTGGGCCACCGGCACCGACGGGCAGGGCGTCGAGCGCGCCGAGGTCCAGACCGACGGCAACTTCGTGTTGTACACGGCCGACAAGCCGGTCTGGCACACCGACACCAAGGGCAAGAAGAACGTCAAGCTCGTCGTGCAGGACGACCGCAACGTCGTGCTGTACGCCGCCGACGGCCCGGCCTGGGATTCGGGCACCGAGACCGACGCCCCGCCGCCGGCCGAGCCCGAGGTCGAGCTCGCCGCGGCCGAGGAGCCCGCACCCGAGCCCGAACCGGCTCCGGCGCCCGAGCCGCGCACCTACACCGTCGTCTCCGGCGACACCCTGTGGGCGATCGCCGAGAAGTTCTACGGTGACGGTTCCAAGTACCAGCGGATCGCCGACGCCAGCGGCGTCGCCAACCCGGATCTCATCCAGCCGGGCCAGGTGCTGACCATCCCGGAGTGATCTTCGGCTGAAACCACGGCCCGTCCCGGCAGTGCGCCGGGGCGGGCCGTTGTTTTGTTCCGGAGCCGGCGGTATTACTGTCTGGACTACTGTCCAGAAATCCAGGAGACCCCGTGAGCATGGATATTCCGTCCACCGTCAACGCCGCCGACGTCACCGACTGGTCCGACGAGGTCGACGTGCTGGTGATCGGCGGCGGCATCGCCGGCGGAGCGGCTGCGGTGAGCGCCGCGGCAGCCGGGGCGCGGGTGCTGGTGCTGGAGAAGGCCGCCGCTGCCGGCGGCACCACCTCGATGGCCGGCGGGCACTTCTACCTCGGCGGCGGCACCGCGGTGCAGCAGGCCACCGGCCACGACGACACCGCCGAGGAGATGTACAAATACCTGGTCACCCAGGCGCGCAACCCCGACCACGAGAAGATCCGGGCCTACTGCGACGGCAGCGTCGAACACTTCGAGTGGCTGGAAAACCTCGGCTTCCAGTTCGAGCGCAGCTACTACCCGGGCAAGGTCGTCGTGCCGCCCGGCACCGAGGGGCTGTCCTACACCGGCAACGAGAAGGTGTGGCCGTTCTGTGAGCAGGCCAAGCCCGCGCCGCGCGGTCATTCGGTGCCGGTGCCCGGCGAACTCGGTGGCGCGAACATGGTCATCGAACTGCTGCTCAAGCGGGCAGGCGATCTCGGCGTGGCATTCCGCTACGAGACCGGCGCCACCGCGCTGGTGGTCGACGACGCCGGAGCCGTCGTCGGCGCCACCTGGAAACACTTCACTGACACCGGCGCGGTGCGGGCGTCGTCGGTGATCATCGCCGCCGGTGGGTTCGCCATGAACCCGGACATGGTCGCCGAGTACACCCCGGCGCTCGGCCAGGAGCGCAAGACCAAACACCACGGCATGGTCGCGCCGTACATCCTGGGTAACCCGAACGACGACGGGCTGGGCATCCGGATGGGGGTGTCGGTCGGCGGCGTGGCGCTGGACATGGACCAGCTGTTCATCACCGCGGCTGCCTACCCGCCGGAGGTGCTGCTGACCGGGGTGATCGTCAACCGCAACGGCGACCGGTTCGTCACCGAGGACTCCTACCACTCCCGCACCTCGGCATTCGTGCTGGAACAATCCGATCAGATCGCCTACCTGATCGTCGACGAGGCGCACACCGAGATGCCGGCCATGCCGCTGATCCGGTTCATCGACGGCTGGGAGACCGTCGCCGAGATGGAGGCCGCGTTGGGCATTCCCGCCGGGAACCTGGCCGCCACCCTGGACCGCTACAACGCCAACGCCGCCCGCGGCGAGGATCCCGACTTCCACAAGCAGCCCGAATACGTTGCCGCGCAGGACACCGGCCCGTGGGCGGCCTTCGACCTGTCGCTGGGCCGGGCCATGTACTCCGGGTTCACCATGGGCGGGCTGCAGGTGTCGGTCGACGGCGAGGTGCTGCGCGCCGACGGTTCGCCGGTACCCGGGTTGTATGCGGCCGGGGCGTGCGCGTCGAACATCGCCCAAGACGGCAAGGGCTACGCCAGCGGCACCCAGCTGGGCGAGGGCTCGTTCTTCGGCCGCCGGGCCGGGCTGCACGCCGCCGCGCGGGCCGCGGGCTAACCGCGGGGGTCAGCCGCGGGCGCGAACTCGCCGACCGCGCCCAGACGCCAGTTCCCGTCGCCGAGGATCTTCAGCTCCAGGCGGTGATGCTGCTCGACGGTGTCGCGGTGGCTGACGCTGACCAGGATGGTGTCCGGCAAATCGGTGCGGACCAGGTCGTAGAGCATGTACTCCAGGCCCTCATCGAGTGCGGAGGTGGATTCGTCCATGAACACCACCGCGGGCCGGCTCAGCAGCAACCGGGCGAACGCGATGCGCTGCTGCTCGCCGGGGGAGAGCACCTTCGCCCAGTCGTGCGCCTCGTCGAGCCGGGAAGCCAACTGCGGCAATGCAACCCGTCGCAGCGTCGTCTCCAGCGCCTCGTCGGACACGGCGCCGGGTTCTCGCGGGTAGGACACCACGGCGCGCAGATCGCCCAGCGGCACGTACGGCAGCTGCGACATGAACAGCACGTCATCGCGGTCGGGGCATGCAATGGCGCCGGTGGCATACGGCCACAGCTGGGCCAGGCTGCGCAGCAGCGTCGTCTTCCCGGAGCCGGACTTGCCGGTGATGATCATCGTGTCGCCGGGACGCAGAGCCAGGTTGAGCGCGGAGATCAGCGCGGTGCCGACCGGGCTGCGCACCGTCACGTCCAGCAGGGACACCGAGCCGTCGTCGCTGCCGTAGACGTCCAGTGAGGGCAGCGCCCGGCTCTGCTTGTTGGCCACCACCAACCCGTGCAGACGGATGACCGCCGCCCGCCAGCCGGCGAAGTCGTCGTAGGCGTTGCGGAAGAACGACAGGCCGTTGTTGATGGCGCCAAACGCCGACGCGGTCTGGGTGACGTCACCGAACTTGATCTCGCCGCGGAACAACCGGGGCGCCTGGATCAGCCACGGGATCGGCACGATGGCCTGGCTCATCGACAGGTTCCAGCCGAAAAAGCCCATCATCCGGTTGATGTAGCGCTTGTAGTTGGCGACCACCGGCGCGAACCGGGTCCGCAGCTGATGGTGCTCGGCGCGCTCGCCGCGGTAGAACGCCACCGATTCGGCGGCGTCGCGCAGCCGGACCAGTGCATACCGGAAGGCCGCGTTGAACTTCTCGTTGTTGAATGCCAGCCGGATGATCGGGCGGCCGATCCAGAATGAGACGACCGAGGCGATCAACACATAGGCGAAGGCCGCCCAGAAAATGGCCCGAGGAATCGTCACCCCGAACAGCGTCAAAGGTCCGGACAGTTGCCACAGGATGCCGGTGAACGCGATCACGCTGGTGACGTTTTGGATCGCCCCGAACAGCAGCATGTTCTCGGCGAGCTTGTTCGGCGTGTTGGGCAACGGGCCGGTGCCGGCGGTGAACACGTCGATATCGGACTGGATTCGCTGATCGGGGTTGTCGATGGTGTCGTCGATGAACCGGGACCGGTAGTACGCCCGCCCGTCGAGCCAGTCTTCGGTCAGATTGTCGGTCAGCCAGGCGCGCCAGTCCAGCATGAACCGCTGCACCAGGAACAGATCGAGCATGATGCGCGCCACGTGCAGCGTCGCGAGCAACGAGAAGATCACCCCGAGCGACATGTAGAAGCCCTCGATACCGGAGTTTTTGACCACCTCGTCGCCCGCGGCGATGCCCTGCACGGCGGTCTGCACCGAGGTGTACATGTCGTTGCTCTGATAGCTGAACAGCACGTCCAGGCGCACCCCGGCCATCACGATCAGCAGGATGACGGCCAGCCACAGCCACACCCGGGCGCTGCCCGGCCCGATGAAATAGCCGCTGGTGATCCGCCAGAACTGCCGGCCCCATTCGGTGAACACGCCGATCAGCACGAGGACCAGCAGCGTCGCGACCGCGGAGATCGCCCACGCCTCGGCGATCCAGATGAGCGAGTCCAACGGGGCCCGAGCCCACTCGATGGCGAACTCAAACGGCTCCAGGCCACCCACCAGTGTGTTCTCCTGCCTTGACGGGCCCTGCGGTGCCGATCGGCGCCCGACGGGCCCTGCGCTGCGGCCGCGGGCGGCCGGATCTTCTGCGGCGAAGCTACCGCAGCTAGCTGGCCGTTCCGTGCGCAACCTCAAGTACGGTTGTGCTGTGGTGAAGAGCTCCGAGGCCCCCGAGCAGGCGTCCGACAAGTCCGAACAGCCGAAAAAGACGGACAAGAAGGCGAAGACGGCGACGGCGGCCAAGTCCGACAAGAAGGACCGCCCGGCCAAGTCCGGCAAGGTCAGCGGCCGGTTCTGGAAACTGCTGGGTGCCAGCGCGGACCGCAACGTGGCCCGCTCCCGCGGCGAGGTCGAGGCGTCGGCCGCGTTCGACGGCAAGGCCGCCGGCCTCGACGACGACCAGCTGCGCAAGGCCTCGGGCCTGCTGAACCTGGAGGGTCTGGCCGAATCGGCCGACATCCCGCAGTTCCTGGCCATCGCACGGGAAGCCGCCGACCGGGCCACCGGCCTGCGGCCGTTCGACGTCCAGCTCGAGGGTGCGCTGCGGATGCTGGCCGGCGACGTCGTCGAGATGGCCACCGGTGAGGGCAAGACGCTGTCCGGCGCGATCGCCGCCGCCGGCTACGCGCTGGCCGGGCGCAAGGTGCACGTCATCTCGGTCAACGACTACCTGGCCCGGCGCGACGCCGAATGGATGGGCCCGCTGCTGGAGGCGATGGGCCTGACCGTCGGCTGGATCACCGAGGACTCCACTCCCGAGCAGCG
>WBZQ01000170.1_pt1 | contig 59566 bp, 61 predicted proteins | sample 5204251 | NCBI WGS metagenome assembly WBZQ01 (sample SAMN12412402, study PRJNA552823) | activated sludge metagenome | isolation source: activated sludge from nitrification reactor of wastewater treatment plant... | place: USA: Virginia | collected 2017-09
CCTGGACGTATTGGCTGATGACGTAGCGGCTCAGACGGTTTCGGGAACGATGGCTGGGCTGATAGGCTTTGATCCAGACGACGGGAGCCCCATGGAGCGCTTGCCATTGCGCCGAGAGCCATTCCTGAGAGATCCAGAACCGGCGCGCGCGTTCCCCGTCCGGCACCCGCCAGGCCCAGAAGATATGGAGCACCCCATGCCCTTCTTCCGTGCGGACTTGGTAGTACTCCAACCCCTGAAAGCCCAGCTGGCGTTCGATCCGTTGGCGGAGTTGCTTGTGATGGTAGGTCAGCTTCTCCGCATCCCCGCCTTCTGCCGTGGAGAGTGTCACCCAGAGCACTTGGAACTGGTGGCATTCCCAGAACCAGAGAAGCGACCGGACCCGGTGATAGCCCCGTTTCTGCTTCCTGGTCCATTCCCCGGCGACGGGTTCCCGCCGGAACTCCTTCCAGCGGCTCATCGAGCCTGCTCCACTTGAGGAATGGTCGGCCTGAGGCCGGCAGCCAGAATCCGTTCCAGTTCCTCAATGGGAATCCGCACAGCGCGCACCGACGGCTTCACATAGGCAATCTGCCGTTTCAGGATGTATTTCCTGATCGTGCTTTCCTTGAGCCCTAACCGGTTCGCCGCTTCTCGAATGGTGATCAATTTTGTACTGACCATCGGATACCTCCTTGAAAGAATGGTTCAAAAATGATCACGGCTGATATTGTTGAGCCGTGATTCTTCTTGACACCCATTAGCAAGCCGGAGGTACACTTGCCAAACACATTCCGGTGGAACAGTCCCTTTCGCACGACACTTTTTTCGGTGGTGTTGGGATCAAGAAATTAGGGAGGGGTCCACGTGAAAAAGGAGCCGAAGGCATGAGCGCACAGGGGCACGCGGAACAGGACTTTCAATTGGAGTATGGGAAGGCGATGGAGCGGATCCAGACGATGCCGGATGGCGCCGTGGGGTGGGTGCTCCGGTTTTTACAGACCGATCTGGAGGCTTTGACGCCCACGGAATGGACGCTGGTAGCGTTTGAGGTCGCGGCCTTTGTCGATGAGACGGGAGAGCGCTATGGCGGGATGGTGGCCCCGGAGAGTGGCTGGAGCGTGGAGGGCGTGCCTCACGCGAAGAACTATCAGACGATACCCAGTCGCAAAGAAGCCCTGGACATTCAGGCTGACGTCATGGAGCACTTGGAGCTCTATTGGCACGAAGGCTACACCGAGTTCACGTTTCCGCAGATGACGCTGGTCGTGGTGTCGCCGGGTGAGGGCTCTGACGAGGCCGGGACGGTCATCGTGAGCGCGAAACGCAAGGCGAAGGAGTTTGAATACCGGTTTGTCCACCTCCTGGCCCAAACGGGGGACTACATTCGACGCTGTCCGGAATGCGCCACGATCTTTTTCGCGATCCGACGCGACCAGCTGTACTGCCAGCCCCGCTGTCAAAACCGCGTCGCGGCGAGAAAGTGGCGCGACAGCCAGAAGACTGACCACAAGACCGCGCGACGAAAGGAGGACGGCCATGGCAAGAAAAGCGGGAAAGGATAGAGGCATCACCCAGCGGAAGGGCCGGGAAGGCTGGTGGGTACGTCTGTATGCCAACGGACGGGAGCGCTGGCATCGCTGTGATACGAAATCACAGGCCAAAGCTTTGTATGGAAGGCTGAAGGCCGATATTCGGGAAGGGACCTATTTCCCTGAAAAGTTCACACCTCGAAAAGACATCACCCTCCGGGCTTGGATCAAACGCTACCTCGAAGGAACTGTGAACCGAAACAAAGCTGGCGAAGTACTCTATGGACGGCGCTGGTCCCTGCTTATTGGGAGTCGCCTCGTCACCCAGATTACGGTCGACGATCTTCGACGGATTCAAGCCAGAATGCGGGCCAAGATGAAGGTGAATACGAAGGAACCGCAACGGCTCTGGGCGGATGCCACGATCAACCGACATTTTGCCTTCCTTCGCCATGTGCTGATGCTGGCCGTCAAAGATGACAAGCTGACCAAGAACCCAGTTTCCAGCCTCAAGTTCTTCCCTGAAGCCAACCGGACGCGATTCCTGACGAGTGAAGAACTGGACCGGTTGAAGGGCGTGATGAACCCTGATGACTGGAAATTAGTCGCCTTCGCCGTCGAGACCGGGTTGAGACGTGGAGAGCAGTTCTCGCTCCGCTGGAACCAAATTGATCTGGAAAACGAGGTCTTGACCCTGCCTATGCCAAAGGGAGGCAAAACCCGACATGTGCCCTTGAGCGAAGGAGCCAAGACGATTCTGAGGTCGTTTGACTCGTTTCTTCGGTCGGCTTGGGTGTTCCCAGGCTTAAAAGACGTGGCGCACCCTATGGACAGCCGGGCTTTCCTTCGGCGTTCGTTTGAGCCTGGCCTGAGGCGAGCAGGCATCACCGGAGCCTGTTGGCACTCTCTCCGACACACCGCAGCCAGCCGCCGTGTCATGGCAGGAGTCGATCTCGTATCGGTGAAGGAGATCCTCGGGCACCGTGATATTGAAACGACTATGCGCTATGCGCACCTCGCACCAGGACATCTTCGCGAGGCCGTGAATCGAGGGAGTCTTAGTGGAACCGTGACCAAAACCGTGACCGAGGAAGAGGAAGAACCTGAGGAAGAGGGACAACCTATTGATTTTATGGTGCGCCCGGAGGGACTTGAACCCCCAACCCTCGGATCCGAAGTCCGATGCTCTATCCAATTGAGCTACGGGCGCGCGCCGGTATAAGAACCATGTTACTGCAGGGATGTCAAGAAAGGCAGGACCGCGCGAAGCCCCTTGGTACCGAGACGTGATGCGAGATTCACCGACCGGACTGGCCGGCTGTCAATTGGAGAATCCGATCGACGACCTGCGCCGTGGAGACACCATCCGTCGGCACCACATGGGTGGCGGCGGCCTGGTACTTCGGAGTTCGCTCGCTCAACACGTCACGGATTTCTTCGGTGAACGACTTTGTCCCGGTCAGCGAGGGTCGCTGTGTATCGCCGCCGATCCGGCGGGTGATGGTCTCAACGGTCGCGGTCAACCAGATCAATGTTCCGGTCTTCCGCAACGCTTCCACGTTCTCTGGCCGCAAGATAGCACCACCTCCGGTATCGATGATCAGCTGATCCTGCGCGGCGACATCACGGCACACCGCCGATTCGAGATCGCGAAAGTGATCCCAGCCGAACTGTTTCACGATCTCAGGAATGGAGAGATTGGCTCGCCTGACGATCTCAGCATCCGTCGAGACCACGGTACGTCCGAGTTTCCGTGCCAACAGTTTGCCGACTGTGCTCTTGCCGGTTCCACGATAGCCGATCAAGACGAGGTTCATGCGAGGCTGCCCACCGGATAGGCAAGATCCTCCGCGGCATCGACGGGGGAAAGTTGTGCCACCCTGCTAGACAAAGCGCGCCTCCAGCACATGCCGCATGATGTCGACAGGGGCCGGCTGTTTCGTCCACAGCTCAAATTGCATCACGGCCTGATTGAGAAACATCTCCAGCCCTGAAATCGTCCGGCACCCGCCGGCCTTCGCTTCCTGGAGCAGCTTGGTTTCGCGCGGATTGTAGACGATATCCATCACCGTGAGTTCCGGCCTGAACAGATTGGCCGGCACGCACGATTCATCGACTTTTGGTGACATGCCGACCGGCGTACAATGAATCAGGGTGCGAACATGAGGCACCCAATTGCGGAGCATGTCCAAGCTCAGCGGGCCGTCCTCGATCGGCACGCCGGTTTTGTCCCGCAGATCGCGCACCAATCGCTGCCGTTCCCCCTCTTCGATCCCGAGGATCGTGAGACCGGCGATGTTGCTCCCGGTGGCCAACGCGAAGGCGATGGCCCGCGCCGCGCCGCCGGAACCGAGAATCAACACCCGATGACCATCCAGCAGGGCGCCGCCTTCCTTCAAGGCGCGTAGGGCGCCGGACGCGTCCGTGTTGTAGCCCTTGAGCCGCCCATCCTCGACCACGATGGTATTGATCGCCCCGATGTGCTTGGCCGTCGGTTCCACCTCGTCCAGGAACGGAATCGCCGCCACCTTGTGCGGGATCGTCACACTAAATCCACGCGCGTTTCCCAAAGCTCGGATGCCTTTAATCGCATCGCCGAGCACTTCCACGCGAAACGCCAGATAGACGAGGTCGAGCCCCAGTTTTTGAAACGCCGCATTGTGAATCGCCGGCGAGAGGGAATGCTCCACCGGATTTCCGAGAATGCCGCACCATTGGGTATGAGGTGTGATGTCCATACGCGAATGATCCTGCTTGCTACGCGATTAGTCCGACGCCGGGCAACGCGAGAGACTGCTACCTATCCTTTGCTGATGGTCATGCCTCCGTCGATCGGGAAGGTCTGGCCGGTCACCCAGGTCGCCTCATCGGAAGCCAGGTACAGCACCATCTTGGCGATTTCCTCCGGCTTGCCGGGCCGCCGGATGGCATACTGCGCCATGATGGGTTCCAAACTGGCAGGGTCCGCCATTAAGGGCGCGGCCATCGGCGTGTCGACCAACCCGGGATTGACCGAATTACACCGAATGTTGTCTTGCGCATAGTCGACGGCCAGGGACCGGGTCAGCGCATCCAGCCCGCCCTTGGACGCGGCATAGGCTGACAACCCGCGAAGTCCGACCAGACTGGCAACCGTGGAAATGTTGACGATCGACCCGCCGCCGTTCTTGATCAGCTCGGGAATCGCGGCTCGCGTCATGCGAAACACACCCGTGAGATTGATGTCCAGAACGTTTGCCCACGTAGCATCATCTATTTCGTGGAGTCGCTTGCCGAAATCGCCGATCCCGGCATTGTTCACTACGATATGCAATTTGCCGAAGGTGCGCGTGGCCTGCGCGACCACCTCACGCACATGCGCTTCATCCGTGACGGACCCGGCCACGGCCAGGGCCCGGCCCCCGTTCACCCCGATCCCCTTCACGACCCGGTCGAGTTCTTCTTTTCGACGGCCGGTCACGACGACCTGCGCCCCTTCATCCGCAAACAACTTGGCGATGGCTTCCCCGATCCCTGCGTTGCCTCCGGTGATGATGGCCACTTTTCCCTGTAACCGATTCATGCCGTTGCGTCCTCCCCCTCGCGCTCATCTTGGTCTTGTTCCACGGCAGCCTCCGTCTCACCCGTCCGGTGAGGGCGCGTCCACCACCCTTCTTGGACCTTTCGCGCGACGGTCAGAAACCCCGAATGGGCGACCATCCGATGGTCAGGCCGAACACTTCGCCCCTGGATCGACCAGGTTCGCAACAAGGTCTCAAACGTTTCGATCATGCCGAATACCGACGTGCGTTCCAGCGCCTCAACGGTCTGCATCACTTGCGGCACCGTAGGCACAAAGCTCAAATAGATTCCGCCGGAGCGCAGCACCTTGGCCGCATGGGGCACCACCTGCCAGGGCTCGGGCAAATCCAGCACCAGCCGGTCGAATGGGCGCCCGTCTTCAAGGATATCGATCCCCTCGTAGGCATTCTTCCTGAACGGCATCAACGTGGGGACCGCCCCCATGTACCGTTCAATATTCGTCAGGGCGGTACGGCCAAAATCTTCCCTCGCCTCATAGGTCACGACCAGTCCCGTCGGACCAACCGCGCGCAGCAGGGCCATGGTGAGAGCACCCGATCCGGTCCCGGCCTCGAAGACCCGCGCCCCTGGATAAACATCCGCCCACATCGGAATCAACGAGAGATCTTTGGGATACAGCACCTGCGCCCCACGGGGCATCTTGAGGACGTACTCACCGAAGGTCGGCCGTAAGGCGAGAAACCGTTTCCCTTTCGAGAGGGTCACGATCGAGCCGTCAGGCTTCCCGATCAACTCATCGTGCGGGATGGTTTCGCCACTGAAGTGATAGGTGTCGCCGGCTTTTAACGTCAGGGCGTACTGCCGCCCCTTCTTATCCACCAGATGTATGCGTTCGCCGTTTTGCAGTTGTGACATGGGAGGGCATTCTATGGGACTGCCGACGGGTTTTCAACCAAACCGCCACGACCGAATATCCAGCCCTGCTCCACTTGACAGTTCGGCGATGGTCCCTATCTCCCTAGAGTGGCAAATCCATGCACTGCCTGCGTCCGTAGTACCAGGAGGAGCGCTGAGGGACCTACACCCGGTCGAATCCTTATTGCGCCCTCTGGTCTCTAACGTAGTAGTGCACGCATGTGTTTCTCTCATAGACCGCTAACCAACCTCCCCAATTGTGGGGAAGAGGGGTGACGATAATGAAAGACGCATCGGTCATTCACGACGATACAGAGCCGTCTGTGGCAGTGCCGGTCGACCCGGACGCTGATGATCCTGAAGCCAGCACGTTGCTGGATACCATCGCCCAGGATGACCAGGCCGATGTGGACCCCGAAGCCCAGGCTCCTGAGCAGCCTGCCCGTTCAGCGGCCTCCCCGTTTCTGCTGGAATCCCTGTATTTCCGTTCGTTCGGCGAGCGGGGGCTCTTGGAGCGGGAGGAAGAGATTGCCTTGGCCAAACAGCTGGACCTCGGCACCAGGCAGATTCGCCAGGTGCTCCAGCAGGCTGCCAAACTCTGCGGTCGCCTGAAGAGAACCGAACAGGTCACCGCACATCTGCAGACGCTCCAGACCATACGCCGGCTGAGCGGCCTCTCGGCCACGGCACTCAATGAGGCCGAAGAGGCACTGACGCAGTTGCAAGGCGATACCACGATCGGCACCAAGGTACCGGTGGCCGTGCGTAAGGACCTACAGAGTTGTCTCACCCAGTTGCGCACCTCGCGTGTCACCCTGGAGACCGCAAAAGATGAGTTGGTCCGCTGCAATCTTCGTCTAGTGGTCAATGTCGCTAAACATTACACCGGCCGAGGCCTCACCTTGCTCGATCTCGTCCAGGAGGGCAACATCGGGCTGATGAAGGCTGCCGAGCGCTACCAACACCGCAAAGGATTTAAGTTCAGTACGTATGCAACCTGGTGGATTCGACAGGGGATCACTCGCGCCCTGGCCGACCAGGCCCGGACGATTAGAATTCCTGTGCACCAGACGGAAGCGTCGAACCGGATTCTGAGGGCTTCCCGACGGCTGGTGCAGCAATTAGGGCGTCAACCTCGGCTCGAGGAAGTCGCGCTGTCCATGCGGATGCGCCCTGACCGGCTGCAGGAAACCATCCAAGCCTTCCAGGAACCGGTCGCATTGGAGCACCAGGTCGGTGATGGCGGGACGGAACTCGGCGAATTGCTTCCGGATCAGCAGGCAGTACCGCCGGACGCTCATGTGAACCGCACGGAAATGACCCGTGAGATGGACCGTATTCTTGGCACGCTGACCCCAAGGGAGCAGACCGTCATCCGACTCCGGTTCGGCATCGGCCAGGATCAGGCGCGGACGTTGGAGCAAGTCGGGCAGCAACTGTCGGTCACGCGTGAGCGAATTCGACAGATCGAGGCCAAGGCGCTGAAGAAGCTCAAGAGCCCGGTGGTGAAGGAAATGTTCGCGGCGCTGAAATAATTCTCCTTGAACCGGAGAAGCGAGGTTGATGCAACGGGCGAGGCAGTTGCCTCGCCCGTGCTGTGTTCTGTCCGCTTTCGCCATGCCGTCCATTGTGAGAGAATGCGGTGATGGAGGACGGCGGGCCCCTATGGTGACAGATGCCTATAGTCGTGATGCGGCCTTCCTGTCACACAGGAAGGGTCGGCGAATCTGGAGCCTCCTTGTATTCTGCCTCATCCTCTTGAACAGCAGCGCCTATGGCGCAGACCGTCCAGGCAGCGATACCCCACTCACCGAACTATCCGTTCCAGCCGTCGTGACCAAAGTCCGGCCTTCCGTCGTGACAGTCCTGACCCGAGGGATGCCATCGGGCTCACAGCATGGCGCGCCATCGGGATCCGGTTCCGGCGTCATTCTGGACGCGAACGGATACATCCTCACCAACAATCACTTGGTGCAAGGCGTGACCAGCGTAGTCGTCGGCTTGTCGACAGGTCGGCTCACGCCCGGGCGGGTCGTCGCCCGCGACTTTCTGCTGGATCTTGCGCTCGTGCGTATCACCGCCCCGGATTTGGTCCCGGCGGAGTTCAGCCACCGGACAAATTTCGACATCGGGGAAACCGTCATCGCCATCGGCAACCCGCTGGCCCTGAAAGGCGGTTCCACCGTCACGGTGGGCGTGCTCAGTGCCCTCGATCGTTCGGTTCTCACGCCGGAGGGCGAGACACTCTACGATCTCCTTCAGACCGACGCAGCAATCAACCCCGGCAATAGCGGCGGCCCGCTGGTCGACCGCTTCGGCCAGGTCGTCGGAATCAACGTCGCCATCGCGCCATCGGCCCAAGCCATCAGTTATGCCATCGCCATTGAGGCTGTGACCCCGCATCTTGACTCGATGATGGCCCGCGGATCTGTGTCGCGGCCTGACCTGGGCCTGGTCCCGATCACCATCACTCCCAGCATTGCCGCCAGCTTCGATCTGGAAAGTGATCGGGGAATCCTCGCCGTACAGGTCGATCCGTCCAAGCCGGCAGGACAAGCCGGCCTGCAGTCCGGCGACGTAGTCACAGCTATCGATAATCGACCGCTGTACAACATGGGTGATTTCTGGCATGCCGTCGCCCATGCCAATGAGCACATGGCGTTTCAAATCTCCGCACAAGGCAAATCTGGGACAGCCACCATCACGGTGTCACGCCCCAGCCAGCCTCGACCATAACCCTATGACGCGTCACCACCCTAGCCAAACGGAATCGGTCGGTGGTTCAGGCCCCATGTCGGAGACACACGACTCGCTTGAGCCCGCGCGGCCCGCAACCTTGCTCTGCTGCGCCCCGCTCCTCTATGAACGGGCCTGGCAACTACAGCGGACTTACCATGCGGCTCGGGCGGCGGATCGATGCCGAGACATGCTGCTCCTTGTTGAGCATCCACCCGTCTATACCGTTGGGCGCACGACTCAGGACCATCATTGGCCGGCAGGTGATCAACTGATGCAGCAGACCGGCATTCCGGTCGTGCGAACTGAGCGGGGTGGGTCGATCACCTACCACGGACCGGGGCAGGCAGTCGGTTACCCTATTCTCCGCCTGACAGACTATTGCGCAGGACCGAAAGCCTATGTCCGCCGCCTGGAGGACGTGTTGATCGCAACCTTGGGTGAGTGGGCAATCCAGGGTCGGCGACGCGAAGGGTTACCCGGTGTGTGGGTCGGTGACGACCAGCCGCTCAAGATTGCGTCCATCGGCGTGCGGATCTCGCAGGGCGTCACCATGCACGGATTTGCACTGAATGTCAGTCTGGATCTCGCGCCGTTCTCGTCCATCATTCCCTGCGGCATCGCCGGGTGCCGTGTCACGTCGATGGCCGCCCTCTTGGGCTGCGCACCCGAGATGGCCGCCGTCCAACAGCACATTGCCGCCCACTTTGCCGAACGGTTTCATCTGACCTGGGTTGACACCTTGGGGGCTGACTCCATCGAGATGCTCGGAGAACCGCCCGACGACCTCGGCCCCGCGCCCATCGCTGCGTCATTCATTGCCAAGGAGCGCCTTCATGACTGAACTAGATACCCACACGTTCCGCCTGGCCGTCGCCCAATTCAATGAGGCGGCCGAAGCGATGCACCTGGATACCAACCTGCGCGAGCGGCTCAAACTGCCGCAGCGGTCGCTGATCGTGAGTGTGCCCGTACGGATGGATGATGGCCGAGTCGAGGTCTTCACCGGTTATCGCGTCCAGCACGATACGGCCAGAGGCCCGTCCAAAGGCGGCATCCGCTATCATCCCGGAGTCTGCTTGGGAGAAGTCGCCGCCCTTTCCATGTGGATGACGTGGAAATGCGCGCTCGCCGACCTCCCTTACGGCGGGGCGAAAGGCGGCGTCAAGGTGGATCCGAAACAGTTGAGCCGAGGTGAACTTCAACGCCTGACACGCCGGTATGCCGCGGAGATTTTCCCCTTGATCGGCCCGGATAAAGACGTGCCTGCGCCGGACGTGGGCACGGATCAACAGGTGATGGCGTGGATTATGGACACCTACAGCCAGCAGGTCGGGTATGCGGTGCAAGGCGTGGTCACGGGCAAACCGCTCTCCATCGGCGGCAGCCTCGGCAGGGAAGAAGCCACAGGCCGCGGGGTCGTGTATGTCACCCTCGAAGCCCTACGGCACCTGAAATTGGATGTCAGCCAGGCCACCGTTGCGATCCAAGGGTTCGGCAACGTCGGTTCTCACACCGCCCTGATCATGCAACACGCAGGAGCACGGATCGTGGCCGTGAGCGACGTAAGCGGAGGCCTCTACAACCCCAAGGGCTTGGACATTCCGGAGCTCCTCCGCCGTTATCGCGAGAAACAGGAGCCACTGAGCGAGAGCAAGCTCGGAGAGCCGATCACCAACGAGGACCTGCTGCAATTGGACTGCACCGTCCTGATTCCCGCCGCCCTTTCAGAGCAAATCACCGGTGCCAACGCGGGCAAATTGCGTTGCCGGATTCTGGCGGAGGGCGCCAATGGCCCGACTACGCTGGAAGCCGATCGTATCCTGACCGACAAAGGCATCTTCATCATCCCGGACATTCTGGCGAATTCAGGCGGGGTCATCGTTTCGTATTTTGAATGGGTGCAGGATGTGCAACGGTTCTTCTGGAAAGCGAAGGACATTCAGGATCGGCTCCAGGACATCATCACCAGCGCGTTTCATCGCACTCTCCAGTTCTCGGTTCAGCGACGGACGACGATGCGCATGGCGGCCTTGATGTCAGGCATCGATAAGGTCGCGCAAGCCCATCTCCAACGCGGACTCTACCCATGATGGTCGCACGGCCGGATTCGCTGCCCGTACGATGACACGATACATCCTTGCGGCCATCGCCGGAATCTGGATGGCCGACGGCCTTGCCCTCTTGATTGCTCCCCTCATAGTGATGCGGCGACTCCAGGACTCGCTGGCAGAGAACCCGCAGATGCTCCGATGGCAAACCATCGGCATTGCCCTTGGGCTCACCCTGCTCCTCTGGTCGACTTCGCTGCCGTATCAACCGCTCTCGTGGATGACCGGGGTAGCCATGGTCATCAAGGGGTGCTTCCTGACATGGGGCCCTGCCTCCTGGCGGACGTCTGTCTTAACCTGGTGCTTTGCGCGCGAAGCCGTGGACTACCGATTTTTTGCACTCTGGCTCTGCACGCTTGCCGTCCTGCTCCTGCATGCGTTAGGGTTGTTGCACCCATAACCACTCGCGACGAACGAACGGTACCTGTCATACTGCTATGAGCACTCCATCCATCGCCACACTCTGGGAAGAACACAGCCGCGAGGGCTGGCCCGACTTTTCCAGCCCGAACGAAGGGCAACTGATGACCTTGGATACAGTCATCGGGGGGTGCGCGGTATTTTACCTGGACGGGCAACCGGAAATGGATCACCAGCGTCTCGCCATTCTTCAGGACTGCGTTGCGGACCTCGATGGGCTCCTGGAAGACCTGTCCGGTGACAGCCTAGGCTACTTTCAACGCCTCCGTCGACTCGCCGCTGCACTCGTGGATGTGAATCAGACTCGCTGAGCGGCTCCCCGCCGCCGTGCGAGGACCGACCCTCAGGCCGGTCCTCGCATGGCCCCTTACGGCAATTCGACGATGTCGCCCTTCATCGACCCAAGCATCCCCAACAGCTCACTCTTCTCACCGGCCGGCACATGAAAGGCATCCAGCGCCGCCACGAGATCCTGGACCAACGCCCCGAAGTCCGCAGAGCTGATCTGCATGCCAAGATGGGTGCGCTTCATATCCCGCCCCTGATACTGGCACGGGCCTCCGGTGGCCTGGCACACCTGATCGACGAGATGCCCCTTCAGCTTGGGAATATCCGTGCTGGCAAACCGGTTGTTGATGCGCCCATCCGCGGCAACGTTCGCCACAAATTGGTCGACGACCGCAGCAATGGCCGGCTTGCCCCCGAGGCGTTCATACAACGACTTCGTCGCCGTTGCACCGGCCATTGACGGTGCTGAGCCCTTCACCCCACCGGTGTCCGCGCAGCCGCCGAGCAGTCCCGCAACGCCCAACACCACCAGTCCGATTCCACAATAGTTCCTTGCCGACATCGCTTCCCTCCTATGACCTGTCAGGTGCCTGCCTCCCGTTCCCCCATGGACCGTGAATCCAACCGGCAACACCCGTGTTGACCTCAGACCATAAGGGCTCTAAGATGCATTCGTCTAATATATTGTTTACATACAATCCATAGCTTAAACCTATAGCCATGGGATTCTCGGAATGGAACTGCGGCAAATTCACTACTTCATGGCTGTGGCCACGCATCAGAACTTCAGTCGGGCCGCAGAACAGGTGCATGTCTCACAGCCCTCACTGTCGATTCAGATCGGCGGCCTCGAACGGGAATTGGGTACCCGTCTGTTTGACCGATTGGGACGAAAGGTGGTCTTAACCCAGGCAGGCGAATTGTTTCGCGTGCACGCAGAGCGAGCTCTCCGGGAATTGGATCAAGCCGCCCAAGTGGTCCACGAGCTGCTCGGAGCCAAGCGCGGCCGCCTGGTGGTCGGCACCTTGTCGACCGTCAACTCCTATCTGATCGCCCCGCTCGTCTCCCGCTTCAAGCAGCGGTTCCCCGAAATCCATCTGCAGGTGCACGCCCAGCCATCCTCCGACATCGTCAACGGGCTCCTTGCCAACCGCCTCGATATCGGAATCTGCCTCCTGCCGCTCACGCACCCCCACATGACCACCGTTCCCCTGTTCCAAGAACGGCTCGCCCTCATTGCCCCAACGAGCATGAGTATCGGAAAGTCCCGTGCCCGAATGCAGGATCTCGCACGACTGCCGTTGGTGTTGATGCCGGTAGATTATTGCCTGCGCAAAATGGTCGAAGCGGAATGCGCCAAAGCCGGCGTACATCCGCAGGTGGTCTTGGAGATGAGTTCGCCGGAAGGTATTCTGCAAGCGGTGGCGGAAGGTACCGGAGCGACCATTCTTCCGGAACTCTATGTCCGCTCTCGGCTGCCCGCGGCGCGACTGCAGGTGATTGATCTGTACGACCCCACGCCGAGCCACACCGTCGGGCTGGCCTACCTCACGAAACGATACCGCGGGCTTGCCGCCGAAGAATTTGCGACTCTGTGTCAGAGCACCATGCAGGATTTGCAGGCAACCGTTGCGCCTCCTCGCACGATCACACCCGCGAAGCGTGCCTCCGGCCGAAAGGCCGCGTTACGTTCGCCAAGATCGGTTCGGAACGCCACGCTTGCCTCAGTCACGGGCACGACCTTGAAAGTCAGACAGCGCGTTGGATAGAATGCCCTGTTTCCTGGGTCATTCCTTCTTTCATTCAGCACACACTATTTAAACACGTCGATTCCTCGACATTCCTGGTAAGGAGGCATTCATGATGCAGCGCAAGCGGACAGTCACAGCCTTGATCGCCACGCTGGGGTCCCTGTGCCTCGCTGCCGTCGTGAGTGCCGAACCCTATGAACTCAGCAAGAACGACCTCACCGATCCCAAGGGCATCGCGAGTCAAGATGTCTCACTGTTCGGCATCAAGCTGGGGGATGATGAAGCCAAAGCCCTTGACGGACTCGTGAACGAAAAAATTCCCGGCATCAAGGCGGAGCAGGAAGCCACCTTCATTTTTCTGTTGGATCAACGCAAGCCAACCGGCCCGATGGCCGGGGTTCGGGTGCAGGATGGAAAAGTGGATTTGATTTTCATCAACAATCGTTTCGCCTTTAAGACGCGGGGCATTTTCCGCAACGTCCTCAACAGCGAAAGCCCTGACGACGTGCGCAAAATCCTGGGCAAGGAAGATTACGGCGATGAAAATGTGATGGGCGCTATGCTGGCCTACGACAAGCAAGGCTTCCAGGTGAATTATCTGGGCAAGGACGTCAACGTAGAATTTTCGATTCCCCGGTAAGTCACGAACCGGCGCATCCGGCTTCGAATTCTCCCCGACTCTTCTTTTGCTTCCCCGCGCTGGATAGCCCCAACCCGCACCCGCTGCACAGTACAACGCCTCGCCGATCCCGTGAACACGAGACCGGCGCACATCTCTCCCCGCATTGAACGAAATGGAAGACTATCGAGTGAGCGCGGCGCGACTGTCGCTGAGTCGCAAGCCGTAATTGATGAGGCTTGTCGCCGTATTCCAGCGACGCTTGGAATTCAGAATCACGAGGAGCAGATCGCTCCCATCCTGGGAGACTTTCGCGATGAGACACCGACCCGCCTTGGACGTGAAACCCGTCTTCACCCCCTGCACCCCAGGAATCCGGCCCAACAGCCGGTTCGTCGTACGCAGCACATAGGCTCGATGCTCGTTGATCGGCATAATGATCTCGCGCTCTTCACGGACCAATTCTTTGAAAACAGGATGGTGCATGGCGATTTCGCTCAGTTTCGCCAGGTCTTCCGCCGTCGAATAGTGTTCCGGCGCATCGAAGCCGCAGGCGTTACTGAAGTGAGTATTCGTGAGCCCCAGCGCAACCGCCTTGGCATTCATAAGGTCGACGAATCGCGCCTCGTCCCCGCCCACATGCTCACTGGCCGCCAGACAGGCATCATTGGCCGACATGATCAACATGGCCTTCAACAGATCCTCCAAACGGAAGATCTGGCCGGTTCGCAGGCGCAGATGTGTCTTGTGCGCGCGGGCTGCCTTTGGACTGACGGTGACCTCGTCATCTAAATGTCCGTGCTCCAGAATGACCAACGCCGACATGATCTTGGTCAGGCTGGCCGGCGACAATCGCTTTTCACTTTCGAACTGATACAGCGTGGTGCCCGTCTTCAACTCTTTGAGCAAAATGCTGTGTGCAGGAACGTGGCGCCACCGGAGGCTGTGATGAGCTTGCTTGGCCGTGGGCACAGGTCTGGGATCGTAGGGGACGGTGATGACTTCATCATCCACGTCACTGTCGAGGGCGAGAGCCTGACCACTCCATGAGGCGGAGAAAGAGAGAAGAATCGCGAAGCCACCCATCGACCAGGTCTGCCATGCTCGCTTCATACTGAGTGTCTATGCTTTCTTGTGATGGCCAGGTTTCGGCTGGCGATCACAGGGTGTAGGTTTCTCGAACCTTCGTGCCACGCACGCTGCTGGCAATCACCTTGTGAAAAAACCGGAGCAAGTCGGCCAGGTCGATCCAGAATCCGCAATTCAGGCAACGCGCGTACAGACGGCGATTCATGAGCGTGTAGTGCCGCTCCACCATCATGAACCCTTTACATTTCAGGCAATGCATCGCCCGATCGCGCCCCTTTCCATTGACTGCGTGGACGGGCCATCCCATCTCACACCGATACACGCACCGTCACTCTGTTTAGCGGAGACGATTAAGGATAAGGGCGAGGCAGCCAGCCAACAACCCACCCCCGAAGATCGTGGTGCCGATGGAGAGAATCGCGCCTGAACTCCCCGACGGATTGGTGCCCGAGACCAGATCGCGCATTCCGCCCTGAACCATCAAGACTGCCAGTGTCGTCAGGCAGCCCATGCTGAACCACCACAGAAACGATCGCACGAGCCCCCGCCGTCTGGTGGCTGAAAAGAGCGCGGACCTGTGTCCGACGACCTGTTCGAACTCTATCCGAGCCCTATTGAGGTGTCAAGCAAACCACCAGTCTTCTCATCGGTTGAACCGACGTAGACCTGAATTGGCCATCACTCCGCGGTTCCGGAGGCGGCAGGCCGCATCCGCCCATGATGGAGAAACACGGAGACGCTGCCGGCCCCGTTGTCCGCCGTCACTAACCCCGGCTCTTCCGCATTGTCAGCGGAGACGCGATAACTCGCTACCGCGAAGGGCCCATTCTTTGTTCGGTAGTTGCGGGGTGGGTAATGGAAGGTGCCGTCGCCGCGCCCGAATAAGATGGAGAGGTCGGTAGACTGCAAGTTGACGATGGCCACATCCGCGATATGGTCTCCGTCGAAATCATGGGCCACCCCGAAATTGGGGCTGGCATCCGCACCAGAATCCTTCCCCGGTTGAAACGTCCCGTTGCCGTTGCCCAGAAACGTGGTGAAGCTGTCCCCTTCTCCATTGATCACGAGCAGGTCCGGCAAGTGGTCATTATTGAAGTCGGCAAAACTGACCCCCAGAGGCCGCTTTCCGGTCTTGTAATCTTTCGGGTCCCGAAACGTCCCGTCGCCGTTGCCGATCCACACCGACACGGCGCTCAGCATCGGCCCCCCGTTTGTCACGACCAAATCAGGCTTGCCGTCCTGATTGAGATCCTTCAGTGCGAGGGAGGTGGGCGTATCCCCATATTCATACTGCATCCCCGGTCGAAATTCTCCCCGCCCGTTACCGAGAAAAATCTTCACTTTGTCGTTGCGGAGGGCCACAGCCAAATCAGGGTGCCCGTCGCCATTGACGTCTTCACTCGATACGGAGACCGGCGCTCGATGCACAGGATACTGTGGCCCCTCCTCGAACTTTCCGTTACCACGCCCCAATAGAATGGAGACCTGATCGCCACCGGAGCAGGCCAGGACCACATCGAGCTGATCGTCGTGATTGAAATCCTTCACCGCAAGGGAGCGCGGCTCCTGGCAGACTTTGACCTGCACCTGGTCGCGAAAGGTTCCATCGCCGTTGCCAAACAGGAGCGAGATGGAGTTACTGGAGATGTTTGTGGTGATCAGGTCGGTAATTTGATCGCGATTGAAATCCGCCGTGGTGACCGTTGTCGGATTCTTCCCAACGGGGTAACTGGCAAAATAGTAGAAGGGGTCCGGAGGAACGTAGGAATCGCCCTTTGAACAGGCAGATAGCAGCGGCACGCAGGTCAGAAGCACGAGCGCGAGACGGCATCTGAACGGGAGCTTCCTGGCCAGACTGTCGACGGTCATATCCATTTCGTTGAAAAAGGCATGACATTCCGGCCAAGTCCATGCTTCGCCGCCTCCACTTTCCACGTGTTGAGCGGAGTATACAGAGCCCCTTTTCGCTTCGCAATGAAGTCACGCATGGCCAGGGAGCGGCTTCCCCCCTGATCAGTCCCCCGAATGGCCTCTTTGACCTAGGCCTTTCGCCCCTTTGAAAACTCGGAAAGCCTTAGGCTACAATGCGGCCCAAGTGTGGAGGAGGTGCCTATGAGCAATAAAGTCACGATCCCGTTGACGATGTACGGTGTAGCCGAAGTGTTGAAGTGGTGCATTGACCGCAACAACGGTCGTGTCACCGGAGTCGATACAGAAGGCTTCAAGAAGATGCAGGCCCTGTTGTCAGAGAAGCCGACGACCAATGATTACTTGGCCCTCGACCAGTTCTGGAAGAAGCAGATTGCGTTGGAACTGACGGAAGACGAAGTCTCGACGATCGACCGTTGCCTCTACGACATTCCGAATTTCGACAACGAACCGCTGCCGCAAATTCGCCATAAGTTCTGGCCGCAAGCTGCCGGTATCGCCTCTCACTAAGCAATTTTTCTCGGTTTCTCTCTCAATGGTGAAAGCCACCCGTAGGGCCCTGCGCCCTCGGGTGGCTTTTGTTGGGCGTCCTCCTGCCGTCGGCACTGAGACAATTTGCTTTGACCGCATCCCCCCGCCTGTCAGGGTCGCTGGCGACGTGCGTCGGCTATGGGGGTTTTGGGGGAACCAAGTTCAGACCCGATCCGTCGCGCGAGCTGATGCCGCGACGCTTCCCCCGGATGGAGTCCGTCTTTGCAGCATGTCCGACAGAAATTGGACATCTGTGCGCGGGCATCCAAGAAAAGAGACGCGCCGTGTTCGGCCTGATGGGATGTTAGGAAGAACACACGACCCGCCTTGCAGCCTTGGCGCAAGACTGGTCGCGTACGTGAAAGACTGTGGGCGATGAGTGTGGGCCGTCACGGGACGACCAGCTAGAGCGACCCTTCCCCCTTCAAAAACTTTCTGAACCGCCCCATGAGTTCGGCGCCCAAGGTACCACCTTCCGGTTTCTTCACCTCGGGATCGCTGAAATGCGATCGGATCTCTTGCAGTCGCTTTTCCGCCTGATCGTTTCCCTGCAGCCGTTTCGTTTTCTGCAGAGCGGTGTCGAAAGCATCGAAGGTCAACTCGTTATAACCAAACGACCTGATTCTCTTCACTGCCTTCATCATCGCCTGATTGCGGAACGTGGTCAGGTGTTCTGAATCGACTTCTTTCAGCCCCAACTTGCGGGCCCTGCGTTCCGCTGCCTTACGGATGCCACTGCGAACAAAATCCGGCGAGGTTTGGAGCCGCTTCCACGCTTCATCGCTCCAGGCCACACGCTCCTGGGGTGCTTCCCAAAGTTGTACTGCGGTTTCCTCATCAATCCTGGTCAAGCCCTTTTCCCGCGCGAGTTCCTCGGTGTCGTGCTTGATCATGTCGCTCACAAAATCCATCGCGATCGGCGGAGACTCCTTGATTTTTTGCTGGAGCAACGCCAACGCCCCCTCGGTCCATTCCAGGGGTGCCGCCTCTTGCTCGCGAATCTCGCCGAGGGCTTCGACCTTTTCAAACAAATCGACGTTCACTTCCATGTGACCGCCCTTTCGGGCAATCTCATCGGCGATCTGCTTGATCATTCCCCGCATAAACTCCGGGACCGCAGCCAGACGCTCCTTCGCCGCAGCGGTCCATGGCAACTGACCTTTGGCCATTTGGTCGGCAGCCTCGGCCATGCCGCCTTCGCCGCCCATGGTCCCCATCATTTGGCCCTTAAACTGTTCGAGAATCTCTTCGGTGATTTCAGCGTAGCCCAATTCTCGGGCCTTTTTCTCAGCCAAGCGACGGACCATTCCCCGCAAAAACATGGGCGCACGCTCCATTCGCTTGAGCGCGCCGTCGCTCCACCGGACCTCAGGAGCTGCTAGATTTGACGACTCTGCCACGGTATCACTCCCGTTACTTATTGAGTAATTCCTTCAGTTCCTTGCCTGCCTTGAAGAATGGCACACGCTTGGCCGGAACCGCAACCGTCGCCCCGGTCTTGGGGTTGCGACCTTCTTTCATCCGCCTTGCGCGGAGACGAAAACTTCCGAATCCCCGAATCTCCGTCTTGTTGCCGCTTCGCAGCGAGTCCCGAATACAATCGAAAATGGTGTTGACCACGATTTCCGCCTGTCGTTTCGTCAACGTCGTGACCTGTTCCGATACCCGCTCGATAATCTGCGCTTTGGTCATCGTCCCTCTCCTGGTGAGGTGGGCTTACGTGCGGCTGACTTGCTGCATCATCGTCACCCTGGTGCTCCGCCCGCTCAGAACGCCATCAGGTATTTCAGTTTGACGCCGGTATCCAATTCCAACTTCGGGAAGACCGACGCCCACCGTGATTCGATGATGTCTCGAAATGAGAATCGCTTGCGCGGCTCCACGACTTTCGGCTCGCCTTCCATACCGGCGATGTCCGCCGCGATATGAATGGCGTCATCGAGATCGCCCAATTCGTCGACCAGGCGCGCCTCTTTGGCCTGACGCCCGGTGTAAATCCGCCCATCGGCCAGCGGCTCCACATCGGATACTTCCAATGCCCGGCCATCGGCCACGGCTTGGATAAATTGGTGATGCACATCGTCCATCACGGATTGCAGGAGTTTGCGTTCCTCATCGCTCATCTTGCGCAAGGGCGAGCCGACATCCTTGAAGCGCCCGCTCTTGATGACCACCCCTTCGACGCCGACTTTTTTCATCAGGCCTTCGAAGTTCGCCATCTCCATGATCACACCGATACTCCCGGTCAGGGTCCCGGGATTAGCGATGATTCGGTCGGTGGCCGCGGCAATGTAATATCCGCCGGACGCGGCCACCGTCCCCATGGAGGCGATCACCGCTTTGTTACTCTTATTCTTCACCCGCTTCACCGCATCGTGTATTTCCTGCGAGGGCACGACTCCGCCCCCCGGACTATCGATGCGCAAGACGATGGCTTTGACCAGCGGATTCTCGCTGTATTGCTTCAACTCGCTGATCGTCGATTGGGCATCAAGGATAACCCCTTCGATACGAATGATGGCCACCCGATCCTGTCCCGAAAAATCGAGGTCGGGGAGGAGCGCGTTGATGAGCATCAACGCGCCCACCCCGATGATGATCGCCCAGAAAATCCGGCGCAGCATGCTCCGCTTGGATGGAACCGCGGTGTCTGCTTGTGGCCCCATTCGCTCTCCGGGTCTTTAGGCTTCCGAATCGCCCTGGTTGTCTTTGCGCTTCCGGCTCTGCTTGGCCGCGCGTCCCAGGCTCTGGTCGATCCCACCCTGGGAGGCGTGGAATTCTTCCACCTGACGCCGATCCGAATCCAACTGATGATCACGCAGACTGAGCGCGATCTTCCGCTCTTCGCGATCCACCTTGATGATCTTCGCCGTGACTTCGTCCTGCAATTTGAACTTCTCTTCCATGCGAACGTTCGAATCCAGACCGACTTCACTGATATGAATCAGACCCTCGACATCGCCATCGAGCTCAATAAAGAGCCCGAAATCGGCAATCTTGCTGACCTTGCCGGTGATGCTGTCACCCACGCGGTAGCGGTTCGGAATCTGCTCTTCCCACGGGTCACGAGACAATTGCTTGTAGCCCAGCGAGAGGCGCTCCTTTTCCTTGTCGATGCGAATCACCACGGCATCCACCTTCTGGCCCTTCTTGAAGAGCTCGGACGGATGCTTGATGTGCTTGGTCCAGGACATGTCGGAGATGTGAATCAAACCATCGATGCCTTCTTCCAGGCCGACGAAGGCACCGAAATCGGTCAGGCTTTTCACCTTGCCTTCAATGCGCGTTCCGGCCGGATACTTGGCTTCGATCATATCCCAGGGGTTGGGAGCCGTCTGCTTCATCCCCAAGGAAATCTTCCGGCTGCCCGGATCGATGTTCAACACAGCCGCTTCGACCTGATCGCCCACCGACACGACGCGTGACGGGTGGCGCACTTCGTGCGTCCAGGACATCTCAGACACATGCACCAGACCTTCCACTCCCGGCTCCAGTTCCACGAAGGCGCCGTAGTCGGTCAGGCTGACCACACGACCGCGCACACGGGTCCCCACCGGGTATTTCCCCGCCACACCGGTCCATGGATCGGCCGACTTTTGCTTGAGGCCCAGCGAAATACGTCCGGTCTCCCGATCATACTTGAGCACCGTGACTTCCACTTTATCGCTGACCTGGAACAGTTCGGAAGGATGCCCCACGCGTCCCCAGGACATATCGGTGATGTGCAAGAGACCATCGATGCCGCCGAGGTCGATGAACGCTCCGTAGTCGGTGATGTTCTTGACCGTACCTTGAATCAATTGCCCTTCCTTCAGCGTGGACAGGGTGGTCTGACGGCGCCGATCGCGCGTCTCTTCCAACAGCACGCGTCGCGACACGACTACGTTGCCGCGGCGATGGTTGATCTTGATGATCTTGAGGGGGAAGGTCTTCCCGACCAGGCTGTCCAAGTCGCGAACCGGGTGCAGATCGATCTGTGAGCCGGGCAAGAACGCCTTGACGCCGATATCGACCATCATGCCGCCCTTGATACGGGAAATAATTTTCCCTTCGATGCTTTTCTCTTCTTTGTGGAGCTTCTCCAATTCCTCCCAGATTTTCATCTTGTCGGCTTTTTCTTTGGAGAGCACCAGATTGCCGTCGGCATCTTCGCATTCTTCGAGATACACCTGGAGGCGATCGCCCACCTTCAATTGCGCCAATTCCTCATGGGAGAACTGGTCGGCCGGGATCATACCCTCGGACTTGTAGCCGATATCGACCACCACCTTGTCCTTGCCGATGGCGACCACCATACCTTCGGTGATGGTCCCTTCCTCAAAATTGCGGAAGGTTTCCTCATACATCGCCGCTAAGGCATCGCGATCGAGTTTGGGTTCGTTCTGCGGTGTGACAGTACTCATGAAAAGGTCCTCGTCTTCCGGCTCGCGCCGGGTGCTGATCGTGAATACACCCGAGTCTTACTCAGCGTTGCAAGACTGGGCTCTTGGTGTGGCGGCAGTATCCTGAGATGTTCCGGCTTGGGCCGGCCCGTCCCCCGGATTCGGAACCTGTCCGAGTTCTGCGATCTTCGCCATCACCGTCCGACTGACATGTTGATAAAATGCCTTCCCTTCCAACCGTGCGGCATCGGAAGAGAAATCCAACGGTGCTCCATACGACACCGTAACCCGGCGGAACCTCGGCCACGTGGCGCCAGGCGGGAGGACGTCAAAGGTACCGCCGATATGCGCGGGGATCACCCGACAGCCCGTCTGCGACACAATCACACCGATACCCGGCTTGCCGGGCTTCAACGCACCGGTCATGGTCCGTCCCCCTTCGGGGAAAATGGCGACCGCCTTGCCTTCCTGCACCAGCGAAACGGCCTTGCTAAAGGCCTCCCGATCCAGACGCCCGATCCGCAACGGAATCCACCCTAATGCCTGCAACAGCCCGTTGAGCAACGGAATCGGAAACAGATCGTGCCGCCCCATGTACCACACCCGCCTGGGAATGCCGCAGCCGAGCAGCGGAATATCCAGGTAACTGGCATGATTCGACGCGATCAGAAATCCACCATCCCGCGGCACTGTGCCGACCGTACGATACCGGAAACACACCCATCCGATCGTACGAGACAGGACCCACAACAGGCCATACAGTGCGGAGCTCACAATCGCGCCGCAACTACTGCCATCATATGAGCCACAACCGCGTCCACCGGCAGACTCGAGGTATCGATGTGTTCCGCATCGGGCGCCGGTATCAAGGGCGCCACCGCACGAGAACGATCCCGATCATCCCGCCCGGTCAGGTCGCGCTTGGTCTGATCAAACTGCACCGAGTGACCGGCCGCCACCAATTCGAGATGCCGTCTGGTCGCGCGAACCTCGGCATCGGCTTCCAGAAAAAACTTCACGTCGGCTTGAGGAAAGACCTTGGTTCCGATATCCCGGCCTTCGGCGACCACACACCCCTCGGCGCCGATCTTCCGCTGCACCGGCAACAACCATTCGCGAACGGCTGGAATGGCTGAGACCATGGACGCCAGCGCCGTCACGCCGGGGGTGCGTAATTCACCAGTAATGTCGCGGCCATCCAAGAGCACGTGAGACTGCTCCGGTCCGCAAGCCATCTGCAAGGTCGTCTTCGGCAACACTGCCGCGATGGCGAGCGGATCATCGGGACTCACGCCCATATCCCGCACCTTCCAGGCAATTGCCCGGTATAATGCCCCGGTATCCAAATAGAGGTATCCGAGTTGTCTGGCAAGGAGCCGTGCCACCGTACTCTTGCCCACTCCTGCCGGACCATCGATCGCGATGATCAATCCGCGTTTTGTCCGGTCCGCGTCCCCACGCTCAGACACTCGTTCCTCGCACTATAAACGGTTCCCAGAATCAGTCAACAGTTCCAAGAGCTTACCGTCAAAGCCCGGAAACGACGTTTCAATGCAGGCGGTATCGTGAATCTGAGTCGTCTGCGTGGCGGTCAACGCGCCGATGGCGACGGACATTGCGACGCGATGGTCTCCATGGCTTTCGCATGTTGCTCCAGTCAGCGCCCCATTGCTCCCCTGGCGCCCCAATCCCTGGATGACCATGCCATCGGGCCGCTCTTCGATCCGCGCACCCATGGCTCGCAGTTCCTTGGCCATCGTCGCGATTCGATCACTTTCTTTCACTCGCAATTCCTCGGCGCCGGTGATCACCGTCTCCCCCTCCGCCACGGCAGCAGCCACACACAGGATAGGGAATTCATCGATGGTCTGCGGAATTTGATCGGGCCCGATCCGCACGCCGCGCAGCGGCCTGGACCGCACCCGCAAATCCGCCACCGGCTCTCCGGCCTCCTCACGAGGACTGAGCACCTCGATGTGCGCACCCATCTGTTGAAGGATCGCCACCAATCCGGTTCGGGTCGGATTCATGCCCACTCCACGAATCGTCACATCGGAATCCGGCACAATCGAAGCCCCGACCAGGAAAAATGCCGCGGCCGAAAGATCCCCAGGCACCACCACCGACTTCCCGGCCCAGCGGACAGAGGGGCGCCCTTCGATTCGGACGGTGCAGCCCTCTCGTTGGAACGGGATCCCGAAATAGGCAAACATGCGTTCGGTGTGGTCCCGCGAGAGTCGCGGCTCGGAGATCGTCGTGAGGCCGTCGGCATAGAGCGCAGCAAACAGGAGTGACGATTTGATCTGAGCACTCGCGACCGGCGACACATAGGAGATGCCCTTGAGTCTGCTTCCGGTGATGGCCAGAGGCGCAAGTTCACCACCTTTCCGGCCAGCAATGGTCGCGCCCATCGTTCGTAGCGGCTTCACCACACGTCCCATGGGACGTCGCCGAATGGATTCGTCTCCGGTGAGGACCGTGAAAAAATCCTGCCCGGCCAGCAGCCCCGCCATCAACCGGATACCGGTCCCGGAATTGCCGCAATCGATGGGACCGAACGGTTCCGTCAATCCCCACATGCCTTTGCCATGGACGGTCAACGAGTCCGGCGTCTCTTCGATCCGCACGCCCAGCGACTGGAAGGCACGCATGGTATTCAAACAATCTTCGCCGCGACAATAGGCCTTCACGGTGCTCGCCCCTTCGGCCAAGGCGGTGAGGATGATGGCCCGATGGGTGACGGACTTATCTCCCGGCACGATAAGAGTGCCCTTCAACGGACGCCCTGGAGTAATCGTCAACGATGCCATTGCGACCTAGGTCCTCCTCGGTGTCTTGAGTGTGAGCTGGTCCCGCTCATACTTAGCCTTATCCAGCTGTTTTTCGATGCCCGCCGCGTCACCGGCGGCAATCAATCGCTTCAGCTCGCCGAGATGCCGCTCATAGGTCTCGATCAACGACACGACATTTTCGCGGTTCCACAAGAAAATGTCCCGCCACATTTCCGGCGAACTCGCGGCGATTCTCGTCGTATCCCGCAATCCTCCGCCAGAGTGACCGGCCAGATCCAACTCCGGCACGCCGTGATCGCGCACATCCGCCAATGCCGTCATCAACGCAAAGGCCGCGACGTGCGGGAGGTGACTGACGGCGCCGAGGATCTTGTCGTGCAGGAACGGATCCATCTCCAAGACAATCGATCCGGCCAGTTCCCAGATTGCACGAACGATCTGCAAGGCCTCGGAGTCGGTCTTCGTGGTGGGAGTCAGAATGCAACGTGCACCCGTGAAGAGCGTCTCCGAGCCAGCGGCAACCCCCGTTTTCTCCTTCCCGGCAATGGGATGCGCGCCCACAAACCTCACCGCGGCGGGCAGTAAGGCTTCCGAGCGTGTCACCAGGTCGCCCTTCACACTGCCCACATCACTCACGATGGTGCCCGGCTTGAGACAACCGGCCCATTCCTGAAGGTGACGCTCGTAGGTATCGACGGGCGTCGCCAGCAGGACAAAGTCGGCCCCTTCGACGCCTTCCCGCGGATCGGACACGTACCGATCGATGGCACCGACTTCCACCGCCGTTTTCAGGTTCTCCAGCCGCCGGCCGATGCCGACTACGGAATCGGCCAGTTGCTGCCGACGCAGGATCATGCCCAGCGAGCCGCCGATCAGCCCGACGCCGATAATCGCCACTTGTTTAAAATGTGGTGTCTTCATGACATGCCTGCCGACCTCTCCACGCCTCGACGTTCATCAGGGTCGTGCGGGAAGGGTTACAGTGTACGATCGACTGCGGCCGCAATCTTCCGCAAGTCTCCCATCAACTCCTTGAATTTCGATGGCGGAATCGACTCCTCCCCGTCACACAGGGCACATTCGGGGTTGGAATGCACTTCGATCAGCAGCCCATCGGCCCCGGCCGCGATCGCCGCCTTCGACATTGGCGCCACCAAATCCCATTTGCCGGTTGCGTGGCTGGGATCGACGATCACCGGTAGATGCGACAGGTCTTTCAGCGTAGGGATGGCCGCAAGATCCAGCGTGTTCCGATACTGCGTTTCGAAGGTGCGGATGCCGCGCTCGCACAACATCACGTTACGATTGCCGCGGGACATGATGTACTCCGCGGACAACAGAAATTCCTTGATCGTCGCTGAAAGGCCCCGCTTCAATAACACCGGCTTGTCATAGGCCCCGACTTCCTTGAGCAACTCAAAGTTCTGCATGTTGCGGGCGCCGACTTGAATGATGTCGGCTTTTTCGAGGAACAACTCGATGTCGCGGGTATCCAGAATCTCGCTCACGACAGGAAGCCCCGTCTGCTTCTTGGCCTCCACCAGATAATCCAGCCCCTCCCGTCCCAGGCCCTGGAACGAATAGGGAGACGTTCGAGGCTTGTACGCTCCACCGCGCAACACCGTGGCACCGGAGGATTTGACTTCATGCGCGATCCCGACCGTCAACTCCAACCGTTCGACCGCACAGGGGCCGGCCATGATCGTGATCTTTTTATCGCCGATCTTGACTCCGTTGACGTCGATGATGGTGTTCTCTTTCTTGAATTCCCGGCTGACCAGTTTCCAGGGCGCCAAGATCGGCAACACACTCTCAACACCGGCCAACGCCGTCAACGGCTGATTGTGCAAAATCCGGTCGTCCCCAATCACCCCGATAATGGTGCGTTCCTGCCCCGTCGAAATGTGCGACTTCAACCCCAGTTCACGGAGCCGGTCGATGATGTGATCGACTTCCCGCTCCGAAGCGTCAGGCTTCAAGACAATAATCATGATCTCGTCTCGCTTTCCTTATCGCGACGCGCCCAACACGTCTTGCAGCGCGCTCAGGAACAGTTGATTTTCTTCCGGAAGGCCGATGGTCACTCGCAACATTGAGCCGTCAATATGACGCACAATGATCCCCTTGCGGAGCAGCGCATCGAACACGACACGCCCATCCCGTCCCACATCGAAATAGAGAAAATTCGTTTCGCTCGGCAACGCCTCAAACCCAAGTCGCTGCAGGCCTGCCCGTACGTGATCCATTTCCGCATGGTTGAGCGATCGACTCGCGGCCACGTGGGCCTCATCATCCAGCGCTGCCAACGCCGCACGTTGCGCCATACTGTTGGCGTTGAAGGGCGGACGGATTCGATTCAGGTAATTGGTCATCTCCGGCGTCGTGATACCGTACCCGATCCGCAGACCGGCCAGCCCATAAATCTTGGAGAAGGTCCGCAGCACAATGGCATTCCGCCCGGCCTTCACATATCCGATCGAGTCGGGAAATTCCGGATGCCGGACATACTCGTAATAGGCCTCGTCGAACACCACCACGACGTGCTCAGGCACACGAGCCATCAATGCCGCCACTTCGGTTTTGGTGGCCATGGTACCGGTCGGGTTGTTGGGATTACACACAAAGAGCAATCGCGTCTTGTCGGTAATGGCCGCCGCCATCGCCGACAAATCGTGGTGCCAGGCCTTCTGGGGTACTTCCACCACCACTCCGTGCGCAGCCTTCACCTCCATCTTGTAGATCACGAACGTATGTTCGGCCATGACCGCCTCATCTCCCGGCGCCAAAAACGTGCGCGCAAGAAGTCCGAGGATTTCATCCGAACCGTTACCCAGAATAACGTGATCTGGCGTGACCTTCCACCGTTCTGCCAGCGCCCCTCGTAAGCGGAACGCTCCCCCGTCGGGGTACCGATGCAGCGTGGATGCGGTCTCGGCCAACACGGCGAGCGCTTTCGGCGAAGGGCCGATGGGGTTTTCATTGGAGGCCAACTTCACGGCACGCGGTAGGCCCAGCTCCCGTTGCAGTTCTTCAATCGGTTTTCCGGGAACGTACGGCACAAGGGAGGCGATATCGGGATGCACCTTCAATGGCATGGCGTGACTCGGACCTCTAGGTATAGGCGGGATACGACCCGAGAATCTTCATGAACAGGCAGCGGCTCTTGACTTCTTCAGCCGCCTTTTTCACCCGCTCTTCGTCGATGTGCCCTTCGATATCGACAAAGAAAATGTATTCCCAGGCCTTGCGACGTGAGGGGCGCGATTCGATCTTCGTCATGTTCAGGCCATGGGAGGCAAACGGTCGCAACAAATCGTAGAGCGCGCCGACTTTGTCTTTGACCGACAGCATCAATGACGTCTTGTCGCGCCCGGTCCGCTGCGGCGCCTTCTGCGACAGCACGAGAAACCGGGTGAAGTTATTGATATTGTCTTCGATCCGCGCCGTGACGACCTTTAAGCCATAGAGCTGAGACGCCAATTCCGACGCGATCGCGGCGGCTGAGGGATCATCCACCGACATTTCCGCAGCCCGCGCGGTACTCGCGACTTCAGACACCGGCACGTGTGGCAAATTCGTTTCCAGCCAATTGCGGCATTGCGCAATGGCATGAGGATGCGAATAGATGCGCTTGATGTCTCCCGCCACCCCGCTCTTCGACATGAGATGATGCGCCACTTCCTGCAATACTTCGCCGTAAATCAACAGGTTGGAGTCAACAAACATGTCCAGCGTGTGATTCACCACGCCCTCGGTCGTGTTCTCGATGGGCACCACTCCGAAATTGGCACGCCCGCGTTCCACTTCGCTGAAGACGTCTTTAATGCTGTTGACGGGAATATACTGGGCGGACGCCCCGAACTTTTGCATGCAGGCCATATGGGTAAACGTGGCCCTCGGTCCGAGGTAGGCGACCTTTTGAGGCCCCTCCAGGGATAACGACGCCGACATGATTTCGCGGTACACTGCCCGGATAGCTTCGGTGGGAAACGGCCCGGTGTTTTGCTTGCTGAGACGTTCGAAAATCGCCGCTTCGCGCGCCGGGGTATGCAAATTCGCCTCGGCATCCTTCAGCTTTTTCAGCCGGCCGATCTCGATCACCGATTTCGAGCGCTCGTTCAGGAGGCGCAAGATCTGATCGTCGAGCCGGTCGATTTCTTCCCGATGGACTTGCAAGTCATCAGACATGGCGGGGGCTTCCCTCCTCACGGCACGCGTCGGCAAAAAGGCGGGCCGCCGCGAAACGAGTCCGCGCCACAAGGCGCAGTTGGACAAGTGGGTATCCTACAGGAGCCGCTCTGGGCATTGCAAGGATAGGTCTGGTGATTCAAGGAGTTGCGCTGGAATCGGAGTTGCTGGAGAAAGGCAGCAGATCCTTCTGTTTCTTGAAATGGTCGTACGCCAACCTGGTTGCCTGGCGGCCACGGCCGGTTCGCTCCAGAAAGCCCGCCTGGATCAGATAGGGTTCATAGACATCCTCGAGCGTGCCTCTATCCTCCTGCACTGCGGCCGCTAAGGAATCCACCCCGACCGGTCCCCCGTTAAACTTGTCGATCACCGTCAACAGAATGCGCCGGTCCATCTCGTCCAGGCCGGCCGCATCGACCGCCAGCCACACCAGCGCGTCCTGCGCCACCGATTTGGTGATACGCCCCTGAGCCTTGATCTCAGCATAGTCCCTGATGCGCTTGATCAGCCGGTTCACAATGCGGGGTGTGCCGCGAGCCCGTCTGGCAATCTCGGCTGCCCCGGCTTCGTCGATGGGGATATGCAGCAATCCGGCTGAGCGCGTCACAATGGAGGTGAGTTCCTGGGGAGAATAAAATTCCAGCCGGTGCACCAACCCGAACCGATCTCTGAGCGGTGAAGTCAAGGCGCCGGCTCTCGTCGTGGCCCCGACAAGCGTAAACCTCGGCAATTCCAGCTTCACGGTCCTGGTCGACGCTCCCTGCCCCACGACCAGATCGAGCTGGTAGTCTTCCATCGCCGGGTAGAGGGCTTCCTCAACCGAAGCCGGCAGGCGATGGATCTCATCGATGAAGAGGACATCCCGCTCCTGCAAATTCGTCAAAATCGCCGCAAGATCCCCGGCGTGACTCAACACCAGGCCGGAGGTGGAACGGATGGCCGATCCCATCTCCCGTGCGATAATATGCGCGATCGTCGTCTTGCCCAATCCCGGCGGGCCGTAAAAAATGGCATGGTCCAAGGCCTCGCCTCGCCGCTTGGCGGCCTCGATACAAATCTCCAGGGACTCTTTCATCCGTGGCTGACCGACATACTCCTGCAGGCTCTGCGGACGTAAGGCCGCTTCGAGCCCGCGTTCATCGTCTGTCAGTTGGCTGCTCACCGTGCGCTCGGTCATGGGACAGGGTTGCTCCAGAGGAATTTTCGTTTACCGAGGCTCCGGCGACGGTCTGAATTTCGGTGGCGGCGGCGCCGCCCCCTGGCCTGGCGCCGCGGTGCTGCCGCAATTCGGCGGACAGCGAACACCGCCCTGCGATGGATCAGGCAGGCTCGACCCCATTTGCTGGGACTGACATTGTGACACCAGCCCCCCATCGATGGAACCGCAGCGCGAAGGCACATTGGACCGGCCGACCTCACTATAGCCCTCTGGACAGGAACCGCAGACCGAAAGCATGTTGCTGCCCAAGGGTACGCACTGCACGAGGACAGGATCACCGTCCTTACAGAGTTCCGGCGCGTGGGTTCTTCCGGTGGTGGCATACCCTTCGGGACAGGCCCCGCAGGTTTTACGAATACTTTTGGTATCGTCCTGGCCGTCAGCCGCCACGGCCGGTGCCGGGATACCGGTGGACAGCAGCGCCAGAACCAGCACCACCTGAAGACTCCATCGTTCCGTTGTCGATTGCGCAACTCCTGTCATCATCGGTCACCCCTTGGCAAGGTCTTTGAGGGCCTCTCGAATCACCTGCTCCAATCCCTGCGTCATCGCGCCGGACTTTTCCACCCGCTTCAACGCCTCTTTCACATCCGGCTGTCGGTACCCCAGATTCACGAGGGCTGAGAGGGCGTCTTCGGACAAGGCGCTCTGCGGTTGCCCGCTCTCACTCCCGATCGAGGCGCCCACCGGGTGGAGTCGTGCCACCTTATCCTTGAGTTCCAAGGCAATTCTGGCGGCCGACTTTTTTCCGATCCCCGACACCGTGCCGAGCGTTTCGGTATCGCCGGCTTGAATGGCCGAGAAGAGGTCCTGAACGGAAAGCGTGGACAGGACGCTCAACCCTAATTTGGGTCCGATACCGGAAATGCTGGTCAGGAGAAGAAACGCTTCCTTCTCCGCCCCCGTCAGAAAACCAAACAGCTGAATGGCATCTTCACGCACGTGGGTGTGGATGCTCAGCGTGACGGACTCATGCTGATTGGGCAGAGAATAATAGGTACTGAGGGGAATCAAGACTTCGTAGCCGACGCCGTGAACATCGAGCGTCACGTGCGAAGGCGCCTTGAAGGCCAACTGGCCCGTCAGTAAGGCGATCATGCGGGTCGCTGTGGGTACAGTGCGAAGGACCTGGTGAACAGACTACAGTCGCATCGAAAGATGGTCTTGCGATTCACGAATCACGCGGTGGCAGCGGCAACCTTTTCCATCACTTCATCGGAAATATCGAAGTTGGCATGCACCTTCTGAACGTCGTCGTGCTCGTCCAGAATTTCCATGAGCTTCAACATGTGCTCCGCCGCTTTCTCCTCCAACGCAATCGTATTCTGGGGAATGAAGTTCAATTCGGCAAGCGTATAGTCAATCTTCGCGTCGCTCAGGGCCTTCTTCACGGCTTCGAAATCCTGCGGGCTGGTCAGCACTTCGAAGGCCTTGTCGCCCACCTTCACATCTTCGGCCCCAGCCTCCAACGCTACGGTGAGGAGCGCATCTTCTTCGACCTTCCCCTTTTCGACGACCAAGACGCCTTTCTTGTGAAACTGCCAGGCCACGGCCCCGGCCTCGGCCATATTGCCGCCGTTCTTCGTCAAGAGGCTACGGATCTCCGCCACCGTACGATTCCGATTGTCGGAGGTGATTTCCAACAGCACCGCCGTTCCACCAGGGCCGTAGCCTTCCAGCGTGAATTCTTCATAGGTCACGCCGGGCAACTCGCCGGTGCCGCGCTGAATCGCCTTCTTCATAGTGTCGCCGGGCATGTTGGCTTCTTTGGCCTTGGCAATGGCCAGTCGCAACCGCGGGTTGCCATCAGGGTCGCCGCCTGATCGGGCTGCAATGGTCAATTCTCGGATGATACGGGTGAAGATTTTTCCCCGCTTGGCATCCACCGCTGACTTATGCCGCTTGATTGTTGCCCAATGACTATGGCCACCCATGGCGACTCCTCCGGCCGCGCGCGAACCCCACTCTCTAGGGGTCCCTGCGTGCAGGCTTACGTGAAGTAAAAATGAAGAGCTAACATAGTCCTGACAGGGGTGTCAACGCGGTGCCCGATCGGCTCGATCCGCCTGATGCACTTATTCAGAGTAGATCAGCAGCTGCAGCCCGATCGCAACGACAAGGCAGGCCCACACGATTTCCCAGTACGACCGCTCCGCGATCAGTTGCCGAGATCGCCAACCGGAGATCAGCTTCGATGATCCAGCCGTGATGGCCATCGTCCCCATCATCGCATGATGCAAGGCAATTTTATGCGCGGCCGGATGGTCCCCGTGCGAGTGAGCAAACAACATCAGCCCCCCCACAATGGCAAAGAGCGGCAACGGTGCTGCCCAGAGGGTATGATCGAACCAGCCGACCCGTCGCGCAAACTCCACTGCACCGACGGCAAGCGCCAGGATCCCGTACACCTTGTGCTGAAGCACTTCCGGATCGTCTCCCCCAAAGGTCTGCGCAATGGTCATGGACCCGACGGGCCACGCATCATGATCGCTCCAGATAAGGAGAAACATCCCCGCAACGATCAACGCACTCGGCAACAACACCCTGCTCCACGCCAGAGATGCCCAGCCCAGTGCTTGCCGGACCTCACCGAGACCGATCAACAGGAGAAAGACGCCGGCAAGGTGGTGATTGAACTCGGAATAGGCCACACCCTGGCGGGATCCTTCCCATTCGTGGTTGGAAGAAGAGGCGTGACTATGATGCGTCCCCTGCTCCGCCAATGCATGCGCCGAGCTCTGATCGGCAGACTGCGCTGTGGAATGGGAAACCGCGACGACTGAGAGCAACAGAACAAAAAGACCCAGCAGCAGGAGCCCTGATTGCAGCAGGCTCACGCACTGTCTTGGTGAGAGGAGCGACTTCGGCAGGAATCGAACGGCCCATCCGACAATCCGGATGGGCCAGAAACTCGTCTCAGGCATGCATGCCCACTACATGAATTTCATAAACTTCTCTTTGGCCTCGTCCATCACCTGCGCGGTGATCTCGGCCAGGCCCCGCTCCTTGGCAATCCGCTCGATTTCCCGTCTGGCCATAGGACGGATAAAGTCAGGGATATTATCCATGCGCTGCTCGGCATCCTTTGTCCAGGCAATGCCGTTTGGCGAATCGTTCTTAGAGTCATCCATGACTTGCAGCGTAATTGTCTTGTATCCATGCTTGCGCGCAAAGGCTTCCACGCTACTTTGCACCATCGGCTTCACAAAAGACGGGAGACGCTCCAGCTTTTCTGTCGCATCCGGGGTCCAGGTAAATTCGCTGGCGCCGGTTCCATTTTGCGGCTTCCCGCCCGAGGTCAACCCCATCTCAGCCACCATGGCTGAGAACGGGCATCCTCCGCTGGTCTTCTCTCCGCTGGCCGCCGGGGCGGCAGGCTTTGCCGTCGCCGGTTGACCACCCTGGATCTTCTCATTGAGATACGCCGCCATTTGACCTGCACCCGCCTGAGCCTCGTCCTTCAGAGTTCCCCGAGTCATCTCGAATGGCTCTGCGGTCTCTGTTCGACCTCCAAGCTTGACGCCAAGGGACGCGACCATTTGGGTCTCACCGGGGTTCGTCACCATCGAAAACTTGGCTTCGCAGGATGGACAGCCGAAGAACACACCGAGTGAGCCCTCACCGGGTTTTTCGACCTTCTGAAACGTCATGTAGGTCTCGCAGTTCAGGCAAACGAACTTCATAAGATCCCCCTTCCAGGTCGGTGTGCTACAGCTTCTCCGCCAGGACTTTTTTATAATCCAGTAACGCTTGAATCCGCCCAACGATGTCTTGATATTTCCGAATGGTCGGATAGTCGGGGTCAAGAAGCGGTTGCCCCTTGTCGAATGTCTTGGCGAGCGTACGATCGAAGGGAATACGACCGAGGAGCGGCAGGTCCAGCACCTCGCACATGGCCTCGGTATTTCCCTCGAACAACTCATTTTCGGCGCCGCAGGAAGGACACCGATACTCGCTCATATTTTCCACAATACCCAGCACCCGGATTCCCATGTCCCGGGCGTAGGTGACTGATTTCTGCACCACATCCGACGCCACCTCAGACGGTGTCGTCACGACAATGGCCCCGGCTAAATCGGGAATGAACCCCGCAATGACGGGCGGTTTGTCCGCCGCTGCCCCCGGCGGCAAGTCGGCCAGCAGATAATCCAGTTCGCCCCACGCCACGTCGGCGAGGAACTCACGGATTACGTTCATTTCCATCAATCCCAGCCAGACTGGACTCAAATCCATCGGTCCCTTCCAGCGTACAGGAGAGGCGTCGCCGAGAAAGAAGTCCATCGAAGCGACCTTGATACCGAGCGGCCCCACCGGGGGCAACGCCCCGTCGGCGGTCATGGTCAGTGATTGACCATGTAAGCCCATCATCCGCGGCACGCAAGGCCCGTTCAAATCCACATCGAGCAATCCGACCTTCGCGCCCTGTCGCGCGAACGCCAACGCGAGATTCACGGTGGTCATGCTTTTTCCGACTCCGCCTTTCCCGCTCATCACCACCAGCTTCCGCTTGATGCCGGCCATTCGAGCCTGCACCTGCTTCATCTGCGCGGTAATCTGTTGCACGACTTTCGCGTCGTCGGAGTACTGGAGTTTTGTCAGGATCGATTTGAGATCCTTGCCGGCAGCCATGGCCATGAAAAGTCCTCGAAATTGTTGGTGAAGGACGCTACCACAGGGATTTGAATGGAGTCAAACAGCCTCGGGATGACCCTGCACAACTCGGCAGCGACGCCCCGGCCTGTCGCCGGAACCAACCAGGCCTGGAGTCACCCTCTCTCCTCAGATGGAATACTGGATCGTGGACCTGGTCCCGGAGGGCTCAATCAACACACCCTTCCGCTTCAGTTCCTCAACAATCTGCCGGGCGGCTGCATCGAAATCCTGTGGTCCCGCAAAATGCAGATCCGTATTCGGCGGCGGCTCTTCTCCGACTCGACTCATGTGCACCGCGATCACTGGAGCAGGTTGGACCAGGGTCCGAATCATGTCTGCCATGCGTTGATAGTTGATGCCGAACGTTTTGCTGGTCGACACCACAATGAGCCCCGTATCAATCAACAGCCTGGCAACCTCACCGTACCGACGCACTCGCTCGGAGGCGAACGAAGGATCGGCCGCCGACAAATCCGCATCCAATCCCTGCAAGAGGTTCTCGCCCTCCAACAGATAGGCATGCCGGCTATCGGCCACCAGCAGGGCCTCGACTCGACGGGCCAGAAAGGTCTTGCCTGTCTGGGCCGATCCGGTGAAGAGCACAATAGCGGCCCGGTGCCCATACTGCAGGGCTCGATCTTCTGGACGGACGTCTCCCGTGAGCCAGGCGTATTCCCGCTGACGTGCCTCCTCGCGAAGTCCCTCCTGTTCATCGTGTAGCAATTCGGTGATGATGCCGCCGCCGGAAATGTCATACTCATCCACCAACACGAACCGACCGGTCGATTCGAAAGAAGACGAAAGGTCGAACGCGATCGGCGACTTGACCCGCAGAGTCACCTCAGCCACCTGGTTCTTGGCTACCGACTGGCTCTCCTGAAGTTGGGCCAAATCTGCCGTATCGATAATCCGATGGATTGTGGCCACCTCACAGGCAACCTCCCTCGTGGCCAATCGAAGGGTGTATTTGCGTCCCTTCTCCAGCGGACGCCGTCCCATCCAGAACAAGTTCACCCGGACCACGGTAGAAACCAGCGGCACCGAATCCCGGTGCGACGCGATCTCTCCGCGCTCCACAAAAATTTGTTCGTCGAGCGTGATCCCGACCGATTGTCCGGCCTGGGCCTCACTCGATGGCGGATCGACGTTGAATCCCTCGATCGATTGCACAATCGCCGTTTTGTTGGATGGAGAAAACACCAGGTGGTCACCGACCTTCAGCCGACCGGCGGTAATGCGGCCGGCCAAGATCCGCCGGGCATCGAACTTGTACACATCCTGCAACGGGAATCGAAGGGGTTGCTCGGAACGCACTTGCTCCTTCTTGAAGAGCGCGAGTGTGTCCAGCACCGTGGGCCCCTGATACCAATTCATGTGGCGGCTGCGAACCGCGATATTGTCGCCCATCTTGGCACTGACCGGGATCATCTGCTGCGGCACGGCCCGGAACTGCCCCAGAAACTCCCGATATTCTTTTTCGATGCCGTCAAACACATCCTGTCGATAACCGACCAGATCCATCTTGTTGACGACGACCGCAAACTGCGTCACGCCCAACAGGGACAGCAGATACCCGTGCTTCTTGGATTGCTCACGCACGCCTTCCACGGCATCGATCAGCAACAAGGCCGCTTCGGCGCGAGCCGCTCCCGAGATCATGTTTTTCAGGAACTCTTTATGCCCCGGGGCGTCGATGATGATGTACTGCCGCTCGTTCCAAATAAAAAACGTGCGGGCCGTGTCGATCGTAATCCCCTGCTCTTGCTCTTCCAGAAAGGCGTCGAAGAGGAACGCATACTCGAATTCCTTGCCCTGTTGGCGGCAGATCGCCTGCACCTTTTCCAATTTGCCTTCAGGCAACGAACCGGTATCGGCATAGAGCCGGCCCACCAGCGTGGATTTTCCATGGTCGACATGCCCCACGATGACGATATTCAAACTTTCCTGCGACTTACGTTGATCGTGCTGTGTCATAGCGTTACTCGTTCAACACACCTTCGGTTGCTCAATGGTCATGGCTGCGCGTGCCCGCGGAACTCCAGCGTTCGCACGTGCCTTACATGTATCCCTTCTTACGAAGCATCTCCATGCCTCGCCCCGCATCCTGCGCGCGACCGGCCCGTTCCGCCACATTGGTCGCACGGAGTTCATCGATGATCTCATCGACCGTCTTCGCCGTCGACCGGATCGGCGTGGTACAGGGCGCGCAACCCAGACTGCGATAGCGGGTCCCGTCGCCACGGTCGAGGTACAGATCCATGAAGGGAATGTTTTCGTGCTTGATGTACTCCCAGATGTTGATCTCGGTCCAATCCAGGAGCGGATGAATGCGGATGTGCGTCCCCGGCGGAAAAGTCGTCTTGAACTGGTCCCACAATTCCGGCGGCTGATCGCGAAAATCCCAATCCCCGTGCTTGTCTCGCGGCGAAAAGTACCGTTCCTTGGCTCGGGTACTGTCTTCATCCGCACGCACACCGAGGATGATGCCGGTGTACCCTTTTTCTTCGACCAGATTCTTCATCGCCGTGGTCTTCAAGGCCGTACAGCATACGTCTCGCCCCAGCGTGTGATTCATGCCGGCGGCCAGCGCTTCCTTATTCTGCCCCACCACCAGATTCAATCGCCATTCGCGGGCAATCCGGTCGCGATACTCGATCATGGCCGGAATTTTGTAGCTCGTGTCCACATGCAACAACGGAAACGGCACATGCCCGAAAAAGGCCTTGCGGGCCAGCCACAGCAGCACGGTGGAATCCTTCCCCATCGACCACAGCATGGCGAGGTGATTGAAATGCTTATAGGCTTCGCGAAGGATATAGACGCTTTGGTCTTCCAGTTGACGTAGATGCTTCATAATTCCACTCTTCTCATTATGCCGAAAGACCGACTTTGGGCACCGTTCCGGCGCCTGCACTCAGCTCGGCCAGTTTGGCCTTGGCCTGCCCGGACTCGAGCGCCTGCCGAGCGGTGGCCAGATTTCCCGCAATCGAGGTCCCCTTGCCTGCCGCATACAGCAGCATGGCCGCATTGAGCAACACCCAGTCTCGTTGCCCGCCCTGTATGTCGTTGGCGATGATTCGCTTGATCAGGTCAGCCTCACGGTCACGCTGTTCGGCCGGGAACCCGGCCATTTCCCGAAACGTCGCCATCGTCAGTCCCGCATCCTTGGGTTGGAACGTGAAGGGCGTGATGCGCTCCCCCTTGAGCTCCAACAGCCGTGTCGTGTTCCCGATCGACAGTTCCGGGTCGCCCTCGACCCCGCGAATGACCAGCGCACGCGGACAGCTCAGCATGCGCAAGGCCTCAACCGTCTTTTCAAAATACGGCGGATGCGACAAACCGATCACCTGGGAACCGGCCCGAGTAGGGTTGAGCATCCGCGCCACCGGGTGGAAAAAGTTGCGCACTCCTAATTCCTGCCGCATTTCCAGAAACCGGCTGACGGGCGGGTGATACAGGGCCAGATCCAGGTAGGCCACGCCCTTCTTCTCCAATTCCAGCCCGACCAGCTTGGCGGTGAGATCAACCGGAATGCCCAGCAGCTTCAACACCGACGACACACCCTGTCGGTCAGGCGGGCCGTCCACGCCATGGAGCAACAACACCGCCCCGGCTGCAGCCGCGACAATCGCAGCAGGCACGATGGCGTGAAACGTTTCGCGCTTGCCGGCATAGACCGGCACATCCACGACCCCCAGCCCGGCACGCACCGGCACGGGCGGGACATATTGCCGCGCGGTGGCGGTAAACGCCGCCAGCTCCGTGACGGACTCGGACTTGAACCGCATAGCCGTGAGGAACGCACCGACCTGCGCCGACGTTGCTGTCCCTTCAATCATCAAACGCATGGCCTGCTTGGCTTCTTCCCAGGTCAGATCTTTGGACGTTTTTTGGCCCTTGGCGACTTTAGCGAGCAGATGTTGCATGGATCGTTGGTAACCTTCTCGATGTCAGGGTGACGATGATGTTATTTGTGCAGCCCGCACTCGGTCTTGCCGAAATTCTTCCACCGACCAGAACGCGGATCGTCGCCCGGAAGGACCGGCGCGGTGCAATGTGTGCACCCGATGCTGGGGTAGTTGCGGTCGTGCAGCTGGTTATACGGGACTTCGTGGAGCTGGAGATACATCCAGACTTGCTCGCTGGTCCAGCGCGCCAATGGATTGACCTTGATTAAATTGAACTTCTTGTCCCACTCGATCAACCCGGCATTGGCCCGCGTCGGAGCCTGATCCCTTCTGATCCCGGTGATCCAGGCACTGTACCGAGACAACACGCGGGTCAACGGTTCAATCTTCCTGATCTCACAACACTGATCGGGCTTGCTGGCCCAGAGGGCCTCGCCGTGCTGCTCGACCTGCTGCTCCGGCGTCAACAGCGGTTTCATGCGAACCACCTGAGCGGGCTTCAACCCATAGCGCGCCACAATGCGGTCGCGCACCTCGAGTGTTTCGGGAAACAGAAAATCAGTATCGAGGTAAAACAGCGGCGCCTCGGGATCGATGCGATGCACCATATCCACGAGCGCGACGTCCTCCGCTCCGAAACTACACGCCAACACGATCCGGTGCCGATACGTGTTCAATGCGTACTCCAGCACCTCCCACGGCTGCTTGGCCTCGAACGAATCGCTCAGTGATTTCAGCGCCTCGTCCGTCGGACGATCGATGGCGCGTTGGCCGCTCCCTAATTCCGCCACGGTGTTTCCTTACCCCTCGACTTTTTCCACGAGAATTTTGAAATGCTTGGCCTCGGCCTCCAACGGCCCTTCTTCGAGAATCTTGTGCCCATCGTTCCGCAAACTCATGGGCACATTCCGAATCGGCTCTCCGGCGTCGAGCCACACTTCGAGTCGCTCGCCGTTATCCATCATCTCGAGCTTGAGTTTGGTCTTCACATAATTCATCGGACACGCGACGCCGCGCAAGTCGTACACCGGTGCCGTCGACACCGGCGCGGCCGGCGCAACGCTTGGAGGCGGAGTCGGCAACACTTCCTCTTTGACTTGAGCTAATTTGAGATCCTTTCCCATTTGCTCCGTGGCCGCCCGGCAGACCGCGAGGAATCTCTTGGCAAAGGCCATCTTCTCTGTGGCCTCCGCGGCGCTGGCATCTTTGGAACCCAGATCTCCGACTTGTGCGCCAAGGTTGGCGTACGTGGCCGGCACGATGCCCTTGCTCGCCAACCGCTGATCAAATTCCTGGAACGTTTCCGCATCGGTTGCGGGGTCCAGTCCCTCGGTCACCAACAGCCCCTTGGCCGCAGCCAGCACGGCTCGATACGACTTGTTGACCGACAAGGCGTATTGATGCTTCTCGACCAGCAATTTCGCCTGATAGAGCTCCTGATCGGCCTCCAGCATGCGGTCATCGATCATTTCCAGGGCACCACCCGCGCACTCGCCGGGGCCCAGATCCTCGAGCACGAATTCCGCCTCACCTTCCCAATCATAGTAATAGGTCGGATCCTGCTCATAGGGCGGCACGAAGGTGTAAGGAATCAGCTCGTCCTTGAGCACATGTTTCCCCACCCGGCCGATAAACGATTGCAGACTCTCGCCGGTCGTACGATCACGGCGATACACGTCCACAAGATGGCGCACGGCTGCAGGGACGCTTTTCGCGGGCAACTTGACGGCCAACTGCCCGATCTTCGGCGTACCATCCACGTGCCCGCCGAGGTGCAGTTCGTAGTGCGGCGCCGTATGCTCCCCGAGACGCTTCCCGACCCCGTGCAACCCGATGGTCGCAATGTGGTGCTGCGCGCATGAATTGTGGCAGCCGCTGATCTTGACGCTGACATCGCGCAAATCTTCCGGCACCTGACCGGCGGGAAACACTTCTGCCAGTGCGCGGGCCATGCCCTTTGACGAGGTGATGCCCAATCCGCAGGTGTCCGTCCCAGGGCAGGCAATGATGTCTTCGACCAACTCGGCACCGGGATCGCCCAGGCTGTGCGCCACGAGCTCACCATGAAAGGCTTCCAAGCGGGACTCGGGGATCCAGCGGATCACCATGTTCTGATTGATGGTGGTGCGGATATTTCCATTGGAGTAGCGCTCAGCCAGATCAGCGACCGCCCACATTTGATCGGCCGTGAGGTCACCCATCGGAAGCTTGATGGCCGCGGTGGAAAATCCTGCCTGACGTTGCGGCACCACATTGGTCCGCTTCCAGGCATGGAAAGCAGTCTCCTGCCCATTGCGCGAGCTTCCCACCGAACCGTGTCCATTGCCATTTCCGTTTCCATTGCCGTTTCCGGCTGAACCAACCGGCGCCTTGGTCGGCATAATCAATGGCGGTGCATCGGCATACTCCAATAACTTGATCGGCTCATGTGTCGGCACCGCGTACCCCATAGCCGCGTATGCCGCTTCCCACCGACGCTTGAACTCCTCGAAGCCGAGCTTCTCAATCACGAACTTCATCCGCGCTTTGTTACGATTCTTCCGGTTGCCGAGGGTGTCGAACACCTTGATGACCGCCTCGATGCTCGGCAACAGTTCCTCCATCGGCGTAAACTCTCTGAGCACCTGGGCCATCCGCGGGGTCGAACCCAGTCCTCCGCCCACCACCATTCGAAAGCCGAGCGTGCCGTCCGCCCGTTTGGCAGCCAGCAGGCCGATGTCGTGAATGGGGGTCAACGCACAATCCTGGCGACAGCCGGAGAGCGCAATCTTGAATTTCCGCGGCATACTCTGGTTCAGCGGATTACGCAACAGATGATAGGCCACCGTCTTTGCATACGGCGTCACATCGAATACCTCTCCCTGGCAAACCCCGGCCAGGTGACACGCAGTGACATTCCGGACCGTATTGGCACAGGCCTCGCGCGTCGTGAGCCCCACGGCAGCCAGCAATCGCATCATTTCGGACACGTGCGTGAGTTCCACAAAATGCAACTGGATATCCTGCCGCGTGGTCACGTGGCCCACACCGGTGGCAAATTGGTCGGTCAACTCGGCAACCCGCCGCACTTGATTGGCCGTCAGGCCACCGAACGGAATTTTGATGCGGAACATCTGGACGCCCGGCTGGCGCTGACCGTAAATGCCGTACTGCAGCCGGAACGGTTTGAAAATATCCGTGGAGAGGTCCCCTGCGAGGACACGATGCGCCTCGGCTTCGAATGTCTCAATCTCCTCCACGATATGAGGAGGAATAGGCTCTGTTTTGATGGCAGGACGGAGCGCCACTGTATGAGAACTTGTCATAACGACCTCGTCTGTTGGATTGTCATGTCACTCCACATGACTGGGCATGATTCAAATGTGATACATCAGTGTATGCTGGGCCTCGAGGGCGCGTTGCCGCTTGGCCAATTCTTCGACGGTCACTTCCGATAACACACTCAGTTCCGCTCGTTTCACGCGATCCCAAATGTGCGCCAGCAGGGCCTCTTGCTTCGCGGCTCGAGAGGGGGCGCTTTTGGACCCCGCATCCCCATTTCCCGACAACAGCGGACCTTCCAGTGCATCAAGAATGTCCGCAACGGACAACTCGGACGGCTTCCGGCTTAACACGTAGCCCCCCTGAGCCCCGCGTTGGCTCGTCACCACCCCGGCTTTCTTCATCGCATGCAACACCTGCTCGAGGAACCGAGCCGGAATTGCCTGGCGCTTGGCAATGGACTTCGCACACACCGGCTGCTCGGCATCGTGGAGCGCAAGGTCTACGGCAGCAATGATCCCGTAGGTGGCTCGAAGGCTCACTTTCATTTGCGACTATTCCGATGGGGATTCATGCATCTCTATACCTGCCACGCGCCCGCGCTGTCAAGCGCAGCGCGCCCACTTCACAGCTCATCCTCAAACCGTTTGCACAACTCACTCCTCGATTACGGCACATTTCCCTTTCGCGTCAGCAGACACCTAACCTTCTTCGGCGGACCTACCACGATCCGAAGGAAGCCCCGGAGCAAGGCACACTTACACGGTCATACAACATGATCGGACATCGCCCGTATGGCCTGTCCTTACACGTTTTCAACGTATTTTTCGTGATTGACATCATGTAGGGCCTGCGCAATAATCCCGCCCTCTTCTTCCTCGGTACCGTTCATGACGCTGCGTTCATCATCATTCAACATTCTGCTGTTCAGCTCGGACAGCGAGGTCCAGGCACACTACAACGATCTGTTCGGCGATCAATCCATCACAATCGGCCGAGAAGGATTTGCGCTGCCGAAAGACTTCGCCAAACGTGGATACGACGCCGTGATCGTGGAATCCAAGACGACCACCTCTCCGGACATGTCCAAACTTCTGGCTGGGATCGATCCGGCACACACACTGCTGATCGTCGGATCTCGAACCGTACTGAAGCGCGCCGCGAACTCCCTGCAGGTAGGAAAACCAGCAAAGGCAGAAGCCTCCTTGCCCAATGGCAAGAGCCAGCCCTTATGCTTGGACACCTATCTGGAGCACAAGGTGGGAGATTTCGTCAAAGGCATGCGGAACGGCTCAGGGAAAAATCTTCATCCGATGCTCATCGCCGCGGTCGAGCGCCCACTGATACTCCTGACCCTACGAGAGACCAAGGGCAACCAAATTCAAGCCGCCGAGCTGCTCGGGCTAAACCGCAACACGTTGAGAAAGAAAATTCTCGATCTGGATATCCCGGTCAAGCGAGCCAGGGCGAATTAGGTTCGTACCGTCAGCACCTCACTCGGAACTCAGACCCGTCAGTCCGTTCATCACGTCCACAGGTCGCCAACCACTCACGGAGGCATGCAATGACCAAGGAAGAGTTGATCGCGAAAATGGCCAGCAGCGCAGGAATCACCAAGGTCGCCGCGACCGTCGCACTTGAAGCCTTCACCGGAGCCGTCACCACGTCACTCAAGAAGGGAAAGCGCGTGACGTTGGTCAATTTCGGCACCTTTACCATTTCGAAGCGGAAGGCCAGGATGGGCCGCAATCCGCGGACCGGCGAAGCCCTCAAAATCCCCGCAGCCCGCATTCCGAAATTTTCAGCAGGCAAGGAACTCAAGGCTGCAGTCAAGTAACCCGCCGCCGACGGTTGAGAGAAAGAGGCGCACGGGAAACACGGCGGTCCTGCGACCAGACCACGGAGAAAAGCCGGTTTTACTCAGGCGTTTCCTTGACACCTTTGGCAAGGCTGTATTAGCATCGCCGATCGATAGGCGCGTAGCTCAGGGGGAGAGCGCTACCTTGACACGGTAGAGGTCGACGGTTCAAGACCGTCCGCGCCTACCATTTATCGTTGATGCAACGCGTGTGTGATCCGACTGCCTGGAGCAGGGCGGTCGGCACGATGCTGTATTTTTTTGGCAGGATTGACCGGAGTGGCCTCACAGTTCATTCAGATTACCCTTCCTGACGGAACTCGAAAACAAGTACCAGCAGGATGCCCTGTTCGTGAGGCACTGACTCCGGAGGGCAAGCGCCTCGACCAGAAGATCTTGGCAGCCAAGGTCAACGGAATGCCGGTGGATTTATTTTATCCATTGGAGCAGGACGCGACCGTTGAACCCCTGACCTTCGAGTCAGCCGAAGGACGCGAAGTCTATCGTCACAGCAGCACTCACATCATGGCGCAAGCCGTGAAGGAAGTGTTTCCGTCGGCCCAGCTCACCATCGGCCCGGCGCTCGAAGACGGGTTCTACTATGATTTCGCCTTCGACCGCCCATTCACGCCGGAAGATCTGGAAAAGATCGAAGCGCGCGCCATTGAGATCACCAAACGGGGCCTGACTGTCAGCCGAAGCGAACTGTCCAAAGAAGAGGCGGTCAAGTTTTTTCAAGACCGCGGAGAAGGCTATAAAGTCGAATTGATCAACAGCTTCGACAGCGCCTCTCCCATCTCCCTCTATCAGCAGGGTGAGTTCGTCGACCTCTGCCGCGGACCGCACCTTCCGACCACCGGTCATGTCGGGGCCTTCAAACTGCTCTCCACCGGAGGGGCCTACTGGCGCGGAGACGAACGCAACCCGATGTTGCAGCGAATCTATGGGACCTCCTTCCCGACCAAGAAGGAACTCGATGCGCATCTCGCGAAACTTGAGGAAATCAAACGTCGCGACCATCGAAAGCTCGGGAAAGAACTTGATCTGATCACGATTCAAGACGAAATCGGTCCCGGCTTAGTGCTCTGGCACCCCAAGGGCTCGCTGATCCGCCTGCTCATCGAGAATTTCTGGCGTGAACAGCACATCAAAGACGGCTACGACTTGGTCTATTCGCCTCACGTCGCCAGGCTGGATCTGTGGAAGACCAGCGGCCACGTGGATTACTACCGCGAAAACATGTTCGCCTCCATGAAGCTGGAGGGCAGCGAGTACCAGCTCAAGCCGATGAACTGCCCTTTCCACATCATGATCTACAAGTCTCACTTGCGGAGCTACCGAGACTTGCCGATCCGCTATGGAGAATTGGGCACCGTCTATCGTTATGAACGAACCGGCGTGCTGCACGGTCTGCTGCGCGTCCGTGGCTTTACTCAGGATGACGCACATTTATTCTGCCGACCCGATCAGATCGAAGCCGAAGTCAGTCGTGTGCTCGACTTCACGTTTTTCGTCCTCGGAACCTTCGGTTTTCACGAATTCGAGATTTATCTCTCCACGCGTCCCGAGAAATCCGTCGGCTCCGATGAAAACTGGGCCGTCGCCACCAATGCCCTGGAGGCAGCACTCAAGAGCCGCAACGTGGCCTATCAGGTGGATCCCGGCGAAGGCGTCTTCTACGGCCCTAAGATCGACATCAAGATCAAGGATGTGCTCGGCCGGTCCTGGCAATGTTCCACCGTGCAGGTCGACTTCAACAATCCGGAACGGTTTAAACTCGCCTATACCGGCGAGGACGGCAAGCACCATCAACCGATCATGATTCACCGGGCGCTCATGGGTTCCATCGAACGCTTCTTCGGAATCCTGATCGAGCACTTTGCCGGCGCGTTTCCCACGTGGCTGGCTCCCGTGCAGGCTGCGGTGCTTACCATCACCGATAACCAGCAGGAGTTCGCCGCCAAGATCGTCTCAACCCTCAAGAGCCATGGGTTCAGAGTCGAGGCCGATCTCCGGAACGAGAAAATCGGTTTTAAGATCCGCGAAGCGGAGAAGCTCAAAATTCCGTACATGCTTGTGGTGGGCGACAAGGAAGTGCAAAGCGGCATGGTTGCGGTCCGCGGACGCAGCGGCACCAACCATGGGAGCATGCCGATCGAACAGTTCTTGGAGCTCATTCGCACGGACACAAATCACACATTACGCGGCACAGCAACCCACTCACAAACGAGGTGACCTATCGTCCCTAAATTACGCGTAAACCGGGAAATCAGGATTCGGGAAGTTCGAGTCATCGGTCCTGACGGCGAGCAATTGGGCATCCTGCCGACCGTAGAGGCATACAATAAGGCACAGGAAGGTGGGTACGACCTCGTCGAGGTGGCCCCGACTTCCCAGCCGCCGGTTTGCCGCATCATGGACTATGGGAAGTACAAGTTTGAGCTCAGCAAAAAGGATCACCAGAGCCGTCGACACCAGAAGTCCACGCAGGTGAAGGAGATCAAGCTACGTCCCCGTACGGACAAGCACGATCTTGAGATCAAGATCCGCCAGATCAAGGAGTTCTTGACTGACGGCAACAAGACCAAGGTGACGCTGACGTATCGTGGTCGTGAAATGGCCAATCAGGAAATGGGCCGCACCATGATGACCAGCGTAATTCAACAATGTACGGAGGTGGGAACTGTCGAGTTCGCGCCGAGGATGGAAGGGCGGAGCCTGATCATGATCCTGGCTCCCAAGTAGTGTGCCCGACGCACACAAGGAAGGAAAGAGACCATGAAGTTGAAAACGAAAACGCACAGCGGCGCCAAAAAGCGCTTTAAACGCACGGGAACGGGCAAGCTAGTTCGCCGCAAGGCCGGAGGACGGCATTTGTTGACCGGGAAGGCGCGCGATCGCAAACGGCGGCTGAAGGGAGCCGTGGAAGTTGCTTCCACTTCAACTCCCGCGCTGAACCGATTGCTCCCACAGTAATCACGATAGTGCCGTGAACAGGATCTGAAAGGAGTCGTTCCCCATGCCTCGTACAAAAGGTGGTCCGAAAACCAGACAGCGGCGAAAGAAGCGCCTGAAACTGGCGAAAGGTCAGTATGGTGCGAAGAGCCGCTTGTTCCGAAGCGCAACGGAGTCCGTCGATAAGGGCCAGGCATACGCCTACTCAGGACGGAAGCAGCGGAAACGCGACTTCCGCCAACTGTGGATCGCGCGCATCAGCGCCGCGACCCGTATGCATGGCATCGCGTACGGCCGTTTCATGAATGCCCTGAAGAAGGCGAATATTCTCCTGGATCGGAAAGTGCTCTCCGATATGGCGATCCGGGATATGGCGGGATTTGAGAAACTCGTCGGGGTGGCCAAGCAGCAGCTCGCGACCGCCGCGAGCTAAGCGAAACGTATCAGCATCTGTGACGGGAAAGTCTTGCTCCAGCGGCTTTCCCGTCATCCTTCCTCAAGCAGCCGATCGATCTCCAACTCCAGCGCCACTGCCGGCACACCGATCTGCCACTGCTCCAGCACCTCCGGGTGCAACTCCCCGAGCAGCCCGATGACGCGTCCACCCGCGACGATGGCTCCTGCTCGTCCATCGAGGAACGAAGGGTGAGGCACCGGCTCCAAGGCAAAGGGTTGGTCCAGATAGTACAGCAACAGATCCAGGCAGGAGTGAATTTCCGAAAAGTGGGCGCCGGCATGCGCGATCACGGCGCCCAGCTTCGTCACCGTGCGGGATCCGATATCGGCGCTCGCATCCGGAACCGCCACTTCTCCTACTTCAAACATGCGATGCGGATAAAACGCGCGGCTCGAATTCGTCTCCACCTGCAACAATGACGGCGTGATCCACTGACGCAAGCAGGAATAGCTGAGGGACATGACGTTGTCCACCTCCACCACCTGCGCCCACTCGGTGCCGTCCAATCGCATGCGCGTGCAAAAATCCTGGTGCGATCCCATGATGTTGGAGATGATCTCCTGAAACTCCATGCCCACCATGAGATGCCGGACCCGGTCAGCCATTTGCTCGAGACGTGAGAGTCCGCCGACGGTGAACTGCGACGGCATCACCGGCGCGAACCTGGCATAGCCCTGGCTGATCGCCACATCTTCCACAACGTCCACCGTGTGCAACAAATCGTTACGGTACGGAGGCAACTGCACGGCCACCTTCTGGCCGGCGGCTTTTACCGTGTATCCATACGATTTCAACGCCGTCGTGACTTCTCGACCGCCCAGCGGCTCACCCAGAGCGGTTTCGATGGCCTTCAGCGGAATCGTCCGCGGCGCGCCGAAATCAATCGGGGTGCTCCAACGACGCCCGAATGCAGTTTTTACCGGGGACTGAATTTCAACCGGGGCAATCACCGCCCCTCGATCGGCAAGGTTGGCGGCAAAAATATTCAGGGTCAGCGCTACCATGGGCAAATCGGTACCGGTCACTTCGACAAACAACTGGTCGTCACCGATCTGAACCTCTCCGATTTCCCGGCTGTTAATGATCGGTGGGAAGGAGAGCACCTGCCCCTTCGCATCACGCAACACAGGAAGCTGGTCGTGACCACCGAGAATGCCGCCATACTCCACGCCCTTGGGATGCACCATGAGGATTTCGCGCAGGGTCATCACCGTTTCCATACCCAATGGCGTAAACCGCACTTCGTCCGGCTTCACCAAATCATAGGACACGGGAAACACGATGGGCGCCAGCCGATACAAACCAATGGAGACCGTCCGCCGTTTACGCCCAAAGATATCCGCCAGCTTTTCCTGGGTCTGGATTAACTGTGTGAGCCCGGAAGCCGTCACGCGATACCCAACTGCCGTGCATGCCGCCACGTAGGGGCGAATCCGATCCAACCCTGGCGCGACGAGCACTTTCCTCGCCACGCGTTGTTGTTTTTTGAAGAAGGGATAAGAAATGGACGCGCCCCGTTGCTTGATACGGATTTGCCGGGCGATCCCTTCGCAGCACCACAAATCCGGCCGGTTGCTGTCCTGCAGTTCGATCCGCAGCTCACCCGTTTCACTGTTGTGCCCCTTCAACTCGCCCTTCACTAACATCAGCCACTGCTCAAGCTGATCGAGCGGAATACGCGATGGGGTTTCATCCGGCCCTGCGATCAGGGCTTCCAGATCGTCTCGCTGTAGGGAAATAGTGGGCATGATGTCGTCGTCCTAAAAACTTCCCCGCATGGTGCGAATGAACTCCAAATCCGCAGAAAACAGGTCACGAATGTCATGGATGCCCAACGCCACCATCGCCATGCGATCCAACCCGAGACCCCAGGCAATCACCGGCACCGATACACCGAGCGGTGTCGTGACTTCGGGGCGGAACAGTCCCGCCCCGCCGAGCTCCATCCAGCCCAGCTTCGGATGGCGCACATGCATTTCCACCGAAGGCTCCGTGAAGGGGAAATAGGCGGGGAGGAATTTCACTTCCTTGGCTTGTGCCACTTCCCGCGCAAACAGGTTCAGCAGGCCGAGTAGCGTGCGGAAATTGATATCCGACCCCAGCACGATCCCTTCCACCTGAAAAAAGTCCGTGGCATGGGTGGCATCGACCTGATCGTAGCGAAAGCAGCGGGCGATGGAGAAATATTTTCCGGGCACTGAAGGAGTAGCTGCCAGCCTGCGCGCGGATACCGCGGTTCCCTGACTGCGGAGCACCAATCGCTTGGCTCGTTCCGCATTGAACTGATACCCCCAACCGGTGGATCCCGCCCCTGTCCCCTTTTCATGAACCTGTGTCACGTTCGTCAGATACGGCTCGGCGATGCCACGGGCATGCGTGGGGTTCTTCACAAAATACACATCATGAATGTCGCGAGCCGGATGGAATTGGGGCATGAACAACGCGTCCATGTTCCAAAACTCGGTCTCCACGAGCGTCCCGCGCATTTCTTGGAAACCCATACTGACCAGCTTGAGCTTGACCAGGTCCAGAAACTCCCGATATGGATGTCGTTTGCCTGCCGCAATCCGCGGGGCCCGCAAACTGATCGTATACTTCCGGAACCGCTTCGTCCGCCAGGCACCTTCCTTGAGGAGTTCCGGCGTCAACTGCGAGACTTCCTCCGCCACGCCGTCTCGAGACAACTGCTCGGCGACCTCCTCCCCGGCAGCGGTCAGGACAAACGAGCGCGTCACGCGCTCGTCGACACGGAAGGGCTCGCGGGCATTGCCGCGCTTGACTGCATGCTGCTGAAGCACAGCCTTAAGCGGCTCGACAAATGAATCCAAATCCCGTGGCCCACCTCGCAATTCTTGCAGCAGGGTTCGTATGGCTTCCGCGGTGGGGCTGTTGCGACCGGTACTTTCGATGCACCCGCCCTGCACGATGAGAATCGCGCCTTCTTTCTTGAGGGTCCCGACCGCCTTGCTCACATCGGACGGCTCAAGTTGTTCCTTCGATTGAATATCCTGAATCGTCAGGCGCTTCCCGATCTGCCCAGCCTCTCGAGCCGACGAGAGGACACGCTCGATCGGCGCAGACTGCTCGAAAAATGCGTCCCCGGTCGGAGTCAGCGAGGCGATGTGCGCCACCGTTTCGGCATGCACGGCAATCAGCGATTTCGCCAAGAGCCATTCCACCGCCATGCTCAACTGAGACGGCTCCAACCCGGTAGACGAGGCAAGCTGATCAAGTGTCGGAGGGGAACTCTGCTGCGGGGCTAAGGCCAGCAGCACTTTGCTTTCAAGGGGATGAAGATTATCCATGAATAGGAGTGCGGCCTCGCGCCGCTTCGGTCATCGGGCAGCAGCAATCCTCGTGGTGCGAGCGGCAGGTTCGTGGCCGGCCCTCAACGCCGTAATGGCGGCCGCATAATCGCCACCGGAAAATACGGCGGAACCCGCCACCAACACGTCTGCCCCTGCCGAAAGAATCGCGTCGGCATTGTCCGGCTTGATGCCGCCATCAACCTCCAGGAGTGCGTGACTACGGGTGCGGTCGATCAACGTGCGCACCTCGGCAATTTTCTCAAGCGACGACGGAATAAACTTTTGTCCGCCAAAGCCGGGATTCACGGACATGATGAGGATCAGATCGGCATCACGAACGATTTCCGACAGGGCTACGGCAGGTGTGGCGGGATTCAACGTGACGCCGGCCTTCACCCCCCGCTCCTTGATCGATTGGACCGTACGATGCAGGTGAGGGCACGCCTCGACATGAACCGTGAGATAGTCCGCCCCTGCCTCGGCGAATTCGGCGATGAACGCATCCGGATTTGTCATCATGAGATGCACGTCCAAAGGCAGGGTCGTCACTTTTCGCAGCGCGTCCACAATGGGAGGCCCGACGGTCAGGTTTGGCACAAAGTGGCCGTCCATCACATCGATGTGGAGCCAGTCGGCCCCTGCCTTCTCCACCCGCGAGACCTCCTCGGCCAAACGGGCAAAATCAGCCGAGAGAATAGAGGGGGCAATACGTACGGTCCGACCGACCATCATTCGCTCCTCCGCACGCGAGCGGCAAAAAACGCATCCATCCTGTTCATGTTCGCCATCGTAGATAGGTCCCCTCGAGGGGTCACGAACGGCAGACCGGCTGGGGGCAACCAAGGCGCGATCGACTCACGCTGAAACTCGCGATGAGACTGACAAAACTCGTCGATAATCGATTCGGTTTCCTCAGGCTCAATCGAGCAGGTACTATAGACCAACACCCCTCCAGGCCGCAAGAGACGACTCGTCTCGGCAAGCAACTCCCGCTGCAACAGTCGATGCTGCGTAATGTCATTCGGCGTTTTGTACCATTTGCCGTCAGGATGACGCCGTAACACTCCCAGTCCGCTGCAGGGTGCATCGAGCAGAATGCGGTCAAACGGCCGGGAGAGCGCCGACTCGGACATCGCACCAGCCGACCTCCCCGCTCCCGATTGCGTCACGCCTTGAATCAACGCACGCAGATCCCCCACCAGTGGCATGACCGTATTCACACCGAGGCGCCGACAGTTCTCCGTGACCAGCTGCAGTCGTGAGGCCAGCCGATCTACCGCGACGATAGTGCCTCGATTGTGCATCAGCGCCGCCACCTGCGTCGTCTTTCCCCCCGGCGCCGCACAGGCATCGAGTACCCGCTGCCCAGGCTGTGCGTCCAAGAGCGGCGGAATGAGTTGACCCGCTTCATCTTCGACATAAAAATGGCCCGCGGCGAATCCGGGGAGATCGGTCACGGAGGTGGGGTGCGCCAGTTGAATGCCCACTTCGCTGATCATCGTCGGGCTGGCATCGACATTCGCCGCAGCCAGTTCCGCCAACAACGCAGTCCGAGAGGTTTTCAGGGTATTCACACGAAGGGTCAGTGGGGGCAGCTCGACCGTCGCGCGGCACAGCGCCTCGGCCCGTGCGACGCCCCAGTCACGACACCATCGTTCAGCCAACCAGCCCGGACAGGAATATCGGACACTGAGGGCGAACGCCGGGTCCTGCGCGACCTCCGGCCAGGTGGGTTCAGGCGATCGGAGCAGAGCCCTGAGCACCGCATTCACAAACCCACTCCAATCGCGCCCAAGGCGACGGCTCTGTTGCTTGATCAAGCGGACTGATTCGTTGACGGCGGCTGCGTCCGGCACGCGATCGAGATACAACACTTGATACGCCCCCAGGCGCAACACCATCTGCACCAGCGTGGGCAGTTTCGCAATTCGTCGATCCGAGAGCAGCCCCAACCGCCAATCGAGCGTCGCCCGATACCGCAAGACGCCACGCACCAGTTCGACCATGAAACCCCGGTCACGCTGATCCAACGAGGCAGCGGCAGAGACGTCATCGAACAGGTCGTCGCTCAACAGCCCGGCCTTCTCGATCGCCAGCAACGCGTTCATGGCGGCACGACGCCCCGCAGACGCGGCATTAACCGATTGGAGTGGTTGCGGGTCAGACACCATGGTGTGAACGGATTGAGACCTTCGATCGCAGCTGGAAGATGGTCAGCAGGGAGCGGGTACGAGAGTCACTCCGCCGGCGGCGGGACAGCTTGGAGGCGGAGGCCCTCTGCGAACCGATGTCCGGCCAGATACTGCGCCATCGTCATACGCCGACTGTTGGAAGGTTGAATGTCCATGATGTGAATCGTCCCGCGACCGGTGGCGACCTCAACCCGGTCTTTGCCCACCTTCGTCACGGTCCCCGGAGCGGCGCCGCTCGACTCGTCGCTGGCCTGAACACGCCACAAAGTCCACCGCTCGCCGTTCACAAAGGTATAGGCCCCAGGCCAGGGAGACAACCCACGCGCGCGATTGGCAATATCGACGGCCGTCATCGTCCAGTCGATTGATCCATCTTCCTTTTTGAGCAACGGTGCCAGCGTAGCCTGCGTATCGTCTTGCGGCTGAGGAACCAGCGTGCCCGCCTTCAGCCGGCGCAGGGTCTCGACCAGCAACCGCCCTCCCACCTCGGCCAGTCGAGGAGCCAGCGTACCCGCCGTGTCATCCGGACGAATTTCCACCGTTTCACGCAACAACATGTCGCCGGTATCCATGCCCTCGGCCATGAACATCGTCGTGATGCCGGTTTCCCGCTCCCCTCGAATGATGGCCCATTGAACGGGACCCGCCCCGCGATACTTTGGCAGCAACGACCCATGCACGTTGATACAGCCATGCGGCGGAAGCGTCAGTATCACCGGCGGCAAAATCCGACCGAAGGCAGTGACCGCGATCACATCCGGAGCCCACTGGCGCAATGCGTCCAGAAACGCGGGATCCTTCATCTTGAGGGGCTGTAACACAGGGATGCCCTCACGCTGGCAGACGACTTTCACCGGGGATGAAATCACCTCCTGCCCACGGCCCTTCGGCCGATCCGGCTGGGTAACGACACCAACGACTTCGTCACCCGACTTGATCAACGCCTCCAAGGACGGCACGGCAAAGTCTGGTGTTCCCATGAATACAATGCGCATGCCCACGCTTTATCATTCTCCCCCAGCGAATGCAATTCTCGCTGAGCCTTTCTTGACTCTCGTTTCACCTGCCTGTTAGTATCCGGTCGCGGGGTGGAGCAGCCTGGTAGCTCGTTGGGCTCATAACCCAAAGGTCGTCGGTTCAAATCCGGCCCCCGCAACCACCAAACCGTACTCCTCCCCAGTGTTCGCAATTCCCTCTGGGCTCGGTTGAATGCTCAACCGGGCCTTTTTTGTAAATCCGACCTCAGGATAGCGCCTATAGGCCTCTTTGAAGGTTAAACCGTGTTTGCGGAGGTGCTGGACGGTCAGTTTTGGAAAGGACTTCTTACAGACCGGGCAATTGGGCCGCCCGTTGCCGATCTTGGCAACCCTGACGCTCTTGAGCGTCTCGTTCAGGAATTCACGTCCTACCCTCACATCTGTCCGTAATGCAGTGGGCAGATCGTCGACAAACGCCTTGATCGCTTTCGGATCGTACGTCGTCACTTCGACGTCCTCTTGTTCATTTTTCAAAACCTGTTCACTTTCCAATGTCTCTGCACGGCTCCACAGACGCTGGTAAGTGGCAAGTGCCTCATCAAGAGCTCTGCCTTGGAGGCGACCTTGGCCAATGGCGCCCATGATCGTCTCGGCTTCCTTTCGCAAGGTGTCCAGTTGAGCACGCGTCTCCTTACGATCATTGGCCTGTTTGGACTTCATTTGACTTGCCGCTTCCCGAAGCAGCTCAATGTATTGGGGCAAATGCTTGGAAAATTCACGAACGATGATCTCTTCGATTGTTTCTCTATGTATCCTCATATCATTCTGGCATGTACCCAACAGAGCATGGTTACGACAGGCATAGTAATCCTTGGCAGCAATTCCTAACCGACCTTCGCACTCATCACAAACCAGAAGACCAGAGAGCAGGTGAGTCGTCCGCTGACGAGCATGTGTGAACAGTTTTTCTCGCGAGACAAGTCGTGTCTGAACAGCTTGCCAAAGATCTTGATCTACGATCCGAAGGTCTTCAATTTCTCGTTTCTCCCATTGCTCGCGAGGGCGCAATCGGCACACACGCCGACCAGTTTCTGGATGCTTCCGCCACTCGCGCCGATTGAAGTAGAACAGCCCCTGATACTTACAATTCTGCAACATCAGATAGATGGTATTCGGCCGCCACACTTTGCCGGTGATTTGGGCGTTTAACTTCTTCGCGATGGCCTTCTCGCCTTGTCCGTCTCGAAATCGTGTAAAGATATCCCTAATTATGGCTGCTTCCGTTGGCTCGATGGCCAGGCGATATCCGACAGGGAGCGGCTGCCCACGCGGATCCGTTTTTCCAGACCCGTCATACACGGGCTCAGATCGATACCCGAAGGTCCGTCCACCGGTCGAAAGGCCTTTCAAGAACTGACCGTCAAGCCCGCGCTTGGTCGTCTTCCGTAGATCATCCAGGTAGAGCTCATTGACCAAGCTCTTTACGGTCACGCTGATTTTTGTCGTCTCTTCACCGGTGTCGATCCCGTCTGAAACGGCCAGCACTCGGACACCCGCAAACTTCAGCCGCTTAATGAGTGCATCGGTATCCCCCACGTCTCGTGACAGTCGGGAAAGCTGATCGACGGCGAGAGCTTCAAAGACGGGCGGTACGGAAAGGGCGGCACCCAAGGCGGCTTGGAGCCCATCGCGTGTTCGTGTGCTGGCACCGGACACGGCCGCATCGGAAAACTCCACGACGATGCTGTGCCCATGACGTTCCGCCCAGCGTTCAACAACACGCCGCTGGTCTTCGATCGATGCTTCTCGCTGGTTGTCGGAACTATACCGACCGTAAAACGCAATTCTCATGATGACCTCTTTCCATCCTCACATACCGTGACGGTGCAGACACGGCGTTGGCCCTCTCGACGGGTTTGCCGTCGAAATTTCTCTGGGTGCGCCGCGACGTACAACCGGAGGCATTGTATCAGAGCGGGAAAGCCTCTCGGAACGGCAGAGATTTTCCGCACCTTCGTGGGTGCAGATCCCATGTTGACATTGCTTCCCTGTACGCTCCGACCTTGTCTCATGGCTCTACGACAGCCTCCATCCCGCTACTGCATTTTTCCATTTACTGATGCGTACTTAGATGGCTCGCAGGCTGTTTTGCTCGCCTGTGGACGACTGTTGTCCCTTCACAGACCGAAGGAAGAGCTCTTCGATGGACCGTTCGAGGAGTGATGCCAGTCTGGAGGGAGGCAGGGCATGGTACGCCACGGTGTGGATCTGGCCATATTCTCCAGAGGTCTGAATCGCCCACTGAACAGCGTCAGGATCAGAGGAGGGCCAAAAATAGATGCCCATAGCATAGTCATCCATGCAGATTGCGACATGCGGCGGATCCGCATCCAACTCAATCATTGCCGAGGCTGGCACGCCTTCCAGCCAGAGGACGTGGGCCGCATGGCGGACCATCGGCCCGAGTATCGTCTCAGCCATCACATGAAAACGCGGTTTCGCGAGGGCCGGTGAAGTCTCGAATTGTCCGTGGGCGCGAGCTTCACGGATGCAAGCACGCAACGCGTCAAACGGCGGATACATCGTCATCAAATACCTCCAGATATCGGGTTCAATAAGTCTTGAGGGAGCTCAAGCCTTCCGTGGCTCGAGCATGCTAGTGTTGCGGAACCGAAACAGACCGTTGGCTCACGCGTGTAATGCGAGTTCGTCAATGCGGATCGAGAGGACAACTCGTTCTGCCACGGTCGGGGCATCGCTGCGATAGAGATAGTCCAGCGACCCCAAAATGCGGACGCGCGTTCCTGCGGGCATCGTGGCCAACCACTCCGCGACGGGACCGACGCTCCAGGCGTGAATGAAATAGGTCTGGCGAATCGTGGTGCCCCAGGCGCTCGCTTGATCCCTGCCTTCGACGGCAAGCACGACGATCGCGACGAGTTCGCCGGCGGCTCCGACCATAAACTCCGGCTCCTGGACCAGCATCCCGGTCACAGAGACGGCGTTGAGATCGGCCACGGGTGGGGTATTGGTCGGGTCAAAACTCAGATGTGCATCCATGACAACCTCCTCTGAAAAGATGAACGATGACCAACGATCCGAAGTTGGCCCGTTCTGCCGGTCAGAGAGGAGCTATCGGCCTGAGGAAGCTGTCGGAGCGGGTAGGTGACGAAGCAAGTCCTGAAAACGTGCGGCAAGGACGTCCAGAGCGCCCGACAGTCCTTCCGGCCCGGCGGTCACGTCGATCCGCGCCAAGAGTTCACGCGTCTGGATGTTGAGACAAGACAGGCTCACGCCAGAGCGGTCGGCTCCCTGGTACCCATTGAGCAAGACCAGCACGGTCGCCGCTCGCCAGTGACCCGGTCCCATCGCCAGGTCATCTTCAACAAGGCCACTGAGATTCTGTGCGAGTTCCTGCCGGACGAGCATCTGCTGAATATCCGACGCCACAACGGTCAGCCCCTGCTGGACGAGCAGCCCTTGTAGGGTCTTGAGAGGATCGGGAAGATTGGGCGGAAGGGCTTCGTTCACGATCTTGAAAGCCAATGCGCGTGGCCATCGGCTGCGTGAAGCCATGATGGGCGTCTCTAGTCGAACTGCGGCCTCCAGTTGGTCGGCTGTTACCTCAATCGTCCATCGACGGAGGACCTGTGCTCCATGCCAAGCGATCAGTTCGAGGCGACCACCCGGGACGGTTGTGATCGGGAGTCCTTGCTGGCGTACTGCAGTCGCGAGATGGCTTAAGCGAACGATCGTTCGTCCGTCTGCATTGATGGGGTAGGGCACGGTGACGTCACGTGTCCCTTGCCACGACAGAGTGACACGCCCTTCGCTGAAAGGTCGCGAATCAGGCTCCAGCTTGCGCTCGACGACCGTCTCGACGTCAGTCAGTTGTCGGTCCGTACGGACAATCGACAAGGCCATCAAGCAACTCGTGAACGTGAAATCCAGCAGCGCCTTTCGTTGTTCAAGTTGTCGCGCTGCATCTGGGACGGTGGCAACGGCATTCCAAAACCAACCCCACGCTGACGACGGGCAGGCGAACACGCCGGCGGGAACTGCAAAGGGATTGGGATAATACGAATGCTGCTCCTTCCGTTCTGACCGAATAACTTCGACATGACGAGTAATGGGTTGAGTGAGAGTGATGGTCCACCCTTGATGTTCAGGATGGATCAACATGTGCGCTTCTGGTGGTCCCTGCTGCGAAACGGCGGCTTCCTGCCGGAGGGTGGTACCAGGGATCACTCGATCGGTGACTGTGAGGCAGCCGGTCTGATTGATGAGTAGCCAACCCAGAAGCAGATAGTGTGGAGCGGGCATGAGATGTCGCAGTTTGCGCAAGATCATTTCTCCCGTGAGATTTGCTGAATCCATTGCCGGAAATCCGACTGGACCAATCATCACGGTTTGCCATTGATGGCTCGGCGAGGGAAAAACGGCTATCGACACGAGTTTGGGAATTGGTGGGGATAGCTACTCAAGAAGAAGAAAAGGACTAGCCGTCAGCGCCGCCTGCACCCGGCAGACTGCTTCTCGGCGTCGGGCCGGGCTTAGAAGCTTCCCACCGCTACGTCTTTTAAGATGCTATTGTCGAGGGAGAGATCCGCATCAGGCATTTCAGGCGTACATTTTCCTGATCTAACTCCTTCAGGCGTTTCGCCTGATCGACGCGCAAGCCGCCGTACTCTTTCTTCCACCGGTAGTACGTCTGTTCGGTGATGTTCAGCTTGCGACAGGCTTCTGCGATGCCAAGCCCTTTGCCCGTCTCAATTTCAATTGTGCGCAGATATCGTGCTCCCCTTGCAATTGAGACCACCTTCACGACATGGTCCTGAGCGGACCGAGGAGGTGGACAATGGCATCCGAATCACCAGAACCCATTGAACGGTGGACGGCCAAACGACGCGTCGCGTTGGTCGTGAGTATTCTGAAGGGCGAGACCTCGGTCGCCGAAGCGGCCCGGACGTATGGGCTGACGGTTGCCGAGGTCGACGACTGGCGAGAGAAGTTTCTACTCGGCGCGGAGAACGCGCTCCGCAGCCGACCACGCGACGAAGAGGCCGTGAAGGACGAGCAGATCAAGAAGCTCAAACAGAAGATCGGGGATCTCGTCCTCGACAACGATATCTTACGGGAGGCATTGAAGCCCTACCCTTTGGACCGGAAGACATCCGACGCGTGAGAGGCACGCGGTCGGGTGTCTCAGAGCGGCGGAGCTGTCAGGTGCTCGGCGTCAGTCGAGCGGGGCTGCATCGGCCGGCCGGGCCGGAGCGACGAGGGCGGAGAACCGAGCCGCCCTGGACCGAACGGCTTCACCAGCTGATCCAGCAGCATCCCACGTTCGGGTATCGCCGCCTGCAGGTGTTGCTACGATATCAGGGCGGGATGATCGTGAACCGTAAAGCGGTCTATCGTGTGCTGAAACAGAAGAGGTGGTTCGTGCACCAACGCGTGACTACCCCACGTCCTCGTGTACAGGGCTGGGTCAGTCGGGCCAGTCGCAGTAACGAACGGTGGGCCATGGATGTGACGCATATTCCCTGCGGCCAAGACGGCTGGGCCCATCTGGCGGCGGTGATCGATTGTCATGATCGGGAAGTGATTGGGTACGAGTTCGCCTTGCGGAGTCGGGCGAAGGAGGCCGAGCGCGCCGTGGAAGCCGCCTGCCTGGCCCGGTTTGGGACGCTGCGGCCCGTGGGGGCGCCGGTGCTGCGGAGTGACAATGGTCTGATCTTCCAGAGTCGACGGTTTCGGCAAGCCTGCCGGGACTATCGGCTGACGCAGGAGTTCATCACGCCGTATACGCCGGAACAAAATGGGATTATCGAACGGTTCTTCCGCAGTCTCAAAGAAGAGTGTGTCGGGCAGCACGTGTTTCGGACGTTCGAGGACGCGCGACGCGTCATTCGAGAGTGGATGCAGTGGTACAACCAGGAGCGCCCGCATCAGGCCTTGGGCTATCGGAGCCCGATCCAATATCGGACGCAACAA
>WBZQ01000171.1_pt1:0-52500 | contig 59550 bp, 57 predicted proteins | sample 5204251 | NCBI WGS metagenome assembly WBZQ01 (sample SAMN12412402, study PRJNA552823) | activated sludge metagenome | isolation source: activated sludge from nitrification reactor of wastewater treatment plant... | place: USA: Virginia | collected 2017-09
CTGGTAGAAAAAAGGCCCCGCTCGCAGCGGGGCCATGGTCGCTTGCTTGCTGAGGAGTGCTTCTTCTTGTAGTTATTCCGTGGCCCGGCGGCGGCGCACAAGCGCGAGGCCCGCCAGCCCGAATCCCAACAGGGCGAGCGTGCCGGGCTCCGGCACCTTCACGCCGTTCACCGATTCGACCATCACGACGAAGTCGTTGTAGTCGTAGTCCCACTGGCCGCGGGCCAGGTCTTCCCAGGCCATGACGAACTCGTTGTTGGCCCACGGGCCCGCGATCGTATTGCCGATCTTCACGGTGTCGCCGCTGCCCTGGTAGGCCACCATGTGGTCCGCGCCGTCCGCGTTGCGCCCGGCGTCGGAATACCAGGAGTGCCCCGGCGTCGAGAGATAGAAGCCGAAGAGATTGCCCGAGAAGTAGACGCCGGTTTCCTCGAAGAGGTTACGCACGACCTGGCCGTCGGCCATGATCGAGAACGTGGCGCGCGACGAGCTGGTGCCCGCGGTGGCGGCGCCCGAGAAAATCTCGACCTGTCGCGAGGGGTCCATGATGTCGTAGATGCCGAAGCTGTTGATCGCGGCGTAGCCCGCGAGCTCGATCACGATCTGCGAGAACGCGCCGCCCGAGCCGCCGAGCGACCACTGCGCGTCGTTGGCGTACTGGTCGGCGAGCACGTCGACACTGCTCGATCCGCCCACCGTGATGCCATCGAGGATCTGCTGCAGGTTCATTTCGCCATTGCCAGCCGACAGGTTGACGGGCGTCGCCTGTGCGGCTGCCCCGAGGGCGAGCGACAGGCAGGCGAGGGAGAGTGAAGCCTTCATCGTCATCTGGAAACCTTTCTGCACGACGCGGCGTGATCGCCGCTCAGGCAGGCAAGGAGCAAGGCCTGTGCCATGCATCACGATTCCGGGAATATGTCGGGTCGAGGTGCGCAAACTGATGCCAATATGTGAGCCATGCCGCACTTGGCGGCAGCCCGCCACGACGGAAGCGCCCAAGGTGCCGGGGCTGCCGTCGCGGACTGTCAGGAATTCCGACAGTGGGCGGGTACGGATCCCACGCGAGGTGGACATGGATCGGATGAGGCGGACGGCGAAGCGCCTGGCGGCCCTGGCGCTCGCGCTGGCGACCGCGGCGTTGTTGGTGCCGGACGGCGCGCGCGCGCAGTCGGCGCGCGATGCCGTTCCGCGGCCGGCGGAGTTGCAGGCCGACGTCGATTTCTGGATTCGCGTCTACTCGCAGGTCACGACCAACGAAGGCTTCCTGCACGACGAGCGCGACCTGTCGGTCATCTACGAAACCCTGCGCTTTGCGCCGAACAGCCTGCCGAAGCAGCGCGCCGCGGTGGTGGATGAGGCGCGCAAGCGCTACCAGGCGATTCTCGAGCGGCTCGCGGCGCAGCCTGTGCACCAGTCGTTGAGCGACGAGGAGCGCCGCGTCGCCGGGCTGTGGGGCAAGGCGGGGGCCGAGCGCCTGAAGCAGGCGCATGATGGCATCCGCTTCCAGCTCGGCCAGGCCGACCGCTTCCATGCGGGCCTCGTGCGCTCCGGCGCCTGGGAGCCGCATATCGCGCAGACGCTGGCGAATCTGGGCCTGCCGCCCGAGATTGCGGCACTGCCCCATGTCGAGTCGTCCTTCAATCCGGCCGCCTATTCCAAGGTGGGCGCCGCGGGCCTGTGGCAGTTCATGCGCTCGACCGGGCGTCGCTACATGCGCATCGACAGCGCGGTCGATGAACGCATGGACCCGTTCCGTTCGACGGAGGGCGCCGCGCAACTTCTTGCCTACAACTACCGCTTGCTCGGCTCGTGGCCGCTTGCACTGACCGCCTACAACCATGGCGCGGCCGGGATGCGCCGAGCCACCGAGGCGATGGGAACGACCGACTACGTGCGCATCAACCGCGGCTACAAGAGCGCGAGCTTCGGATTCGCGTCGCGCAACTTCTACCCTTCGTTCCTCGCGGCGCTCACCATCGACCAGAATCCCGAGAAGTACTTCGGGCCGATCGAGCGCGCGCCCGAGGCGAAGTTCAGCGAAGTGGACGTGCCGGCGTATGTGCCGGTGAAGGCGCTCGAACGCGGCATTCCCGTCGACCGCGCCACGCTGAAGTCCCTCAATCCCGCGCTCCTGCCCGCCGTCTGGAGCGGCGAGCGGCTCGTGCCGCGCGGCTACCGTTTGCGCCTGCCCGGCAATGGCGAGGCGCTCACGAGTGCGCAGCTCGCCCAGCGCCTGCCCGCCGCCGAGCAGTATGCCGGGCAGGTCCAGTCGCGCTCCCATCGCGTGCGCAAGGGCGAGACCCTGGCCGAGGTGGCGAAGCGCTATCGTCTGTCGACTCGCGAACTGGCCGCGCTCAACGGCATTTCCGCCGATGCCGAGCTGCGGCGCGGCCGCAACCTGCGCCTGCCCGAGCTGATGCCGGCGCGCGTGGCGGGTCTTGCCGCGGCTGTCCCGGTCGCGCCGCCTGCAACGCCCGCGGCGCCGGTGGCGGCGGCGCCCGCGACGGCGATCGACGCCGCGGCTCCCGCGGGCGCTGGTGGCGTGCACGTCGTCAAGCGCGGCGAGTCGCTGTCGGCGATCGCCGCACGGACAGGCGTGGCGGAGTCCGTACTGATGCGTGTCAACGGCCTGCGCAATCCGAATTACATCTACGAGGGCCAGCGCCTGCAGCTCGCGGCCAGCGCAGCCACGACGGCCGGGGAGTCGGATGCGCCGACCACCGCAGCCGTGCAGGAAAGCAAGGAAGACGATGCGGCGGTCATCGCGAGCGTGCGACGTGCGAGCCGTGCGGAGCCGGTTTCGGCGGGCGAGGCCGAGGCGCTCGGGCCGGCGCTGGTCACCGGCTCCGAGGCGGCGCCATCCGCCGCCGACGCGGTCGACTACAGCGTCGCGAGGGACCACACGATAAGGGTCGTGGCCGCGGAAACGCTCGGCCATTACGCCGACTGGGCCGGGGTCAGCGCGTCGCGCCTGCGCCAGTTGAATGGATTGCGAGGCGGGCAGCCGGTGCTCGTCGGCCGCAAGCTGAAGGTCGACCTGTCGAGGGTGACGGCGGAGCAGTTCGAACAGAAGCGGCGTGACTATCACTACGCCCTGCAGGCCAACTACTTCGAGGCGCACCGCATCCTCGGCACCGAGATCTATGTCGTGCGTCGCGGCGACTCGCTGTGGAGCATTTCGCAGCGCTACAGCGGAGTGCCAACCTGGCTGCTGCAGCAGTACAACCCGGATGTCGACCTCGGCGAGCTGCGGCCGGGCGCGCAGATCGTCGTTCCGAAGGTGGCGGAGGGCTGAAAGTCAGGGCGCGCGGGCCTGCCGGGCAAGCAATGCGCCGCAAGCGAGGAGCAGCGAGGCGAGCAGGTCGGCCCACGCGACGCGGACCACGGCCGGGCCGTGTGCGCCGAGCGGTAGCGCGAGGACCACGAACGCAAGCATGCTGACGAGGCCCGCGCCTGTCGCGAGCGCGCGCAGGCGGGGACGCCATGCAGCCGCCAGCAGCAAGGCGCCGAGCAGGCCGAAGAGCACGGCGCGGTGCCGCAGCAGCAGCGCGAGATCCGGCGCAGCCACGTCCACGCCATAGAGCGACTCGAGCTGCTTCGCGCCGAGCACGCCGACGAGCGGGTAGAGGTTGATGAGGCCGGGTATCGCAAACAGCGCGGCGGCGATCGCCACCCGCCCGCGGTGGCGGGTGGCAAGGGACAACTTCGTCATTCCGGCAGCCTCCCTGGCAGGAGCGCCGATCGTGACGCGCCGCACGCTCCACGGCAACGGGCCGGGACTGTCGCCGGATCGTGACAGCGGCACGGTCGCCCCGGAGGCCGGGCGTACCTATAATCCCGCCCATGAAGTTTTCCGGGTTGCCGTCGCTGACAGGAGTGGCCGCGCTGCTGGCTGCGCTTTGCGCGATGCCGGCGGCCGCCGACAGCCTGCCGGGCGCGCAACGCGTATCGGTGGTGCAGCCGGCCGCGGAGAGCCTGCCGGTGGCCGACCGGGTCCTCGTCCTGAAGGGCGAGCGGCGCTTGCAGCTGCTGCGCCACGGACAGGTCCTGCGCGAGTACAAGATCGCGCTCGGCTTGAATCCCGTGGGCCACAAGGAGCGCTCGGGCGATTTCCGCACGCCGGAAGGCAGCTACATGCTCACGCGGCGCAATGCGCGCAGCGACTATTTCCTTTCGATCCAGGTCTCCTACCCGAGCGCCCGCGACCTGCGCCATGCGCGCAGGAACGGCTGGGATGCGGGCGGTGCGATCATGATCCACGGCCTGCCGAACGAGCTGAAGCGCACGCCCGAGTACTACGAGCGCACCGACTGGACCGACGGCTGCATCGCCGTGACGAACGCCGAGATGCTCGAGATCTGGCTGCTCACTCCCGATCACGTGCCAATCGACATCCGGCCCTGACACGCGCTAGCGTGGCGGGGATGGAAACCAGCATCGTCATCCCCGAATTCGTCGACGCGCGCATCGGGCCGCGCGGCAGCCTCGAGACCCTGTCCCAGGAAGAGATCGAACAGCTGCTCGACTCGAGCCAGCGCGGCCTCTACCCGCTCTTTCGCCAGTGCGTGCTGGCGGTGCTCAATTCAGGCAGCGAAACCGACAACGCACGCGAGATCTTCGAGCGCTACCGCGACTTCGCCATCGAGATCGTGCGACACCCCTGGGGCATCAAGCTCGCGATACGCAACGCGCCGGCGATGTCGTTCGTCGACGGCGAGATGATCCGCGGCATCAAGGAGCATGTCTTCTCGGTGCTGCGCGACGTGGTGTTCATCTCGAACGAGATCAACGACAGCACCCGCTTCGACCTCGGGGATCCGCGCTCGATCACCAATGCGGTGTTCCATATCCTGCGCAACGCCCACGCCCTCGATCACAAGGCGCCGCCCAACCTGGTCGTCTGCTGGGGCGGGCACTCGATCAGCCGCGAGGAGTACGACTACACCAAGAAGGTCGGCTACGAACTCGGCCTGCGCGGCCTCGATGTCTGCACCGGCTGCGGGCCGGGTGCGATGAAGGGCCCGATGAAGGGCGCGAACATCGGCCACGCGAAGCAGCGCATTTCGCGCGGGCGCTACATCGGCATCACCGAGCCCGGCATCATCGCGGCCGAGCCGCCGAACCCGATCGTCAACCAGCTGGTGATCATGCCGGACATCGAGAAGCGCCTCGAGGCCTTCGTGCGGCTCGGCCACGGGGTGATGGTGTTCCCGGGCGGGGCGGGCACCGCGGAGGAAATCCTCTACCTGCTCGGCATCCTGCTCGATCCGGAGAATGCGCAGCAACCGCTGCCGGTGATCCTCACCGGGCCGAAGGACAGCGGCGCGTACTTCGAGCGCATCGCGCAGTTCCTCGAGGGCACCGTGGGCAAGGCGGCGCTCGCACGCCTGCGCATCGTGCCGGGAGACCCGGCCGAGGCGGCGCGCCAGATGTCGCAGTCGCTCGAGGAAGTGCGCGAGCACCGCCGCCGCGCCAACGATTCCTACAACTTCAACTGGCTGCTGCGCATTCGCCCCGATTTCCAGCTGCCCTTCGAGGTGACGCACGAGACGATGCGCGCGCTCGACCTGCACCGCAGCCTGCCGCCGTACCAGCTCGCCGCCAACCTGCGCCGGGCGTTCTCGGGAATCGTCACCGGCAACGTGAAGGACCACGGCATCAAGGCGATCGAAGCGCGCGGGCCGTACGAACTGAGCGGCGACCCGGCGGTGATGCGCCTGCTCGACGACCTGCTGCGCGCCTTCGTCGCGCAGGGCCGCATGAAGCTGCCCGGCTCGGAGTACCAGCCGTGCTACCGCCTCGTTGCATGACATAACGCCGCGCAAGCAGGCGCCGCGCGATGCCGTGACGCAGTTCCTGTCGGAGCGGCCGCGCGTTTCCTACGCTCGCCTCGTCGAGTTGCGGATGGCCGTCATGAAACCTTCAGGTGCAAACAACAGCGAAGTCCCGGTGGCGGCAGGTGCGACGCCGACGCCCTCGGGCAGCGATTTCGCCAACTGGACCGACCGCATGCAGCGCGCGCGCGGCCGGCATTCCGCGATCACGCGCAACCTCTACACCTGGTCGAGCTACAAGAACTGGGCCGAGCGGGTGAAGACAGACTGGGACGACGGCGAAGGGAAATAGGCCCGCGCCGACCCTCAGCCCGCCGACGCCGCGCCCGCGGCCATCGCCCCGCGGGCATGCTCCAGCACGGGCGACGCCCCCGCTTCCAGCCACTCGACCAGCGGTTGCCACTGGTCGAGGTCCTCGCGCACCGTGTAGCTCTTCATCTCGTGGATGCCGATGCCGAGCTCGGCGCTGCGCACATAGCTCTGCGAATCGCGGAACGTGGCCACCACCGGGATGCCGAGGGTTTCGAGGAAGCGCATCAACGCCTGGTAGACCAGCGTATTCCTGCGCACGCGGTTGGCGATCACGCCGATGCGGTTGTCGCCGCGGCGGATCTTCGCCACGAGCAGCAGGTCCGCGATGCACTTGGAAGCGGCGTGGATGTCGATGTCGGAGGGCAGCACCGGCACGATGATCTTGTGGGCGTCGCGCGTGATGTCGGGAAAGCCATGCGATGGCACGGCGGCCGGCGTGTCGACGATCACGCGGCCGGTGCCCTCCGGGGCGCGCAACTGGAAGCTGCGGGTGAGGCGCGTGTCACGCTCGAAGGCGGCGACCGCGCGGATCTCCGGCAAGGTGGGCGGGCGCTTCCTGATCCAGCGCATGGAGGAGCCTTGCGGGTCGAAGTCCATCAGCAACGGCGTGAGCCCGCGGGTCGCGAAATAACTGGCGAGGTTGATTGCAATGGTGGTCTTGCCCGATCCGCCCTTCGGGTTGAGCACGACGATGCGCTGTGGGCCTTGCATCCTCCGGGAAGCCTACACTGTGAGCCCGCGCACGGCGAGCGCCACGCCATCCCGCTAACCTGCGCCTGCATGGAACGCATGCTGCTGCTGTGGGACGAGCTCGACGACTGGTTCGGCGCCAGCCGCCACGTCGTCGTCACGGCGATATCTGGCCCGTTCGGCTGGCTGCTCGGCCGCTGACGCGGCGGCCCGGTCGCCCACGCCGGCGGCCACCCCTTGATTTTCCCGCGCGGGGCCCTACATTCCCCGCGCCATGACCGCAACCGCCACCGAAACGCTCGGCTTCCAGGCCGAAGTCCGTGAGCTGCTGAAGCTCATGATCCATTCCCTGTACAGCCACAGGGAAATCTTCCTCCGCGAGCTGATCTCGAACGCGTCCGATGCGAACGACAAGCTGCGCTTTGCCGCGCTCGCCGATGCCACGCTGCTCGAGGGCGGCGCCGAACTCGGCGTGTGGATAGAGGCGGACGACAAGGCCGGCACCCTCACGGTGCGCGACAACGGCATCGGCCTCTCGCGTGACGAGGCGATCGAGCACCTCGGCACGATCGCCAAGTCGGGCACGGCGGAGTTCTTCCGCCGGCTGACCGGCGACGAGCAGAAGGATTCGCAGCTGATCGGCCAGTTCGGCGTCGGCTTCTATTCGTCGTTCATCGTCGCGGACGAAGTCGAGGTGTTCAGCCGCAAGGCCGGGTTGCCCGCCGCGGCGGCCGTGCGCTGGGCCTCGCGGGCCGACGGCGAGTTCACGGTCGAGACGATCGAGCGGGCGGAGCGTGGCACGAGCGTCGTCCTGCACCTGAAGGACGAAGCGAAGGAATTCCTCGACGCCTTCCGGCTGCGCGCCCTCGTGCGCCGCTATTCCGACCATATCGCCTTTCCCGTGCAGATGCGCAAGGAAGGCGCCGCGTCGCTCGACTACGAGCCGGTCAACCAGGCGAAGGCGCTCTGGACCCGCCCGCGCAGCGAGGTGGGCGACGAGGAGTACCGCGAGTTCTACCAGCATGTGGCGCACGATTTCGACGCCCCGCTCGCCTGGAGCCACAACAAGGTGGAGGGGCGGCGCGAGTACACCAGCCTGCTCTACATTCCCGGGCGCGCGCCGTTCGACCTTTGGCACCGCGAAAGCCCGCGCGGCCTCAAGCTCTACGTGCGCCGCGTGTTCATCATGGACGACGCCGAGCTGCTGCCTTCCTTCCTGCGTTTCATGCGCGGGCTCGTCGATTCGAACGACCTGCCGCTCAACGTGTCACGCGAACTGCTGCAACAGAGTCCGGAAGTCGAAGCGATGCGCGGGGCGCTCGCGAAGCGCGCGCTCGACCTCGTGGCGAGGCTCGCCGCGGACGAGGACCCGGCGAAGTACGCGACTTTCTGGCGCGAGTTCGGCCCGGTGCTGAAGGAAGGCGTGGCCGAGGACGAGTCGACGCGCGAGAAGCTGCTGCCGCTGCTGCGCTTCGCGAGCACGAAGGCCGAGGGCGACGCCGCGAGCGTGAAGCTTGCGGACTATGTCGCGCGCATGCAGCCCGGGCAGGAGCTCATCTACTTCCTCATCGCCGACAGCGTGGCCGCGGCCCGCACGAGCCCCTACATCGAGCGCCTCACGGCCAAGGGCGTCGAGGTGCTGCTGCTCGCCGACCGGATCGACGAGTGGGCCATGGGACGCCTCACGGCCTTCGAGGGCAAGCGCTTCCAGGATGCGACGCGCGGCGACCTCGACCTCGGCAAGCTGGCGGCCGGCGAGGAGGCGCTGCACGACGCGGCGGTGAAGGAAAGCAAGCCGTTGCTGAAGCGCATCAAGGATGCGCTCGGCGAGCGGGTCAGCGAAGTGCGCGTGAGCCGGCGGCTCGCGGAGACGCCCGCCTGCCTCGTGCTCGCCGAACACGAACCCGGCGCGCAGATGCGCCGCATCCTCGCGAGTGCGGGCCAGAAGGCGCCGCAGGGCAAGCCGGTGCTCGAGGTGAACGTCGCCCACCCGCTCGTGCAGCGGCTCGAGGAGCTCGAGGCGGGCGAGGCCTTCGACGAGCTCGCGCTGCTGCTCCACGACCAGGCCGCGCTCGCCGAGGCCGGCGAAGTGGCCAATCCCGGCGATTTCGTGCGCCGGCTCAACCGGGTGTTGTTGCGGCTCGCCGCCCTGCGATAATGCCCGCCCGGATGCGGGAGGCCCGCCATGACCGACACCAAGCGCCTCGATGACTTGCGCGAGCGGCTGTCGCCGCTCGCTTTCCATGTCACGCAGGAGAAGGGCACCGAGCGCGCCTTCACCGGCGAGTACAACGCCAACAAGGCGCAGGGCACCTATAGCTGCGTGGTGTGCGGCACGGCGCTCTTCAGCTCCGATACGAAATACGATTCCGGCTCGGGCTGGCCGAGCTTCTGGTTGCCGCTGGCCGGTGAGCGCGTGACGACAGCGCGCGACTCGAGCCATGGCATGGTGCGTGTCGAGGTCAACTGCGCCCGGTGCGGCGCGCACCTCGGCCATGTGTTCGACGACGGTCCGCGGCCCACGGGGCAGCGGTACTGCATCAATTCCGTTTCGCTCGATTTCAAACCTGACCGGGAGCCCCGCTGAATGCCCAAGTCCCGCCTGACTGCCCTGTTGCTGGCTCTCCTGCCCCTCGCGGCGTGCAGCGCAACCGACCAGCCCCCCGCCACCGACCAGAAGGAGTCCGCCACCGTGTCCGTTGCCATCACCGACCTGAAAGAAGGCAGCGGCCCCGCTGTCGCTGCCGGCCAGGCCGCCGTCGTGCATTACACCGGCTGGCTGTACGACGCCGCGGCGCCCGGGCACAAGGGCAGGAAGTTCGACAGCTCGCATGACCACGGCCAGCCCTTCTCCTTCAGCATCGGTGCGGGCGAGGTGATTGCCGGCTGGGACCAGGGCGTCGCGGGCATGAAGGTGGGCGGGCAGCGCCGGCTCGTGATCCCGCCCGAACTCGGCTACGGCGCGCGTGGCGCCGGCGGGGTGATTCCGCCGGGCGCGACCCTCGTCTTCGACGTCGAACTCGTCGGCATCCAATGAGCGTCGCGCAGCGCCCGGCCGCATCGCTCGCGGCCCTGGGGTTCCTGCTGGCGTCGCCCGCAGGTGCCGCGACCCTGATCCACGCTGGACGCGTGATCGACGGCCTCTCCGACAAAGTGGCGGAACGCCAGACCATCGTGGTCGATGCGGGCCGCATCGCCGCGATCGAACCCGGGTTCCGCGCGCCGGCCGAGGGCGATCGCGTGCTCGACCTGCGCTCGGCCACGGTGATGCCTGGCCTGATGGACATGCACGTGCACATCACGAGCGAGAACAGCCGCACGAGCGAACTGGATCGCTTCAAGAAGAACCCGGCCGATGTCGCGATCGACGGCGTGGTTTACGCACAGCGCACGCTGCTCGCCGGGTTCACGACCGTGCGCGACCTCGGTTCCGAGTTCAATGCCGACATCGCGCTGCGCAACGCGATCAATGCCGGCAAGGTGCCCGGACCGCGGATCTTCGCGGCCGGCAAGGCAATTGCTTCCACCGGCGGCCACGGCGATCCGACCAACGGCATGGCGGATGACCTGCGCCACGGCGAGAGCGGGCCGCTCGACGGTGTGGCCGACGGGCAGGCGGATGCCGCGCAGGCCGTGCGCCAGCGCTACAAGGATGGCGCCGACGTCATCAAGATCACCGCCACGGGCGGGGTGCTCTCGATCGCCAAGAACGGCATGAACCCGCAGTTCACCGAGGACGAGATCCGCACGATCACCGCGACGGCGCGCGACTACGGCTTCAAGGTCGCGGCCCACGCGCACGGCACAGAGGGGATCAAGCGTGCGATCCGCGGCGGCGTCGACTCCATCGAGCACGGCACCTTCCTCGACGACGAGGCCATGCGATTGATGAAGGAGAAGGGCGTGTTCTACGTCCCGACGATCAGCGCGGGCCAGTATGTCTACGAGCGCGCGCAGCAGCCCGGTTTCCTGCCCGAGGTCGTGCGGCCGAAGGCGCTTGCCGTGGGGCCACAGATCCAGCAGACCTTCGCCAGGGCCTGGAAGGCCGGCGTGCCGATCATGTTCGGGACGGATACCGGGGTGTCCGCCCACGGCCAGAATGCGCGCGAGTTTGCATTGATGGTCGAGGCGGGCATGCCGGCCATAGCCGCGATCCGTTCGGCGACCAGCGTGCCGGCGAAGTTCCTCGAGATCGACGATCGCGTCGGCAGCGTCACGGTGGGCAAGCAGGCCGACCTCGTCGCCGTTGCGGGCGATCCGCTCGCCGACATCACGGCCATGCAGCGCGTCAACTTCGTGATGAAGGAAGGCGTCGTCTACAAGGCGCCCTGATGGCCCGCGGCAGCCGAAACCTGATCGGCGGTCCGGCTGGCCAACTCGAGATCCTGCTCGAGGAGCCGGCCGGGACGCCGCCGCGTGCCTTCGGGGTCGTCTGCCACCCACACCCTCTGCAGGGTGGCACGATGGATAACAAGGTCGTCTACACGCTCTCCCGCGCCCTGCAGGACGTCGGCATGCCCACCCTGCGGTTCAATTACCGGGGCGTCGGGCAGAGCGAGGGCACTTACGACGAAGGGCGCGGCGAGACCGAGGATGCGCTCGCGGTCGCCGCGTGGGGGGCCGCGCGCTGGCCGGGCCTGCCCGTGTGGTTCGCGGGCTTCTCGTTCGGCGGCTTCGTCGCGATCAGCGCGTCGCGCCAGCGCGCTGCGCAGCGTGTGGCGGTCGTCGCACCGGCCGTCGGCCGACTGTCGACCTTCAAGGTGGACGGCCCGGCTTGTCCCTGGCTGCTGGTGCAGGGCGACGCCGACGAAGTCATTGCCGCGGATGCGGTGCTCGACTGGGCGCGGGAGCAGGCGCCAGCGCCCGAGATCGCGGTGTTCCCCGGCGTGGGGCATTTCTTCCACGGCAAGCTCACGGAGCTGCGCGAGCGGGTCGGAACCTTTGCCCGAAAAGCAGCAAGCCCGGCGGGGTGACCCCGCCGGGCTTGCTGTTCGAAGAACAGAGGCGCTGGCCTTAGTTCACGAAGGCCTTCAGGCTCTTGAGCGGCATCGCGCGAACCTTCTTGGACGCCGGCTTCGCCTTGAAGGTCATCTTCTCGCCCGTGAACGGGTTGACACCCTCGCGCGCCTTGGTGGCGGGCTTCTTCACGACCTTGAGCTTCAGCAGGCCGGGCAGCGTGAACAGCCCATTGCCGCGCAGGCTCTTGCGGATCACCCCCGACAGCGAGTCGAACACGGACGAGACCTGCTTGCGCGAGAGTCCGGTGTCCTTGCAGATCGCCGCAAGGATTTCCGACTTCGTCGGTGCGCCACCTTTTTTCGCCATTGCCTATTCTCCTGAAAGATTTGGTTAGCCGATCACGCGGCGCGCAAGTCGCGCGATCGCGATTCGGGCGGCAACATAGCATATGCGTATGCGCGCGCAAGGGTTTTTTCGCAACCGGGCCGCGCATAAAACCGCTTGTTTTCCAGTGTCGCGCGCACACCGCCCGGGTCGGCGCACGCGCGGCCTGCTCGACTTTCGATGAATGACGCGAGGTAACCCACTGAAGTTCTCGCTCATCCGCGCAGCAGGATCAGCGCCGCCTGCAACGCGATGCAGGCCCACAGCGGCGACAGGTCGAGGCCCGCGACCGGGGGAATCAGGCGCCGGATGGGCCGCAGGACGGGCTCGCAGAGCGCGGCGAGCAGCGCGGCAACCGGCGAATACTGGTTCGGCGCGATCAGCGAGACGAGCGCATACAGCAGGATGGCGTAGAAGTAGACCCACAGCAGCTTCGAGAGCATGCCGAGCACCGCGAGGCGCAGCCACGTGAGGGCGTCCGGCGGGGCGCCGGCGCGCAGCGCGTAGAGGATGCCGACCTCGGCGAGCGCGACGAGCAGCACCGCGACGATCGAGGCGGTATCGAGCTTGCCGGCCGGCGGCAGCACGCGGCGCAGGGGCATGATGAGCGGGTTCGTGAGCTTCACGATCGCCTGGCTGAGCGGATTGCGGAAATCCGCCCGCACGAGCTGCAGCAGCAGCCGCAGCAGGAAGACGAAATAGACGAGCGAAAGCAGCGTCTCGACGATGTAGATCAGTGCGCTCAAGCAACCTCCGCCAGTTCCCGGCCGCGTTGCACGGCCGCATCGACCGCCGCCGCCACCACGTCGCCGAATTGCGCCAGTTCGAGGCTGCGTAGCGCCGCCTCCGTCGTGCCGCCCTTCGATGTCACCTCGGCGCGCAGGCGCGCGAGATCCCCGTCGCCCAGGCTCGCGAGGCAGCCCGCGCCGTAAAGCGTGGCGACCGCGAGGCGATGGGCCGTCGCCGGCTCGAGGCCGAGGCGCGTGCCGTTCTGCGCGAGTTGCTCGGCGAGCAGGAAGAAATAGGCAGGTCCGCTGCCGGAGACCGCGGTGACGACGTCGATGTCGGCCTCGCGCCCGACCCAGACGGTTTCGCCGACCGCCGCCATCACCGCCTCGGCGCGCTGGCGCGCCTCGGCGAGGGTGTCGGTCGGGGCGTGCAGCCCCGTGATGCCGGCCCCGCAGAGCGCCGGCCGGTTGGGCATCGCGCGCACGAGAGGCACGCCGGCGCCGCACCAGGCGGCAAGCGAGGCAAGCCGGATGCCCGCCGCGATCGAAATGACGAGCGGCCGGCGTTCGGCGAGCACGGGCGCGAGCGGCGCCACGACCTGCGCCATGAGCTGGGGCTTGACCGCGAGCACGAGGATGTCGGCTGCGGCGGCCGCCTCGGCGTTGTCCGCCGAGGTGCGAATCCCGAAATCCCTCGCCAGCGCCTCGCGCGTCGGCGCGTGCGGCTCGGCGACGAACAGGCCGGCCGGCGCCGCGCCGCGCGCCAGCAGGCCGGAGATGAGGGCGCGGCCCATGTTGCCGCCGCCGATGAAGGCAATGTGCTGTCCGGACATGCGCGGATGTTACCTGCTCAGGGCGGCGGCGCGCTGCGCGGGCCGAAAACGGCCGTGCCGATGCGCAACAGCGTAGCGCCTTCCTCGATCGCCGCCTCGAAATCGCCGCTCATGCCCATCGACAGCGTGTCGAGGTCGAAGCCCGTCGCACGCAGCGAGGCGAGGGACTCGCGCAACAGGGCAAACCAGTGGCGCTGCCGCGCCGGCTCGGTTTCCGCCGGCGGCAGGCACATCAGGCCCCGCAGGCGCATGCGTGGCAGCGCGCGGATCGCAGCGGCGAGCGTTGCCACCTCGCCAGGGGCCACGCCGCCCTTGCCGCTTTCCGCCGCCACGTTCACCTGGATGCAGACATTGAGCGGCGGCGCGTGAAAGGGGCGCTGCGCCGCGAGGCGCTCGGCCAGCTTCAGCCGGTCGACGCCATGGACCCACGAGAAGTGTTCGGCAACGGCCCGCGTCTTGTTGGCCTGCAGGCTGCCGATGAAATGCCAGGTGAGGTCGAGGTCCGCGAGCGCCTCGATGCGGGGCAGGGCTTCCTGCAGGTAGTTCTCGCCGATGTGCGCCACGCCCGCCGCCGCGACCTCGCGCACGCTCTGCGCGCCCTGGCCCTTGGCCACCGCCAGCAGCGTGACGGAGTCGACATTCCTGCCGCAGCGCAGGGCGGCGGCGGCGATCGCCGCGCGCACATTTCGCACATTCTCCGGCAAATTCTGCGGACCGATTAACATATTGGACGCGGACCCCCTCCGCTATACTGCGGCCGCTTCTCGCGAGGATTTCGCATGGCCGTCGATATCGCGCAACTGCTTGCGTTTGCCGTAAAAAACAACGCCTCGGACCTGCACCTGTCCTCGGGCGTGCCGCCGATGATCCGCGTCGACGGCGACATGAAGCGCATCAACATGCCGGCACTGTCCCACAAGGAAGTGCACAGCATGGTGTATGACATCATGAACGACAAGCAGAGGAAGTCCTACGAGGAGTTCTTCGAGACGGACTTTTCGTTCGAGATCCCGAAGCTCGCGCGCTTTCGCGTCAACGCCTTCAACCAGAACCGCGGCGCCGGCGCCGTGTTCCGCAACATCCCGTCGACGATCCTGTCGCTCGACGACCTCGCCGCGCCGAAGATCTTCCGCGACCTGTGCATGCTGCCGCGTGGTCTCGTGCTGGTCACCGGCCCGACCGGCTCCGGCAAGTCGACCACGCTCGCCGGCATGGTCAACCACTGCAACGACAACCGCCCGGACCACATCCTCACGATCGAGGACCCGATCGAGTTCGTGCACGAGTCGAAGCGCTCGCTCGTCAACCAGCGCGAAGTGCACCGCGACACTCTCGGCTTCAGCGAAGCGCTGCGCTCGGCGCTGCGCGAGGACCCCGACGTGATCCTGGTCGGCGAAATGCGCGACCTCGAGACGATCCGCCTCGCGCTCACCGCCGCCGAGACCGGCCACCTCGTGTTCGGTACGCTGCACACGAGCTCGGCTGCGAAGACCATCGACCGCGTGGTCGACGTGTTCCCCGCGGCCGAGAAGGAAATGGTGCGCTCGATGCTTTCCGAGTCGTTGCGCGCGGTGATCTCGCAGACCCTGATGAAGCGCATCGGCGGCGGCCGCGTTGCGGCCCACGAGATCATGATCGGCACCCCCGCGATCCGGAACCTGATCCGCGAGGGCAAGATCGCGCAGATGTATTCATCGATCCAGACCGGCCAGGCGCAGGGCATGCAGACGCTCGACCAATGCCTCACCGAGCTGGTGCAGAAGGGCGTCGTAAGCAAGGAAGAGGCGCGCTACAAGGCGCAGAACAAGGACGCACTCTAGAGGACTGCCATGGATCGCGATCAAGGCATCAAGCTCATGCAGGACCTGCTCCGCCGCGTGGTGGAGAAGAAGGCGTCCGACCTGTTCATCACGGCCGGCTTCCCGCCGGCGATCAAGATCGACGGCGAAGTGCGCCCGCAGAGCGAGCGCGCGCTGACCGCCGAGCAGTCCGCGGTGCTGGTGCGCGCCATCATGAACGACCGGCAGACGAAGGAATTCGACGCCAGCAAGGAATGCCAGTTCGCGATCGCGCCGCCCGGCATCGGCCGCTTTCGCGTCAGCGCCTTCGTGCAGCAGGGCCAGACCGGCTGCGTGATCCGCCTGATCAACTCCAAGATCCCGAGCTTCGAGGAGCTCGACCTGCCGCCGATCCTGAAGGAAGTCGTGCTGTCGAAGCGCGGCCTCGTGATCATCGTCGGCGGCACCGGCTCGGGCAAGTCGACCACGCTCGCCGCGATGGTCGGCTACCGCAACGAGAAGACCCGCGGCCACATCGTCACGATCGAGGACCCGGTCGAATACGTGCACCAGCACAAGGGCTGCGTGATCACGCACCGCGAGATCGGCGTCGACACCGACAGCTGGCACGCGGCGCTCAAGAACACGCTGCGCCAGGCGCCCGACGTGATCCTGATCGGCGAGATCCGCGACCGCGACACGATGGAGTACGGCATCCAGTTCGCCGAGACCGGCCACCTCGTGCTCGCGACCCTGCATGCCAACAGCGCCAACCAGGCGCTCGACCGCATCATCAACTTCTTCCCCGACGAGCGGCGCGAGCAGTTGCTGATGGACCTGTCGCTCAACCTGCGCGGCCTCGTCTCGCAGCGCCTGATCCCGCGCGAATCGGGCAGCGGGCGCATCGCGGCGATGGAGATCATGCTCAACTCGCCGCTGATCCAGGACCTGATCTTCAAGGGCGAGGTGGCGAAGATCAAGGAAGTGATGGCGCGCTCGACCCGCATCGGCATGAAGACCTTCGACCAGGCGCTGTTCGAGCTCTACGAGACGGGCTACGTGTCCTACGAGGACGCGCTGCGCAACGCCGACTCGAAGAACGAGCTGCGCCTGAAGATCAAGCTCGAGAGCAAGCGCGAGAACAAGCACGTCGATGACGGCGGTGCGCTGCGCATCGTCGAGGAAGAGCAGGGGCGCGTGATATGAAGGCGACGCCGAAGGCCGTGGGCTCGAGCGGTGACACGACGACGCAGGCACCCGCGGTGCCGGAATCATCGCTCGCGATCAACACCCGTCCGCTGTTCAAGCTGATGGTGGAGAAGAAGGCCTCGGACCTCTTCTTCACCTCGAACGCCCCGATCAAGATCAAGATCGAGGGGCAGATCTTCCCGGTCAACAAGCAGATCCTGACGCCGGAGACGGTGCGCCAGTCGGCCTACGCGCTGATGACGCCCGAACAGCTCGAGTTCTTCCATCGCGAGCTCGAGATCGACTTCGCGATCTCCGAGCCGGGCCTCGGGCGCTTTCGCGTCAACGTGTTCCACCAGCGCGGCTTCCCCGCGATGGTCATGCGCTACATCACCGCGGACATGCCGAAACTCGAGACGCTCGGCCTGCCCGAGGTGTTCCGCGAGCTGATCATGCTGAAGCGCGGCCTGATCCTGCTGGTCGGCGCCACCGGTTCCGGCAAGTCGACCACGCTCGCGTCGATGATCAACTACCGCAACGAACATTCCTCGGACCACGTCGTCACGATCGAGGACCCGATCGAGTTCCTGCACACCAACAAGCGCTCGATCGTCAACCAGCGCGAGGTCGGGCTCGACACCAAGAGCTACGAGCGCGCGCTCAGGAGCGTGATGCGCGCCGCGCCCGACGTGATCCTGGTCGGCGAGATCCGCGACCGCGACACGATGCAGGCCTGCATCAACCTGTCCGGCACCGGCCACCTCGTGCTCGCGACGCTGCACGCGAACAACTGCGCCGAGACGATGGATCGCATCATCAACATGTTCCCGCGCGACCAGCACGCGCAGATCTTCCTCGACCTGTCGCAGTACCTGAAGGCGATCGCGGCGCAGCGGCTCGTGTTCGGCAAGGACGGCAAGCGCCTTGCCGCGGTCGAGGTGATGCTCAATACGCCGCATATCTCCGAACTCGTCAAGAAGGGCGACGTGTCGGGCATCAAGGAAGCGATCGTGCAGAGCAGCGAGCGCAACGTGCAGAGCTTCGACTCCTCGCTCTACCAGCTCGTCAAGCAGGGCCGCATCGAGCTCGAGGAGGCGCTCAACAACGCCGACTCGCGCACCAACCTCGAGGCGAAGATCAACTTCGGCTGAATGCAGCACTGCGGCCAGGGAATCGGCAGGTCACTGCTGCTCGCGTTGCTTGGCGCGACGGGCGGCTTGCACGCCATCGCGGGCGACCGGGGCGAGCCGCAGGGAGTCGAGATCAACGGCCTGATCATGCAATCGAGGATAGTGCGCGACTACTACCCTCCCGCGATGCGCAGGACGGCGACACCGGGCCGCGTGTCGCTTGCCTACTCGGTCGATGCCGATGGCCGCGTCATCCGCATCACCCCACTCGTTTCCGATTCTGCCGCCTTCGAACCCGGCGCGGTGCAGATGCTCATGGACATGCGCTTTGCCGTGCCGAAAGGCTGGGAAGCGAGCGGCGGGCCCTGGCGCAGGTTCCGCATCCAGGTGACGTTCGTGATCGGGGGCCGGCAGCCGCTGCCCGTCTGGGCGGAAGGGGAGAACGTCCTTCTGGTCACGGCGTCCGCTCCGGGCCGACGCTAGCCCGCGAACACCGCATACGCATCGAACACCGGCCCATCGACGCACACCCGCTTCATCGCCGGGCCCGCGTCCGTCTCGACCTGCACCGCGCAGCCGGCGCAGCCGCCCACCGCGCAGGCCATGAATTCCTCGAGCGAGACCTGGCAGGGGAGTGCGTACTTGCGCGCCACCCGCGCGGTCGCGGCGAGCATCGGCGTCGGGCCGCAGGCGAAGATCTCGATTTCCGCGAGGCGCGCCGGCGGCTGCGCCGCGAGCCACGCGTCAGCGAGGTCGGTGACGAATCCGTCGTGGCAGCCGGGAAAGCCGGACTTGCTCGCGAGCCGGCTCGGCACGCCGAGCCCGTCGAGGAAGGGCATCGCCGCGATCACGCCCTCGGGCATGCCCGGCACGAGGATCGTCGAGGGGCGCATCGCGAAAGGGAACGGAATCTCCGAGCCCATCAATACGAGCGGCTGCCAGCGCGCGTCGTCGCGTCCGGCCAGCCGCTCGGCGAGGAACACCATGGGCGGGATGCCGACGCCCCCGCCGATCATGAGCGTGAGCGGGCGCGCGGGGTGTGGCGCGAAGCCGTGGCCGATCGGGCCGAGCACCGAGATCGCATCGCCGGCCTTGCGCGCGGCGAGCGCGGCGAGCCCGCCACCCACGACCTTGAAGAGCACGTCGATCCAGCCGGCGGCGGGGTCCGTCCGCATGATCGACAGGGGCCGGCGCATGGGGATGTCGGGGTCGCAGGTGAGGTGCACGAACGCGCCCGGCGCCGCCATCGCGGCGCACTTCGGCGCCTCGATGCGCAGGATGTACTGTTCGCCGGGGAAGGATTCGGTACGCAGCAGGCGCCCTTCCTCGAGGTGGATGCTGCCGCGGTGCGCCTTGCTCATGCGGTGGCTCCGTTTCCGGCGCGGGCCACGGTCGCGAGCACCGCCATGCGCACGGCGACCCCATTGCGCACCTGGTCGCGGATCGCGGACTGTGGTCCGTCGGCGACCTCGGAGGCGATTTCGACCCCGCGGTTCATCGGCTGCGGGTGCATCACGATCGCGTCGGGCTTCGCGAGCCTGAGGCGCTCGCTGGTGAGGCCGAACGCGCGGAAGTAGGCATCCGGGTCGAGTTGCGCCTCGTCGAGCATGCGTTCCCGCTGGATCCTGAGCATCATCACGACGTCGGCGTCCCGCAGCCCCGCCTCGAGGTCGGTGTAGCGCGCGCAGCCGCGGAATTCATCGTCGCCGGGCAGCAGCGCGGGCGGCGCGACGACGCGCAGCTCGGCCACGCCGAGGGTCGCCAGCGCGTGGTAGGCGGAGCGCGCGACGCGCGAGTGGCGGATATCGCCGACGATCGCGACGGCGAGGCCCTTGATGCGGCCCTTGCGCTGGCGGATCGTCAGCGCGTCGAGGAGGCCCTGGGTCGGGTGCGACACGCTGCCCTCGCCGGCGGAGAGCACCGAGACGTGCGGCGCCACGCTCGCGGCGACGAGCGCCGGCACGCCGGCCTCCGCATCGCGGATCACGAACACGTCGACGTGCAGCGACTCGAGCGTAAAGACGGTGTCGAGCATGCTCTCGCCCTTGATGCGCGAGGAGAGCTGCATTTCGAGGTTGACGACGTCGGCGCCGAGGCGCTTGGCGGCCAGCTCGAAGGAGACGCGGGTGCGCGTCGAGGGTTCGGTGAACAGGTTCGCGACGGTCAAGCCGGCCAGCAGCCCGGTCGACGGCGGGCGTGCGCCGAGCGGGCGCACGAAGGCTTGCGCGCGATCGAGCAGGGCTTCGAGTTCGCGCCGCGACAGGCCCTCGAGCGTCAGCAAGTGGCGCAGCGAACCGTCCGCGCGCGTCTGTCTCGTCATCGTTGCCCTTCCAGCCATCGTTCCAGGATCACCACCGCGGCCGCGCTGTCGATGTCTTCCTTGCGCACCCGGCGGCGGCGCGCGCCGCTCGCGCGCTGTGCCTTGAGCTTCGCGGTCGCCTCGATCGAAGAGTAGCGCTCGTCCACCAGCTCGACCGGCAGCGCGAAGCGCGCCGCGAGCCCGGCGGCGAATCGCCGCGCGAGGGCAGTCATCTCGCTGGCCTCGCCGTCGGCATTATAAGGCGCGCCCACGACCAGTACGTGCGGCCCACTGTCCGCGACCGCGCGCGCCATGGCGTCCCAGTCCGGCTCGCCCGCGACGGCGGTGATCGCGCCGCGCGGCGCTGCGCTGCGCGTGAGCGTGTCGCCCACCGCGAGCCCGATGCGCCGCAGGCCGAAGTCGAAGGCGAGCGCGATGCGTACGCGGTCAGGCGTGCCCGGCAAAGGGAGTCATCTTCCCGAGGTCGATCCCGAGCAGGCGCCAGACCGCGGGCCAGCGTTCCTCGTAGGGCAGCCCGAACACGATGCCTTCGTCGGCAGGGATCGACAGCCAGGCGTTGTCGAGCATTTCCCGCTCGAGCTGTCCCGACTCCCAGCCCGCGTAGCCGAGCGCGATGAAGGCGTCCTCGGGTCCCTCGCCGCTTGCCATGGCCGCCAGCACGTCGCGCGAGGTCGTCACCTGGATGAGCCCCGAGACCTGGTGGCTCGAGTCCCAGTTGCCGCCCGGCCGGTGCAGCACGAAGCCGCGATCGGTGTGCACCGGGCCGCCGCGCAGCACGGGGCGCTCGCCGATGCGGTCGTCGCGCGGGTCGAGTTTCATCTGCGAGAGCACGTCGGCGAGCTTCATCGGCAACGGCTTGTTGACGACGATGCCGAGCGCGCCCCGTTCGACGCTGTGCTCGCAGATCAGGGTGACGGTCTGGGCGAAATTCGGGTCCGCCAGCGAGGGCATCGCGACCAGCAGGTGATTCGTGAGTGAAGACTCAGAGCCCATGCCGGAAGTATGGGCACTCACGCCGGATCGCGCTAGCGAGAATCGGCCGGCGCCGTCACGGTTCCGCGCGCCGCGCGCCCGCCCGCGAATTCCCACGCGTAGGCAAAACGCAACACGCGGTAATTCGCCGCGAGCTCGCGCGGAAACGGCTCGAAAGGGCTCGCGAGCTTCAGGATGGAGACCGCTGCCGCATCGAGCGCGGGCGAGCCACTTGTACGCCGCACGATCGCCGACTCGAGCTTGCCGTCCGCGCCGATCGCGACTTCCAGCACCGGGCTCGAGGTGCCGGGCGCCTGGCGCGCTGCGGCCGGAAAGTTCAGGGTGCCGAGCCGTTCCACCTTGCGCCGCCAGGCATCGAGGTAGGGCGCGAGGCTCGACTCGCGCGTGTCCGGCGTGATCCAGAGTTCGGCGCGTTCCTTGCCCGCGAGATCGCTCGAGTCGAGGTCCTCGCCGGCCACGGCGCTTGGCGCGTCGCTCGGGCGGGTCGCCGGCGCCGACCTCGAGTCGCGACGCAGGGCGGCGACCGATCCCAGGTAGCGCATCGTGCTCGACGGCGCGCTCGAGGCGATGACGCGCTCCGCGGCCTCGGCCTGCTGTTCGGGTGGTTCCGGTGGCGGGCCGCCGGCACGGGCCTGGCTGCGCGGCGTGCGGGCGTTCTCTCCCGAGCCCGAGCCGAGCTGCGTGCGCTGCGCGAGGTAGGCGGCGTCGTCGTTGCGGTCGGCCTCGGGTACTTCGGTCGAGACCAGCAGCACCTGCAGGCCGGGGGCCGCGCCGCTGCCGCTCGCCGCGCCGAAGGTGATGCCGAGGATCACGACGCCATGCAGCAGCGCGGCGAGGAACGCCGTGGTCACCAGCCGGTCCCGGACCGGGGCGATGCCTTCCTTCACCGTGAGCGCTGCACTGGCCACGCGCGGATTATAGGCGCCGCTCGATCGCTTCCATGAGAACTGCGCCAATGTCGAGGCCGAATTGCTTGTCGAGTTCGCGGATGCCGGTCGGGCTCGTCACGTTGATTTCGGTGACGAAGCCGCCGATCACGTCGAGGCCGACGAACAGCATGCCCTCGACGGCGAGCTTCGGGCCGATCTCGGCCGCGAGCCAGCGGTCGCGGTCGTTGAGCGGGCGGCCCACTCCCTTCGCGCCGGCCGCCAGGTTGCCGCGGTGGTCGCTCGCGTCGGGGATGCGCGCGAGTGCGTACGGGATCGGCTCGCCGTCGACGAGCAGGATGCGCGAGTCGCCCGTCTCGACGATCTCGGGCAGGTACTTCTGCACGATGCCGAAGCGGCTGCCGTAATCGGAGAGCGTCTCGAAGATCACGTTCGCGTTCTTGTCGCCCGCCTCGACCACGAAGATCGAGCGCCCGCCCATGCCGTGGAGCGGCTTCGCCACGATCCTGCCATGCTCGGCGAGGAAGGCGCCCATGCGGGCCATGTCGCGCGTAATGAGCGTTGGCGCACAGCATTGGGGGAACCACGCCGTGTACACCTTCTCATTCATGTCGCGCAGGCCCCGGGGCCGGTTGACGACCAGCGCGCCGGCGGCCTCCGCCCGCTCGAGGATGTATGAGGTGTAGATGTATTCGGTGTCGAAAGGAGGGTCCTTTCGCATGAGGATGCAGTCGAGTTCGCCGAGAGCGAGCTCGCGGGCCTCGCCGAGCGTGAACCAGTTCACGGGATCCGCCCGCACCGTGAGCGCCCTGGCGCTTCCCCGGGCGACGCCGTCGCGCAGCGTGAGGTCCGCCAGCTCGAGGTACCACAGCCGCCAGCCGCGGCTGGCGGCGGCCAGCAGCATGGCCAGGGTCGAGTCCTTGGCGTACTTGATGCCGGCGATGGGATCCATCACCACGGCGAGGTTTCGCTCCACTGTCATCCGGGGCTCCTTGTCGCCCGCCGCATGCCAAAAACGTGACGCGACCGGCATGGCGGGGGGTATACCGATATGTTAAAACGCGCAGCAGCTTGCCTGTCGATTCTGCGCGAAAATGCGCCGGGAGTAGTGCTCAAGTGAATGGCGCCAGTTCGAAGCTCGAGGGCCTGAAGGTCCTCGTCATCGATGACAGCAAGACCATCCGTCGCACGGCCGAAACGCTGCTGACGAAGGAAGGTTGCGAGGTCTTCACCGCCATCGACGGCTTCGACGCGCTCGCGAAGATCGCCGACCACCAGCCCGACATCGTGTTCGTCGACATCATGATGCCGCGGCTCGACGGCTACCAGACCTGCTCGCTGATCAAGCACAACAAGGTCTACAAGTCGATCCCCGTGATCATGCTGTCCTCGAAGGACGGGCTGTTCGACCGCGCCCGCGGCCGCATCGTCGGCTCCGAGCACTACCTCACCAAGCCCTTCACCAAGGACGAGTTGCTGGCCGCAATCGAGTCGCATGTCGGGAGATGAAGGCGATGGCGCTGATACTCATCGTGGACGATTCGCCGACCGAAGTGCACGTCTTCCAGAAGGCGCTCGAGCGGCACGGCTACAAGACGGCGACCGCCACTGACGGCGCCGAGGGCGTGCGCATGGCGAGGGAGATCCGGCCCGATCTCATCTTCATGGACATCGTCATGCCGAACATGAACGGCTACCAGGCCACCCGCGCGCTGTCGAACGACCCGCACACGCGCGCGATCCCGATCGTGATGGTCACCTCCAAGGGCCAGGAGACCGACAAGATCTGGGGGCTGCGCCAGGGCGCCATCGACTACATGGTCAAGCCCGTGTCGCCCGACCAGCTCGTCGCGAAGGCGCAGGCGACGCTTGCCGCCTGACATGACCGACGCAGTCTCACTCAGGAGCCTGCGCGACCGGCCCTACGAGCTGCTCTCGGAGCTCGAGCGGCGCGGGCGCGCCGTCTCGGCGCAGGTGGCGCAGGAGGGATCGGCCGGCCGCGAATGGGTCGGGGTCGCGCTGCGCATGGCGGGCGAACTGTTCCTCGTCGCGCGCGACGAGACGCGCGAGGTGCTCGGCGTGCCCGGTGCGCTGACGCGGGTGCCGGGCGCGAAGGGCTGGGTCAAGGGGCTCGCGAACGTCCGTGGCCAGCTGCTGCCGGTGCTCGACCTGCGTCAGTTCCTCGGTAGCGGCCAGACGCCGGTGACGCGCAATGCGCGCATCGTCGTCGCGCACCACCGCGAGATTCCCGCGGGCCTGCTGGTCGATGAGGTGCTCGGCTTCAGGCGGTTCGCGGAAGCGGAGTTTTCCGGGGACGTGCCGCCCACGGTGGTGCGGTGCGAACGTTACCTCGCCGGCAATTTCCGGCGTAGCCAGGAGCAGTGGCCCGTGCTCAGCCTGCGTACGCTGATCGAGAGCCCGGCGTTCCTGGATGCGGCAGCCTGACAAGACGATGACAACCCAAGACAACCAGTCGCTGTCCCGTGCCGCCCGTCGGCTCGGCACCTACGCAGTGGCATCGGCCGCGCTCGCGCTGGCAGCGGTGGCCGCGTATGCACTGCTCGGGCGCGGCGGCATGACGGCGGACGGTGCTGCGGCGGCGAAAGCCCTGCAGGGCCTCTCGCTCGACGCCACGGCCGCGGCGCGCGGTGACGCGGCCGCACTGCGGGGTGTTGCCGACAATGCCGCCGCGCTGGCCGGGATCGCCCGGCGCGCACCGGATGCGGCGTGGGTGCGCGACAAGCGCTGGGCGGGCCTGCAGGCGGACGCCGCCGCGCTTTCGGATTCGGCGGTCGCGCTCGCGGGGGCCGCCACGGCCGCGCGTACCGTGCGCGATACCGCCGCGGTGATGGCCGACGAAGTCGCGCGCATGCAGTCCGCCGTCCCGGGCGCCGCCACGAGCGCGGTGATCGGCCGGCCCTTCGATCTTTTTGCCACCGCGCTCGCCCGCATCGAGCTCGATGTGGGCCGGTTGGCCGCGGCGAGCGACGATCCGGCCGCCATCGCCAGGCGCCTCGCCGAGAACACCGATTACGTCGGCAAGGTCGTCCGGGGGCTTGCGGGGACGGATGCCGCGCTCGGCCTGCCGCGCGCCTCGGGCGCCGAGGCGGAGCGGCGCGCCCGCGCGCTCGTGGAAGAGTTCGATGCGCTCTCAGGCGCCGTCACGCGGGTGGTCGGTGCGGCCACGGCGCTCGCCACCGGCAAACAGGCCGCGGAGCGTGCCACGAGCGGGGCGCGCGCACTCGGCGCTGCCGCTCTCAGCGGTGCCGGTGGCGGGGCAGGCTGGCTCGGCTGGCTGCCGATCGCCCTGGGCGTCGCGGCGCTGCTGCCGCTCGCCTGGCTGCTGCTGCAACTCGGGGCCCTGCGCCGCGGCGTCGAGCGCCAGAGCCTGCTCGCCGACACCCAGGCGCGCGACAACGACCGCAACCAGCAGGCGATCCTGCGCCTGCTCGACGAATTGTCGAGCCTCGCCGACGGCGACCTCACCGTGCAGGCCACCGTCACCGAGGACATCACCGGCGCAATCGCCGACTCGATCAACTACGCGATCGAGGCCCTGCGCGGCCTCGTGACGACGATCAACCAGTCCTCGATCCAGCTCGACGGCGCCACCCGCCAGACACAGGCGCTGTCGCAGCACCTCGCCAAGGCGAGCACCGCGCAGTCGAAGCAGATCGCTTCCGCTTCGGAATCCGCGGGCGCCATGGCGGCCAATACCGAGGAGATCTCGGGTAATGCCGAGCGCGCGTCGGATGTCGCGCGCCACTCGGTCGATGTCGCCCACAAGGGTGGCGATGCGGTGCGTCGCACGATCGACGGCATGAACACGATCCGCGAGACGATCCAGGAAACGAGCAAGCGCATCAAGCGCCTCGGCGAGAGCTCGCAGGAGATCGGCAACATCGTCGAGCTGATCAACGATATCGCCGAGCAGACCAACATTCTCGCGCTGAACGCCTCGATCCAGGCCTCGATGGCCGGCGACGCGGGCCGGGGCTTCGCGGTGGTCGCCGACGAGGTACAGCGCCTCGCCGAGCGCGCCGCGCTCTCGACCAAGCAGATCGAAGTGCTCGTGCGCACCATCCAGACCGACACCAACGAAGCCGTTGTCTCGATGGAGCGCAGCACCACCGACGTGGTGGGCGGCGCCTTGCTGGCGGAGAACGCCGGGGCAGCGCTCGAGGAGATCGAGCAGGTGTCGAACCAGATCGCGAGCCTCGTGCAGAACATCTCCGGCAGTTCGCGCCAGCAGGCGACCTCGGCGCTCAGCATCGCCCGAAACCTGCAGGTGCTGCGGGAGATCAGCGCGCAGACCGCCGAGTCGACCAGCGCCAATTCGGTCGCCATCGCCAAGCTCGCGGAGCTGTCCGCCGGCATGCGCAAGGCTGCGGCGGGATTCCGCCTGCCCGGTGCGCCCGATCCGGGCCTCACGATGCGCGGCCTGAAGCGCCCGGAAGTGCCCGCGGAGCTCGCGCGCAAGGTCAAGGCGAGCTAACCGATGTCGGACGTCGCCACCCAGACCCTCGAACTCGTCGGTCGCGAGATCGCCGCGACGCTCGCCGAGGCGCGCAATGCGGTCGAGGCCTTCGTCGAGCAGCCGGACAACATCGCGCTGCTCGAGCGGGTCGCCGCCGACCTGCACCAGGTGCAGGGCGTGCTGCGCGTGCTCGAGATCTACGGCGCGGCCCTCCTCGCCGAGGAGATGGAGCAGGTCACGCGCTACCTCGTCGCGACCTCCGCGGAGCGCAAGAATCAGGCGGAGGCGCTCGATGCGCTGCTGCGCTCGATGGTGCAGCTGCCGGGCTACCTCGAGCGCGTAATCGCCGGCGGGCGCGACCTCGCGCTCGTGCTGCTGCCGCTGCTGAACGACCTGCGGGCCGTGCGCGGCAGCCCGCTGCTGTCGGAAGGCACGTTGCTGCTGCTGAACCTCAAGTCCGACCGGCAGGCCACCCCGGTGGCGCCGACGCCGGGAGAGCAGCCGCTCACGATCGAACAGTGGGCGCGCCGCCTGCGCGCGCGCTTCCAGGTCGGGCTCATTGGCTGGATCCGCGGCGAACGCATCGACCAGAACCTCGAGATCCTGGCGGCGGTCGCCCACAAGATCGAGCAGGTCGCGACGCGCCAGCCCGTGTTCCAGCTCTGGTGGGTCACCGGCGCACTGATCGAAGCGCTGCGCGAGCGCGGGCTCGAGGGCGGGGTGTCGATCAAGCGCCTGCTGGGCCTCGCCGACCGCGAGGTCAAGCGCCTCTATGAGGAAGGCGAGGCGCGTTACTGCCAGGGCCCGCCGGTCGAGCTGCTCAACAACCTCCTCTATTACATCGCGCGCGCCGAATCCTCGGGACCGAAGGTGTCGGCGGTGCGCGCGTCGTTCCGCCTCGGCGACCTGCTGCCCGTCGACGAGGCGGTCGAGCAGGAACGCGAGAGCCTGTCAGCACCGAGCGTGAAGCTCATGCGCACCGTGGCCGCGGCGATCCGCGAGGACCTCGCCAAGGTCAAGGACGTGCTCGATATCTTCGTGCGCCGCGGCGGCGGGCAGGCGGCCGAGCTCGGGCCGCAGGTCGAGCTGCTGCGCAAGATCGGCGATACGCTCGGCGTGCTGGGCCTCGGCGAACTGCGCACGCGCGTGCAGGCCGAGATCGGCCGCCTCGAGGCGATCGTTTCGGGCGCCGCGCAGGTCGACGACGCCACGCTGATCGGGATCGCCTCGACCCTGATCGGCATCGAGGACCACCTCGACGACCAGCTGGTCGGCATGATCGTGCCGAAGGCGAAGGCCGCCGCGGAAGCGCCTGGCGACGACGGCGATTTCCACCTCGTGCAGGCGGCGGTCCTGCGCGAGTGCATGCTCAACCTCGCGCGCGTCAAGGAAGCGGTCGCGCAGAGCGTCGGCGGCACGCTCGACACCGCGGCGCTCGACAGCTGGGGCGAGCTGATGCGCGGCATCAAGTCCGGCCTCGTGATGCTCGGCCGCACCCGCGCGGTCGAGGTCGTGGACGGCATCAGCGTGCACCTGAAGCGCGTGATGCGCCCCGGCCAGCCCGGGTTGCCCGCGCACCTCCTCGACCGGCTCGCCGACGCGATCGTGAGCGTCGAGTACTACATGGAAACGCTGCAGGCACGGCGCAGCGAACCCTTCTACATGCTCGACAATGCGCAGGCCTGCCTCGATGCGCTCGCGGCCGAGCCCGAGCCCGCGGTGCCTACCGTGCCGCCGCTGTCCGAAACGACATTCGCGCGCACGCTGCGCATCGCCCCGCCGACCTCGGCGAGCGGCGCCCACCGCATCGTGCACGGCGCCGATGCCGCCATCGACCTCGCCGCAACCGATGCGCGGGCGGGCAGCCCGCCGACCCTTGCCCCGGTGCCCGCGGGACCGCCGCCGGCAGCGCTCGCGGATCCCGAGCTCGTCAGCCTCTTCATCGAGGAGGCGGGCGAGGAGATCGCGAAGATTGGCCGCGAGTTCCCGCGCTGGGACGACAACCCGCTCGAGGACGCGGCGCTCGCCACGGTGCGCCGTTCGTTCCACACCCTGAAGGGCAGCGGCCGCATGGTCGGCGCGCGCGAGATGGCGGAGTTCTCCTGGTCGATCGAGAACCTGCTCAATCGCCTGACCGACAAGACGCTGACGCGCACGCCGGAGATCCTCGCGACGCTGCGCGATGGCGTGCAGGCCCTGCCGCAGCTGCTGGCGGCGCTCGAAGGCGGTACGGCCTGCGAGATCGACACCACGCCGATCATCGCGCGTGCCCATGCGCTCGCGGCACGCCAGGAGCCGGGCACGGGCACAGGCGCCGAGAGCGGCGAAACGACCGCGGCGACCCGCCTCGCGGGCACCACGATGGTCGCGACGGATGCCGCCCGGCCCGAGCCGCCACCGGCCGCCAGTGCGCCGGAGGCCGACCCCGCGCTGCGCGAGATTTTCAGCCGCGAGACCGCCGCGCATATCGCGACGGTGCGCGCCTTCCTCGAGGCGGAGCGCGAGCGCGCGGCGCCGCATGTCATCCCGGAGGAGGTCTATCGCGCCTGCCACACCCTGAGCGGCAGCTCGAAGGCGGCGGTCGCGCGCCATGGCATCCGGCTTGCCGGCCCGCTCGACCACTGGATGCGCAAGTCCTTCGACAGCGGCGTTGGCCTCGCGTCGCAGGACCTCGCGCTCGTGGCCGATTGCATGCAGGCGATGGAGGGCGTGGTGGGTCACCTCGACGAGGCCACCGGCTTCTTCCAGACGCATGACCTGCTGCGTGCCCGCATCGCGCGGGCCGAAGCCGAACTCGACCACCGGATTGCCGAGGCCGTGGCGGCCGCGGAAGCCGAGCAGGCGGCCAGCCTGCCGCCCCAGCCCGCGCCGGTGCCCCCGGTCGCGCCGGCGTCCGGGATATCGGCGGACTACGATCCGGAGATCGCGGGCATTTTCGCCGAGGAGGCGGGCGAACTCATCGAGGCCGCCGAGCGGGCGCTCTCGGCCTGGGGCGCCGACCGCGGCAATGGCGCGCACCTCGATGCCCTCAAGCGGCCCCTGCACACCCTCAAGGGCGGCGCGCGCATGGCGGGTGTCTTGGCGATGGGCGATCTCGCGCACGAGCTCGAGACGCTGGTCAACCAGATCGGGCTCGGCGCACTCGCGGCGGATGATCCGGTGCTGGCCGTGCTGGTCGCGAGCCTCGACGAAATCGCCCACATGCGCGATGCCATCGTCGGCAACCGAGCGGTCCCGCCTGCGACGGCACTGATCGAGCGCATCCACGCGCTCGATCCTGCACGTGCGCCAGCGCCGGCCATCGTCCCCGGGCCGCTCGCCGCGCAAGTCGCGGTGCAGGTCGAGGAGATCGAAATTTCATTGCCGGTGCCCGAGCCCGCAGCAGCGGGGTTGGTGGCGGCGGAGCCCATCGATGCACCCGTGCCCGTGGCGATGCCCGCAGCCGCGCCAGTGCCGGCTCCCGCGCCGCCGCCCGTATTCGGGCCGGCGCAGGATGCGGCCCGAGCGGTGGATGCACCCGCACCGCCCGCGCCCGTACCGCCGGGCCGCGATCCGTCCGTGCATGGCGAGCGCCAGGAACTGGCGCGCGTCGATGCGGACCTCCTCGACCAGCTCCTCAACTACTCGGGTGAAGTCAGCATCGGGCGCGCGCGTCTCGAGCAGCAGATCGCCTCGATCGACTTCAACCTCGCGGAACTGTCGCGTACCGTCACCCGCCTGAAGGAACAGCTGCGCAAGCTCGAGATCGAGACCGAGTCGCAGATCCTGCATACGCACGAGGACGAGGCGGGCCATCGCGCCGAGTTCGACCCGCTCGAACTCGACCGCTATTCGACGATCCAGCAATACTCGCGCGGCCTCGCCGAGACCGCGAGCGACGTCGCGAGCATCCAGCAGCTACTCGAGACGCTGACCCAGGACACCCAGAACCTGCTGCAGCAACAGGCGCGCACGATCACCGAGCTGCAGAACGGCCTGATGCGCACGCGCATGGTGCCGTTCCAGCGCCACGTGCAACGCCTCGCGCGCATCGTGCGCCAGGCGGCTTCCGACACGCGCAAGCGCGCGGAACTGCTGGTCGAGGGCGCCGCGGGCGAGCTCGACCGGCAGGTGCTCGAGCGCATGCTGCCGCCCTTCGAGCACATCCTGCGCAACGCCGTCGCGCACGGCATCGAGCCGCCGGCCGAGCGCGAAGCGCGCGGCAAACCCGCCACCGGCCGCATCACCCTCGCGCTGCGCCGCGAGGGCGCCGAGGTAATCGTGCAGCTGAGCGATGACGGCGCGGGCATGAACCTCAAGGCGATCCGCGACAAGGGCCAGGCGCTCGGGCTGATCCGCCCCGGCCAGCTGCTCGCCGACGACGACGTGATGCAGCTCGTGCTCGAGCCGGGCTTCTCCACGGCCGGCAAGGTCACGCAGCATTCGGGGCGCGGCGTCGGCATGGACGTGGTCGCCGACAGCGTCAAGAAGCTCGGCGGCGCCCTTCACATGGAGACAAAGGAGGGCGAAGGCACCTCCTTCACGATCCGCCTGCCCTTCACGCTCGCGATCAGCCACGCGCTCGTGGTGCGCACGGGCGATGAGTTCTATGCGTTGCCGCTGCCGACCGTCGAAGGCGTGGTGCGCCTCACGAAGGACGAGGTCGGCGCGCACGTCGGGCCCGATGCGCCGCCCTTCGAGCACAACGGCCAGCGGTTCCGCTTCCAGCACCTCGCGGCCTATGTGGGCCTCGAGCCCTCGCCGCTGCCCGAACAGGACGTGACGATCCCGGTGATCCTCGTGCGCGCCGGCGAGCATTCGACCGGCCTCGTCGCGGACGAGCTGATCGGCAGCCGCGAGATCGTCGTCAAGTCCGTCGGGCCGCAGATCGCCGCGATCCGCGGCATCTCGGGCGCCACGATCCTCGGCGACGGCCGCATCGTCGTGATCCTCGACATCAATGCCCTGGTGCGCGCCGAATGGCGCGGCCGCGGCGAAGCCGTGGTGCCGCGCGACCGCACCGACAAGCGCACGCTCGCGCTCGTCGTCGACGACTCGATCACCGTGCGCCGCGTGACCCAGCGCCTGCTCGAGCGCAACGGCATGCGCGTGCTGACGGCGCGCGACGGCGTCGATGCGATCGAGGTGCTGCAGGAGCACCAGCCGGATGTCATCCTGCTCGACATCGAGATGCCGCGCATGGACGGCTACGAAGTCGCCGCGCACGTGCGCAACGACGAGCGGCTGAAGGATATCCCGATCATCATGATCACCTCGCGCGTCGGCGACAAGCACCGGGCGCGCGCCATCGAGATCGGCGTCGACGATTACCTCGGCAAGCCGTACCAGGAATCGCAGCTGCTCGAGGCCATCGAGCCGCTCGTTTCGCGGCGTCGTGAACCTGCCGCCGCTTCGGGCGCGGGCGGAAGGCACTGACCGATGGCCGAGCGCGTCAGCGAGATCTACAGCCTGCTCATCCCGCTGGTCGATGGCCGCCTGATCGTGCCGCGTGCCTGCGTGGCCGAGGTCATCGGCTTCCAGCCGCCCGCCGAGATGACCGGTGCGCCGCCCTGGTACCTCGGCACCGTGCCGTGGAACGGGCGCAGCATCCCGCTCGTGTGCTTCGAGGGCACCTGCGGCCAGGGCATCCCGCCGGCCACCGGCAGGAGCCGCATCGTCGTGTTCCACTGCATCGGATCGCGTGTCGAGGGCGGCTACTTCGGCCTCGTGTCGCAGGGTTTCCCGCAACTCGTGCGGGTCAGTTCCGATGTCGTGCGTCCGGACAACACGCGCTCATTCCCGGAGCGCCACCCGGTGATCTGCCAGGTGCGCATGATCAACGAAGTGCCGCTCGTGCCCGACCTCGAATTGCTCGAGGAAATGATCGCGGACGAGACTTCCGTCGCCGCATAGGTCCCGGTTCCCGGGCCTAGCCGAGGCGCAGCAGGCGGTAGGAGCTGTCGAGCACCGCCCAGTCCATGCGGCAGAGGATACGGTCCGGGCCGCTCACCCACATTTCGAGCGGCGTCCAGTCCTTGCGGTGCGGATGGATAAGGAAGTGATCGCAGTCGAAGCGCCCGGCCTCGACCTCGATGGTCTCGCGCCCCACGAACTCCATCACCTTGGTCGTCAACGCCGGGAAGGGCGCCGAGCCGCCATTGGGCTCGAGCGAGCAGGTCGCGCTGTGATAACCCTGCCGCGGCGGTCCCGCTGGATCGAAGGCCGCGGATTGCCAGCCATCGATCACCAGCGGGTGCGGCGCGAACACCGCGGGCGCGGGCGATACCGGCACGAGCGCGCCGCGTGGTTCCCCTGTCGCACCCACTCCTTCGAACGCGATCGACTCGCGCCCGAACCTGAACCAGCCCGCGCCGGCCGCGCGGCCCGCGAGCATCAGCTGCACGAACGCATGCCTCGGCCGCCAGTCGGCGTCGACCGTGTAGGTGACGTCGCGCAGCAGGTCGCCATCGTCCATCCGGCACAGTGCGCGCACCGTGCGGCTGCCATCGGCCGCCGACGTCATCGTGAAGGCCTCGTGCCCGGTGAGGCCCCGTTCGCTGTGAAAATAGCCGATCTCGCCCCGCGCCACCCGATAGGACGTCACTGGTCAGGTCCCCGCGCCGAGGTCACGGTCGAGCGCGCCGATGCGCTCGAGGATGTCGCCGAAGCGCCGGCCGAGCGCGGTCAGGCGGTACTCGACGTGCGGCGGCACTTCCGCAAACACCTCGCGTTCGACGAGACCGAAGCGGATCAGCTTGCGCAGCCGCTCGTTCAGCACCTTCGCGGTGAGGCCCGGCACCTCGCGCTGCATCGCGCCGGGCCGCGCGACGCCGCGGGTCACGAGGTCGAGCACGATCAGCGACCACTTGCAGCCGACGATGTCCTCGACCATGCGCGCGGCCGGCGGCCGGCTGCCCGACGACGATCTTTTTTTTCCGATGGCTGGCATCAATTTGCACCGAAAGGTAAGCAAGGCACCGTCTCGTGCGGACTTCTGCCGCCGCGCGATCCTGCCTAGATTGTCACGCGCACGGCCGCTCGTGGCCAGCCTGGGGGGAGAATGCCGATGAACATGCGTTGTTTCGCGGCGGGTGCCGCCGTCGTTGCCGCCATCGTCGCCGGTGCCGCCATCAGTGCCGATGGGGCCGCCGTACCCTATCCGGACGGATATCGCGCCTGGCGGCACGTGAAGAGCATGGTGATCGAGCCCGGCCACGCGTTGCACGCCTCGTTCGGCGGCATCCATCACCTTTACGCGAACGACAAGGCGATGAAGGGCTACGAAAGCGGCCACTTCCCCGACGGCGCGGTGATCGTGTTCGACCTGCTCGAGGCGCAGACCGCCGACCATGCGGTCACGGAGGGCAAGCGCAAGGTCGTCGGCGTGATGCACCGGGACGCGAGGAAGTACGCGACCACGGGAGGCTGGGGCTTCGAGGGCTTCGCCGGCGACAGCAAGACCGAGCGCGCGGTGGGCAACCAGGCGGCGACGGCCTGCTTCAGCTGCCACGCGCCACAGAAGGCGAGCGACTACGTCTTCAGCCGCTATCGGCCGTAGCACCGCCGAGGTCGCCCGCCAACGCCTGCAAGGCTGCGATCGCCGCAATCGCAGCCGTCTCGGTGCGCAGAATACGCGGCCCGAAGCGCGCAGGGCGAAAGCCCTCGCGCTCTGCGGCGGCGGCCTCGTCCTGTTCGAAGCCGCCTTCGGGACCGATCAGCACGGCGATAGCCCGCAGCGGCCTGCCTGTCGCCAACGGCAGGCGCGCGAGCATCGCGAGCGTGTCCTGCGCATCGGGTGACAGCATGAGGCGCAGGCTGGCCTGATCGAGGCTTGCGAGGGCGGCCGGCAGGTCCATGGGCGCCTCGATGGCCGGCAGCCGATTGCGCCCGCACTGCTCGCAAGCACCGGCCGCCACCGCGAGCCAGTGTTCGCGCCTGCGATCCATGCGTCCGTCGTCCGCGACGCGTACCACGCTGCGCCCAGCCGCAACCGGCACGATGCGCGCCACGCCGAGTTCGGTCGCCTTCTGCACGATCCAGTCCATCTTCTCGCCGCGCGCGAGGCTCTGCAGCAGCGTGATCGAAAGCGGCGATTCGCGCTCGATCGCATGATGCTCGCCGACTGCCACGACGGCCGACACCTTTTCCGTACGCAGCAGCTGCGCCGGGTACTCGCCGCCCCGCCCGTCGAACAGCGTGAGCGCCTCGCCGGCGCGCATCCGCAGGACGCGCAGCACGTGTTCGGTGGCGCCGCGCGATAGCCGCTGTTCACTGTGTGCCGCGAGGGGCTCGCCGGAATAGACACGCACCTGTCGCATGCACCGATTGTGGCATGATCGATCCATGCCGCTCGACATCGACTCCGCCACCGGTCTCCTTAAGGGCGTCCGGCAGGTGCTGTCACCGCATTTCGACCCGCGCCCCGCCGGCGCCGCACCCGAGCTCATCGTCGTGCACGGCATCAGCTTGCCGCCTGGTGATTTCGGCGGGCCGTGGATCGATGCGCTGTTCACGGGCACGCTGCCGGCAGCCGCGCATCCGTACTTCGAGACCATCAAGGGCGCGCGCGTCTCGGCACACGCGCTCGTGCGGCGCGACGGCAGCGTGACCCAGTACGTGCCATTCACGCAGCGCGCCTGGCACGCGGGCGCGTCGGAGTATTGCGGCCGTGCCGGCTGCAACGACTTTTCGATCGGCATCGAACTCGAGGGGACGGACGAGCTGCCCTACGAAGCGGCGCAGTACGCGGCGCTCGCGGCGCTGGTGCGCACCCTGCTCGCGAGCTACCCGTCGCTCGCGCGCGAGCGCATTGCCGGCCACAGCGACATCGCGCCGGGACGCAAGACCGACCCGGGCCCAGCCTTCGACTGGGCGCGGCTGCACGGGCTGCTTGCGTGAGTGGCGGCGCGGGTGCCGCCGCGGCGCGCGTGCGCCGCGGTTACTGTGACACGAGCGCCGGCCAGGTGCATTTTCGCAGTTGCGGCGAGGGCCCGCCGCTCATCCTGCTGCACTGGGCGCCCGCGTCGGGGCGCATGTATGAGCACCTGCTGCCGCTGTTCGCCGCGCGCGGCTTTCGCGCGCTCGCCCCGGATGTCTACGGCTACGGGCGCTCCGACAAGCACGATGCCGGCTGGAGCATTGCCGACCACGCCCGCAACCTGGGCGAAACCCTGCGCGCGCTCGAGGCATGGCCCGCGCACGTCGTCGGCGGGCACCTGTCGGCGGCGATCGCCGCGGAGCTTGCGATCGCGGAACCCGCCGGCATCGCCCGACTCGTGCTCGACGGTTCGCCGGCCTGGACGCCCGCTGAGCGTGCGGCCTTGTTCACGAGTTTCGCGGGCCTGTCCCCGCGGCTTGCGGAGAGCGGCACCCACAAGACGTTTGCCTGGGACATGATCGAGCGTTCGCTTGCGCAATGGGACGACCGGTTCCGCGTCACGGAGGACAGCCTGCCGGTCCTCTACGCCTACCTGTGCGACTACCTCGAGACAGGCCTCAAGCCGAAAGCGGCACTCGGTGCCTACGACATGCGCGCGCGGCTGCCCTTGCTCGCTCTGCCGGTGCTGGCGCTCAGCGCGGACACGGAACCGCTGCGCCCGATGCACGCCGCGGTGCTCGCGGCGGTTCGCGACGTGCAGCAGCATGTATTCGCGGGGGCTCACCCGCTGCTCGACCCGGCAAGGGCAGAGGAATACGTCGGGGTGATCGAGCGCTTCCTGCGGCTCGCCTGAACGACGTCAGCGGCCGCGGTCGTGCCGCCACAGCACCTCGCTGCCGCTCTCGGCGCGCGCCAGCACGCGCGCGACCACGAACAGCAGGTCGGAGAGGCGGTTGAGGTAGCGGGGCACTTCGAAGGCGACGTGGTCACCGTCGGCGAGCGTCCAGACCTGCCGCTCCGCGCGCCGGCAGACGGTGCGCGCGACGTGGCAGGCCGCCGCCGCCGGTCCGCCGCCCGGCAGGATGAATTCCTTCAGGCGCGGCAGGTCCTCGTTGAAGCGGTCGAGGTCGTTCTCGAGCCGCGCGGTGTGCTCGTCGGTGATGACGCGCGAGCCGGGGATGCACAGCTCGCCGCCGAGATCGAACAGGTCGTGCTGCACCTCGATGAGGCAGCGCCGGACTTCGTCCGGCACCGCCGCGTGCGCGAGCACCACCCCGATGGTGCTGTTCGTCTCGTCGACGGTGCCGTAGGCCTCGACGCGGGCATCGTCCTTCGGGACGCGCGTGCCGTCGCCGAGGCCTGTCGTGCCGTCATCCCCCGTGCGGGTGTAGATCTTGGAGAGGCGGTTTCCCATGCCTCCCAACGCTACTGGAATGCAAAGCGGGTCGCCAGCGTGAAGCCGCGGCCGCTCGTGCGGTAGCCGTAGACGAGCGTGTAGTCCTCGCCGAACGCGTTGTCGAGGCGCGCCTGGACCGACCAGCGCCCGGTTACCGCGAGGCGCGCCGTGGCATTGACCAGCGTGTAGCTGCCGAGCCTCGCGTTCGCCGGGAACGCGGCGTCGATCCGGTTGCCGGCATATGTCACATCGGCGCCGAACGCGAGCCGCCCGGCCACGCGCTCGACGGCGAGCACGTAGCTTTCGCGCGCGCGGCGCAGCAGGCGCTCGCCCGTGTCGCGATTGCGCGGATCCTGCAGGGTCGCCTCCGCGCGCACGTGCCAGGCCCTGCCGCGGAATTCGTAGCCGAACTCGACGCCCTCGATGCGCGCCCGTTCGACGTTTTCATTGCGCCCCGCGAACGTCACCGGATCGAACACGAACAGGATCAGGTCGTCGAGGTCGTTGCGCCAGGCGTTCGCGTAGACGCTGTGGCCCGTGCCGAACGGCTGGCGCAAGCCGATCTCGACCTGCCGCGAGATCTCCGGCGAGAGGTCGGGGTTGCCGCCGAAGCCGAAACGGTCCGTGCTGTCGGGCGCGCGGAAGGCGCGGCCCGCGCCGATCGTGAGCCGCGTCGCCGCCGGCAGCGTGAGGCTGTACTCGGCGTTCCAGGTGAACTCCTCGCCGAACGTCTCGTGGTCCACGAGGCCGACCGCCGCGAGCAGGCCGTGTCGCCCGAAGCTCATGCGATCCTGCGCGAAGAACTGGTTGACCGCGGTGTCGATGTCGAAGGCGGTGCCGTAGGACAGCGCCTCGGTCTGCTCGCGCGAGAGCACCGTGCCGAGGGTCAGCTCGTTCGCGCCGGCAAGCCGCAGGTTGGCCTGCAGTTCGAGCCCGTTGCGGGCCGTGCGCAGGTAGTCGTAGGGAGGCGCCGCATTGCCCTGGTTGTCCTGGTTCTGCTCGATCTCGTCCAGCGTGCGCGTGACGGCGGCGCGCACGTCGATCGCGGCGTCCGGTCGCCAGAGCGTCTCGAGCGCATAGCTCGCGTTCACGAAGTCCTGGTCAACCGGGGCCAGGTGCGACTCGAAAGTGATGGGGTCGAACACCATGTTCGTGTAGCCGACGTTGCCTGCGGCGCGCCAGGCCCGTGCGCGCAGGTCGAGCGCTTGCGCGGGCGCATAGTCCGCGGCGAGGTTCAGCGTGAGATTGTCGTAGCCGCGGTCGACCGTATCGCCGGTGCGCGTCGGGAAGCCCGCGCTGTCGCGGTAGTCGATGCCGAAGCCGACGCCGGCGTCTGCACCGATTTGCCAGCCGCCGGTGAGGCCGCCGGCGAAACTGTCGTAGCGGCCCGCGGAGGCATGGCCCGTGAGGCCGCGCGCGGCAGCGGCGCGGGTGATCACGTTGACCACGCCGCCGATCGCATCCGAACCATAGAGCGTCGAGCGCGGGCCCTTCACGACCTCGATGCGCTGCACGGACTCCGGTGCGATGTTCTGCAGCGCGGGGCTGCCGATCGTGCCGGGATTGACGCGTACGCCATCGACCAGCACTACGGTGTGGTTGCTCTCGGTGCCGCGCGTGAAGAGCGAGGTGGGCTGGCCGGGGCCGCCGGTGCGGGCGAGTTCCAGACCTGCGTGCGTGCGCAGCAGTTCGCCCGCATCGGGGGCGAGCGAACGCTCGATTTCATCGCGATCGATGACGAACAGCGGCGCTGCAAGCTCCCCGGCGGCAACGGGTGTGCGCGTCGCCGTGACGACGGTTTCCTCGAGGGGATCGGCCAGCACGGCGCTCGCCGCCAGGGTGAGGGACGCAAAAGCGGCGGCACGCGCCGCAGCTGAGACGGTCGACATTGAATGGTCCTTTCCCCATGCTCGCCCGCATGGTGAGTGTGTGACGATCGGAACCGATGCCAGGCCGGTCTCCGGACTCGCAGGCTGAGGCCAGGGATGCATCCTTGCGCCTCGCCGCATCGCCTTCCCGCGCACCAGCGCAGTGGCGTCTCCAAGCCTGGAGACCGATGCGGATTTCGCCTGCTTACCGTTGCGGGGGCAGTGCCGGAATGGCGCGTCGCGCTTCACCGGCTTCCCGTACACCTTGGCAGCGGGCGAACTCTATCACATACACTGGCGGTCCTATGCCGCTCACCGCCGAACTCGATGCCGCGCTCGATGCCGCACGCGCGGCCGCCACCGTCATCAACGGCCTCTACCGCCGCAACCTCACGGTCACGACCAAGGCCGACCGGTCACCGGTCACGGAAGCCGACATCCGCTCGGAGGAGGCGATCCGCGAGGTGCTCGCGAAGCGCTTCCCGTCCTACGGTTTCTACGGCGAGGAAACCGGCCGCAGCGCGATGCACGCCGAAAGCGTCTGGCTGGTCGATCCGATCGATGGCACCAAGTCGTTCGTGCGCGACTGCCCGTTCTTCTCGACGCAGATCGCGCTCATGCGCGGCGGCGAGCTGGTGCTCGGCGTCTCGAGCGCACCGGCGTTCGGTGAGCTCGCCTGGGCCGCGCGCGGCGAAGGCGCGTTCCTCGATGGCGAGCGCATCCGCGTGGGCACGACGGCCGCCATCGAAGATGCGATCGTCTCGACCGGCAACCTGAAGACGCTTGCGCGCGATCCGCGCCGCTGGTCGAACTACGCCGACCTCGTGACGCGGGTGAGCCGCATCCGCGGCTACGGCGACTTCGTGCACTACCACCTGCTTGCGCGCGGCGCGCTCGACGTCGTGATCGAGTCCGACGTGAACATCCTCGACATCGCGGCGCTCACCGTGATCGTGCGCGAGGCGGGCGGGGTGTTCACCGATCTCGAGGGCGGTGATGTCGGGCTCGGGACCACTTCCGTGCTCGCGGCGAACGCGCCGCTGCACGCCCTCGTCGCGCCGCGCTTCACGCGCTGACGAACACCCGCCGGCCGCCGATTTCGGCTTCCACGATGCGCACGAGGTAGAGCGCCGAGAGATTGTCGGCCGTAAGGACCTCGCGCACGGGGCCCGCGAGCCAGCGGCCGTCGCCGAACAGCAGCACCGCCCGGTCGGCGCAGCGTGCCGCCATCGTCGGATCGTGCAGCGTGGTGACGACCGAGCAGCCCCCGTGGATGCGCTCGCGAAAGAGCTCGAGCATCGCGAGCTGGTGGTGCGGGTCGAGGTGGTTGGTCGGCTCATCGAGCAGGAACAGCGCCGGTTGCTGCGCAAGCAGCGTCGCCATCGCGACGCGCCGCTGCTCGCCGCCCGACAGCGTGGCGGTGGTGCGCCGGCCGAGGTCGCCGAGCCCGACGCGCGCGAGCATCGAGCGCGCCAGGCGCCGGTCCTCGTCGCGCTCCCAGCGCCAGGGCGGCAGGTGCGGGTGGCGGCCGACGAGCACGGTGTCGAGCGCCGTTTCGGAGTGGCCCGATTCGAGGTCCTGTGGCAGCAGCCCGATCCGCCGCGCGATCGCGCGGCGCGGCAGTCCATCGAGCGGCTGGCCGTCGAGCGCGATGCTGCCGGTGCCGGTGCCTCCCAGACCGGCGAGCGCATGCAGGGTGAGGCTCTTGCCCGCGCCGTTGCGGCCGAGGAGCGCAACGCACTCCCCCGCCCGCACGTCGAGGTCGAGCGCGCGCACCAGCACGCGCCCGTCCACGCCGATGTCGAGGCCGCGGGCCGCGAGGATCGGCCGGTTCACGGTGCCGCCCACGCGATCTCGTGCGCGGTGGCCGGGCCCACCACGACTTCGGCGAGGGTGTCGGGCATGACCGCCTCCCGCGCCGATACGGCACGCCGCCCCGCCATGATCTCGGCAAGGGGCTGAGGGTAGCGCGGCTGCCTGTCCGGCTCGGCGTAGCCCTCGGGCCAGCGCGGCAGGAGGTCGGCCGTGTACTTGTCACTCGCGCCGAGGGTGTGCAGCAATTCGTGCGCGATCACGATGTCGTTCGCACCCTCCTGGCCGCGGTCGGCATAGGCGTGCACGACGCCGATGAGCCCCTTCTCGAGGCCGCGCGAATGCGGCAGGGCGGCCTCGCGCGCGGGCGAGTGGTAGAGCACGAAGATGCGGATGTTCGGGGGCGCGCGGCCCGGGGCCGATCCGTTGCGCCAGCCGTACCAGCGCAGCGCGAGGCTCCAGAGCGCCGTGCGCAGCGGGCCGGCGTCCGCGGGCAGCACGGGCGGCGCCACGTCGCGCCGGGGATAGAGCTCGATGTGGACGGGTTCGGGCGTGACCGCGTAGCCGCGGCTCTCGGCGGCGAAGAATTCCTCGATCGCACGGAACGGTGCGCGATCGAGCCCCGCGAGGTAGGCTTCGGTGAGCGGATCCCCATCCGCCGCGATCGGGTAGAGGCCGACCCAGAGCGGTTCCTTCCAGTCGCGCGTCGTCAGCCGGTCGAGCCAGGCGGTGCTTGCGACGGCGAGGAGCACGAGCAGGAGGAGCGTCACCCGCAGGATGCGCCACACGCGCGGGGCCTCAGGGCTGCAGCCGCGTCGCGCGCCAGGGTCCCGGTTCGAAGGTGCCGCTGGCCGGCGCGAGCGGGCGCTCCCAGCGGACGCGGTCATGGATGCGTGACTCGCCCTCGACCCAGAGCTCGACGGCACTTGCCCACAGGTGATAGCCGCCCCAGTGCGGCGGCCGCGGGATCTGCAGGCCCGCCGGTTCGGGATCGTCCTCCGGCCCCGGTGTCGGCGCGCCGAAGCGCGCGGCGGCCCGCACGACGCCGGCCAGCAGGGCGGCCCGCGAATCGACCGGTTCGCTCTGCGCGCTCGCCCACGCGCCGACACGGCGCTGCCAGGGCCGGCTCGCGAAGTAGGCGTCGCTTTCCACGGCCGGTGCGCTGACGACCCGGCCCTCGATGCGCACCTGGCGATGCAGGTGGTCCCAGTGCATCACGAGCGCGGCGCGGGGGTTCGATTCGAGCTCACGGCCCTTGCGGGAGCGGTAGTTCGTGTAGAAGCACACGAAACCCGGCGCGGGGATGATTTCCTTGCACAGGACGACGCGGGCCGAAGGCTGGCCGTCGCCGGAGGCGGTCGCGAGCACCATGGCGTTGGGGTTCGGCTGGTCGGCCCGCCGGGTGGCCTCCGCGAGCCAGGCGGCCGCCAGGGAGAGGGGTTCGCGGGGCAGGGGCTCGGGCAGGAATTCGGTGGGCAGCATGGCCGCCATCGTACCGCACGGTTCAGGGAGGGTTCATTGACAGGCTGGCAATCTCTGGGCCGTGAGCGGACTCCCGCTGTTGGGGGTCCTGGAGAAACCACCATGATTCGTTCGGCCCTGCTTGCCCTTGCCCTCACCGCGATCGGTGCCACCGCCTTTGCGGGCGATCACGGGCGCGACCGGGACCACGACCGTGGCGACCGGTACGAGCGCCACCAGCATCGCCATCACGATGCCTACCGGTACTACGCACCGCCGCGCTACTACGCGCCACCGCGCTACTACCGGGCCCCTCCACGCGCCTACTACCCGGCCCCGCGCGTGTATTACCCACCGCCGCGGGTGTACTACCCGCCGCCGCAGTACTACCCCGCGCCGGTCTACGGCTACGGCGGCGAGCCCTCCCTCGGCATCCAGCTCTACATCCCGCTGAAGTGACACCCGTGCGCCGGTGACGCCAACGGGCGACGCGCGGGGACGGATGGCCGTCCCCGTGCTTGCCGCCGGGCGGAGCGGCCCGGTACAAAGGGGGTCGGCAAGACGCGGAAGGACCGCATGACCCTCGACGAACTGCGCCAGCACCTGAACGACCTCGACGCCCAGCTCCTCGAACTGGTGGCGGACCGCCAGCAGACGAGCCGCGAGATCGCCCGCGTGAAGCGCGCGACGGGACACGCGACGCGCGACTACGAACGCGAGCGCGAAGTCATCATGGGCGCGCGCGCGCATGCCGCGAAGCTCGGCGTGTCGCCCGAGCTCGCCGAGACTTTCATGCGCCAGCTGATCCGCTCCTCTCTCACCACGCAGGAGCGCGCCAGCGTCGCGGCCCTCGGCGCCGGTTCCGGGCAGCGGGCGCTGGTCATCGGCGGCGCCGGCAAGATGGGGCGCTGGTTCGCCGAGTTCCTGCATTCGCAGGGCTACGAGGTCGAGATCGCCGATCCTTCCGCGGTGACGCTCGCGGGCACCCCGATCGCGGGCGTGCCGCGCATCGACTGGCGTGCAAGCGACCTCGCGCACGACCTGCTGGTCGTCGCGACGCCGCTCGGCGCCACCGACGCCGTGTTGCGCGAGCTTGCGATGCGCCGGCCGCGCGGCATCGTCTTCGACCTCGGTTCGCTGAAGTCGCCGTTGCGCGGCGGACTCATGGCGCTGCGCTCCCACGGGGTCAGGGTGACCTCGCTGCATCCGATGTTCGGGCCCGACACCGAACTGCTCTCCGGCCGGCACGTGATCTTCGTCGATCTCGGCGTGCCGGAAGCGCTGGCGCGCGCCCGCGAACTGTTCGCGCCGACCATGGTCGAGCAGGTGGTCATGAGCCTCGATGACCACGATCGCCTGATCGCCTACGTGCTCGGGCTCTCGCATGCGCTCAACATCGCCTTCTACAACGCGCTCGCCGACAGCGGCGAGGCGGCACCGCGCCTCGCGAAGCTTTCGAGCACCACCTTCGATGCCCAGCTCGACGTCGCGAGCAAGGTGGCGCAGGAAAGCCCCGACCTCTATTTCGAAATCCAGTCCCTGAACGACTACGGCGCCGAGTCGCTCGAGGCGCTGGCGAAGGCGGTCGAGCACCTGCGGGCCGCGGTGCTCGCGCAGGATCGCGGCGCCTTCACGGCCATGATGCTGCGGGGCAAGGACTACTTCGAGGATCGCCGCAGCGTCACGGAACGGCGGGCCTGACCGCGGGTCACTACGCTATGACGATGGAACCGCCGCGCCGCCCGCCCCGCCGCCCGCTGCGCCCGCCGGCACCGCTCGCCCCACTGCGGCCGGGCGCCGCGCGCGCACCAGGGCCTGAGGGCACGGAGGGCGAGAATCGCATCCTGCGCGCGCGGCTCGTCGAACTGGCCGCGGCGGCGGCGCGCAACGAGGCGCTGCTCGCGAAGACCCAGGAACGCGAGCTCGACCTGCTGCGCGCCGGCTCGCTCGCGGAGCTGCTCGGGCGCTCGATCGACGGCCTGCGCGAGGCCTACCAGCTCGATCGGGTGACGTTGCTGCTGAACGACCCGCAGCACGAGGTACGCCACCTCGCGACGGGTGAGCATGTCGACCATGAGATCCTCGCCTGCGTGCGCCACGAGGACCTGCTCGATGCCATGGCGCTCGCCCTCGGCGGCCTCCTGAAGCCCTGGCTCGGCAGCCGCCTGCCCGCCGAGGTGGTGCGGGCGCTGCGCTCGAACGCGGTCGGCGGCAGCTACGCCTTCCTGCCGTTGCCGCGGGGCGATCGCCGCGTGGGCATCCTCGTGTTCGAGAGCCGCGATCCCGCGCGCTTCACCGCCGACCTCGCGAGCGACTTCCTCGGCCACCTCGGCGTTGTCGCCGCGATCTGCCTCGAGAATGCGATCAATCGCGCACGCCTGACCCGCACCGGCGTCACCGATTTCCTCACCGGCTTCCACAATCGGCGCTACCTGAGCGCCCGCTTGCGCGAGGAGCTCGCGCGCGCGCAGCGCACCGCGGGCGCCGTCGGCCTGCTGATGATCGACGTCGATCACTTCAAGCGCATCAACGACAGCCACGGGCACCTCGCCGGCGACGCCGTGCTGAAGGAGATCGCGCGCCGCATCGCCTCCCAGATCCGCTCGAGCGACACGGGTGCGCGCTTCGGCGGCGACGAGTTCGCCGTGCTGCTCGGCGGCGGCCGCGCGGCCGACCTCGAGCGGCTCGCGGGGCGCCTTACGGCTGCGATGGGCGCGAGCCCCGTGCCCCTGGGCGGCGAGGGCGGCGAACGGGTCACGCTGTCGATCGGCGGGGCGCTTGCGGAGCCCGCCCCGGAAGAGCGCGACTACCGCACGCTTGCCGAGCGGTTGCTGGCGGAAGCCGACGCGGCGCTCTATCGCGCCAAGAGCGGCGGCCGCGACCGCTACGTCATCGCCGAACGCGCGGTTCGCTGACCGTCGATCGCAGCAGCACGAGGAACAGCGGCGCCCCGATCAGCGCGAGGATCGCCCCGACCGGCAGTTGCCGCGGGGCGGCGATCATGCGGGCGGCATGGTCGGCGAGCGCGACGAAGCTGCCGCCCAGCAGCGCGGCGGCCGGCGCTACGATCCGGTGGTCGCCGGTGCGGAATGCGAGCCGCGCCGCGTGCGGGGTGACGAGCCCGACGAAGCCGACCGTGCCCGCGGTGATCACCGCGGTCGAGGTGAGCGCGGCGCTCGCGAGGAAGATCGCCCAGCGGGCGAAGGCCAGGTCGAGCCCGGCGGCCTGCGCGCGCAGTTCGCCCGCCGCGAGCACATTGAGCGGGCGGGCGAAGGCGAGCGCCAGCGCGAGGGCAGCGAGCGCGGCGAGCCCGCTGGCCCACGGATCCGCCGCCCAGCCGAGGTCTCCCGCGAGCCAGAACACCATGCCGCGCAACTGGCCGCTGTCGGCGAGCGCGAGCAGCACCGCGACGCAGGCCCCGCAGGCGCTTGCGACCACGACGCCCGTCAGCAGCAGGCGGGTCATGCCGCCGCCGCGGCCGGCGATGGCCACGAGGCCGATGGCGGCCATGGAACCGGCGAACGCGCCGCCGCGGGTGGCCACCGCGCCCGCGCCGGCGATCAATGCCACCAGGGCGCCGACTGCTGCACCCCCCGAGACGCCGAGCACATAGGGGTCGGCGAGCGGATTGCGGAACAGCGCCTGCAGCAGCACGCCCGCGAGCGCGAGCACGCTGCCGACGCCCAGCGCCGCGAGCGTGCGCGGCAGGCGCACGCCCAGCACGATGCTGCGTGCCGTCTCGTCGCCCCCTCCGGCCAGGGCGGCGAGCGCTTCGCGCCAGCCGATCCCGGAGCTGCCGTGCAACAGCGAGATCGAGACGGCGGTCACGGCGAGCGCCGCGATCAGCAGGAAGCGCAGCAGGGTGCCGGTGGTGCTCACGGGGCGGGAGCGTAACAGTGCCTTGTCCGGCGTGCGCCCCACGGGTTAAAAAGATCGCATGACGGACGTGATCGACCAGCAGGGCTTTCGCGCCAATGTCGGCATCGTCCTGATGCGCGATGACGGCCGCGTGTTCCTCGGGCGCCGGGTGGGCGGTCGCGGCTGGCAGTTCCCGCAAGGCGGAATGCGTACGGGCGAGGCGCCCGAGGTCGCGCTGCTGCGCGAACTGCGCGAGGAGATCGGCCTCGAGCCCGCGGACGTCAATGTCGCGGGCAGCACCCAGCGGTGGCTGCGCTACCGCCTGCCCGCGAAGTTCGTGCGGCGCCACCAGCAGCCGCTGTGCATCGGCCAGAAGCAGCGCTGGTTCCTCCTGCGGCTCGCGCACGACGATGTGCGCTTCCGCTTCGACCAGACGGCGGAGCCCGAATTCGACGAATGGCGCTGGGCCGACTACTGGGAACCGGTGCGGGAAGTGATCCATTTCAAGCGCCCCGTCTATCGCCGCGCCCTGCACGAACTTGGCGCGATCGCCTTTCCGGGCGGCCTGCCCGCCTATCCCGACTGGTGGGAGGCGCAGGCGCAGTGACCGAGACGGTGCCCCGGCTCGTCGTGCGGACCTATGCGCCGATGCGCAGGCGCTGGCTGCTCGCCGTGCTGGCGCTGCTCGCCGTGTTCGCGTTCTACGTCACCTACGAATACGGCCGCTTCGATGGCGGTTACGACCGCCTTACCGTCTCGCAGCGCGACGCCGAGGCGCGGGTGGGGCGCGAGCGCCTCGAGAAGCAGAACCGCGAACTGCGCGTGAAGCTGGCCGAGTACGAGTCGGCGCGGGTCGGGCAGGGCCGCGAGCGCGCGGAGGTCGCGAAGGCCATAGGCGACCTGCAGGCGCAGGTCGCGAAGCAGGCCCAGGAGCTCGCCTTCTACAAGGGCGTGGTCGAGCAGGGCGCGAATGCGCCCGAAGTGAAGATCCAGCAATTGCGCATCACGGCCGGCGATGCGCCGCGGCGCTTTCGCCTGCGCATCACGCTCGTGCAGCCGGTGCGCAGCGAACGCAGCGTCGAAGGCACGGTCACCGCCCGGGTCGAGGGCGAGCGCGAAGGCGGGCCGCTGGCGCTCGACCTTGCCGCCCTGAGCGCGGACAAGCGTGCCGAGATCGCCTTTTCCTTCCGCTATTTCGAGAACATCGATCCGGAGATCACACTTCCGGAAGGTTTCAGTCCCGAACGCGTGAGCGTCGAGGTACGCTCGGCCAAGAAGGGGGTCGCGCCCGTCGTCCAGAGCCTCCTGTGGAGCGTGGAATGATGTTCGGCAAGGACAAGGCATTGAAGCTGCGCGTCGACACGCTGATCGGCAAGTCGTCGCGCATCGATGGCGACCTCGTGTTCGAGGGCGGCCTGCACCTCGACGGCCGGGTCACCGGCAATGTGCGGGGCGAAGGCGCCGGCGCCGCCACCCTGTCGGTGAGCGAGCAGGGACACGTGGAAGGGTCGGTCACCGTCGCGAATGTGGTGCTGAACGGCCGGGTTAACGGCGACATCCACGCCGAATCGCGGGTCGTGCTCGGGCCCGGCGCGCGCGTCGAGGGCAGCGTGCACTATGGCCAGATCGAAATGGCGATGGGTGCCGAGATCCGCGGCAAGCTCGTGCCGGTGGGCGCGGGCGGTGCGCCCCGGGTGCTCGACGATCCGAAGGCCGTCACCGGGCGGTATACCGTCACGGAAACAGCCAGTTAGCCGGCGCTTTGACCATTCGCGCGCCAGCGCATAAACTATTGTTAACTCAAGTATTTTTTGACGTGCCGCCATGACTGATGAATCCGCCGCGCTGGTCTTCACCGATGCCGCCGCCCGCAAGGTCGGCGACCTGATCCGGGGTGAGGGCAATCCCAAGCTGATGCTGCGCGTGTTCGTGCAGGGCGGCGGATGCTCGGGCCTGTCTTACGGGTTCGAGTTCGACGAGGAAATGCAGGACGGCGATACCTGCGTCGAGAACCAGGGCGTGAAGCTGCTTGTCGACCCGATGAGCGCGCAGTACCTCACGGGCGCGGAAATCGACTATCGCGAGAACCTCGACGGCGCGCAGTTCGTCATCCGCAATCCGCAGGCCTCAACCACCTGCGGCTGCGGTTCTTCCTTCTCCGCCTGACCGGTCCGTGGCACGGGGCGCCGCAGGTTCCGGGCCCGAGGTCCTGGCGGCGGTCGATCTCGGCTCCAATTCCTTCCATCTCGTCGTGGCGCGCTATGCGCACGGCCAGCTCACCGTCATCGACAAGCTGCGCGAAGTCGTGCGGCTCGGCGCCGGGGTGGACGAGAGCGGGCGGCTCGATCACGAGGTCGCGGCGCGGGCGCTCGCCTGCCTCGAGCGCTTCGGCCAGCGGCTGCGCGACATGCACGCCCGCGACGTGCGCATCGTCGGCACCAATGCACTGCGGCGCGCGCGCCGCAAGCAGGCCTTCCTCGAACGCGCCCGCGAGGCGCTCGGCCATCCGATCGAGATCGTTTCCGGCATCGAGGAAGCGCGACTCATCTACGGCGGCGTCGCGCACACCTCGCCTTCCGAGGCGGGCCGGCGCCTCGTCTGCGACATCGGCGGGGGCAGCACCGAGCTCATCGTCGGCGAGGGGCTCGAGCCGATCGAGCTCGCGAGCCTGCAGATGGGCTGCGTCAACCTGAGCGAACGCTGGTTCCCCGGCGGGCGGCTGTCGGCCAAGCGCCTGGCGCGCGCCCGGGTCGAGGTGCGGCTCGATCTCGAGCCGGCGAGCGTGCGGTTCCGGCGGCTCGGCTGGCAATACGCGCTCGGCAGCGCGGGCAGCGTGCGCGCCGTCGGCGACTGCCTGCGGGAGATGGATCCGGCGGCCAGCACGATCACCGCCGAGGGGCTCGAGGCGCTGCTCGCCGCAATGGCGAAAGTCGGCGATGTCCGTGAGCTCGGGCTCGAGGCCGTGACCGAGGAACGGCGCGAGGTCTTCGCCGGCGGCGTCGCGATCCTCGCCGAGCTGTTCGATACGCTCGGGCTCGGAGAGATGCGTGTCGCGGAAGGTGCGCTGCGCGAGGGGCTCCTCTACGACCTTGTCGGGCGCATCACCAACGAGGACGCGCGCGACCGCACGGTGCATGCGATGCAGCGCCGCTACCAGGTCGACCTCGCGCAGGCCGGGCGCGTCGAGGCGACCGCTCTCGCCTTCCTCGAGCAGGTGGAGGACGCCTGGCAGCTCGGTGACCCGCTCGCCGCCACCATGCTGCGATGGGGGGCGCGCCTGCACGAGATCGGCCTCGACGTGGCCCACAACGGCTACCAGCGCCACGGCGCGTACCTTCTCGAGAACGCGGACATGCCGGGCTTCCCGCGCGAAGAACAGTGGCTGCTCGCCCGCATCGTCGGCGCCCATCGGCGCAAGCCGGCGCTCGACGGCCTCGAGCGGCTGGCGCCGCCCTGGGACGCCCACGGCCGCTGGCTCATCGTGCTGCTGCGCCTCGCGGTGCTGCTGCATCGGGGCCGCAGCGGAGCGCCCCTGCCCGCCATCGCGCTCGAGGCGCAGGGCCGGACCCTCACCGTGCGCTTCCCGGCCCGCTGGCTCGGCGATCACCCGCTGACGGTCGCGGACCTGCGCAATGAAATCGCGTCGCTGCGCGCGATCGGCGTGCGCCTGCGCGTATTCGGCGCGCGCACTCAGCTCGTCGTGGAAGCGCCGGCCGCGTAGCGTTCGAGCAGCGTGCCCTGCGACGAGACCGGCGCCCCGGCACGGGGCGCAATCCGCGTGTAGCGCCCGTCGCTGCCGAGCTGCCAGGCCTGCAGGTCGTCCGCCAGCGCAAGTTCCAGGTCGCTCAACACGCGCGCGCGATGCGATGCCTCGAGCAGCGGGAAGGCCACTTCCACGCGGCGAAAGAAATTGCGTTCCATGAAGTCGGCGCTCGAGCAGTAGACCTCGGCTTCGCCGCCATTGGCGAAGTACCACACGCGTGAGTGCTCCAGGAAGCGCCCGACGATGGAGCGCACCGTGATGCGCTCCGATACGCCCGGCAGGCCGGGGCGCAGCGCGCACATGCCGCGCACGACCAGGTCGACCTGCACGCCGGCCTGCGAGGCGCGATAGAGCGCCTCGATGGCTTCGCGCTCGACCAGCGAATTCATCTTGAGGACGGCCCGTGCGGGGCGGCCGGCGCGGGCGTGCGCCGCCTCGCGCTCGAGCAGGCCGATCACGGCGCGTTGCATGCCGAAGGGCGACTGGAGCAGCTGCGTGAGCCGCGGCGTCTGCGTGAGGCTCGTGAGCTGCAGGAACAGCTCATGCACGTCCTGGCCGATGCCGGGGTCGCAGGTGAGCAGGCCGTAGTCGGTGTAGGTGCGTGCCGTGCGCGGATGGTAGTTGCCGGTGCCCAGGTGGCAGTAGCGGCGCAGCCCGTCGGCTTCGCGGCGCACGACCAGCATCAGCTTGGCGTGCGTCTTGTAGCCGACCACGCCGTACATGACGTGCGCGCCGGCTTCCTGCAGGCGGTTCGACAGCTCGATGTTGGCTTCCTCGTCGAAGCGCGCGCGCAGTTCGATGATCGCGGTGACGTCCTTGCCGGCCTGCGCGGCGGCGACGAGCGCCTGCACGATCGGGGAATCCGCTCCGGTGCGGTACAGCGTCTGCTTGATCGCGAGCACCTGCGGATCGGCGGCGGCCTGGCGCAGGAAGTCCATCACCGGCGCAAATCCCTGGTAGGGATGATGCAGCAGCAGCGGCTTCTGGCGAATCGCCGCGAAATGGTCGGTGACGCCGACGAGCCGGCGCGGCGTGCCGGGCGTGAACAGCGGGTACTTGAGGTCAGGCCGCTGCACGAGGTCGTAGAGCGTCGACAGCCGGTTCAGGTTCACCGGGCCGGCGACACGGTACAGGTCGGGCTCCTCGAGGGCGAACTGCGCGAGCAGGAAATCGCTGAGGTCGGCGGGGCAATCGCCGGCCGTCTCGAGCCGCACGGCGACGCCGTAGCGGCGCTGCGCGAGCTCGCCCTCGAGGGCGCGGCGCAGGTCGTCGACTTCCTCGTCGTCGACGTACAGGTCGCTGTTGCGCGTGGCGCGGAACTGCCAGCAGCCGCGCACCCGCATGCCGGAAAACAGCAGCGGCACGAATTCCTGCACGATCGCGGAGAGCAGCACGAACGAGCGGCTGCCGCCGCCGTCAAGCAGCGGCACAACGCGCGGCAGCGAGCGCGGCGCCTGCACGACCGCGAGTTCGCTGTCGCGGCCGAAGGCGTCGCGGCCCTCGAGGCGCACGAGGAAGTTGAGGCTCTTGTTCTGGATGCGCGGGAAGGGCCGCGCGGGATCGAGGCCGAGGGGCGAGAGAACCGGTTCGATCTCGCGGCGGAAATATTGCTCGAGCCAGCCGCGCGTGGCGGCGGCCCAGTCTTCCGGCGGCACGAGGCGCACGCCCGCCTCGGCCAGCGCCGGCAGGATGAGGCCGTTCAGGCACTCGTACTGGCGTGCGATGAGTGTCGTGGCTCGCGCGTGGACCGCGGCGAGCTGCTCCGGGATCGACAGCTCGCCGGGCCACGCCGCCACGGAGCCCAGTTCGAGCCTCTGCTTGAGGGCAGCGACGCGGATCTCGAAGAACTCGTCGAGGTTGCTCGAGGAAATGCAAAGGAACCGCAGGCGCTCGAGCAACGGAACGGAGGGGTCGTGGGCGAGCTCCAGCACCCGCTCATTGAACTCGAGCAGCGACAGCTCGCGGTTGATGTAGGGCGCGGGCGCCTTGGGGTCGGTGGCGTCCACCCTCGCTGCGGCTTCAGCGCGCGGCGAGCGCCGGCGTCGCGGCGAGCGCGGGCGTCGCGCCAGGGGCGGGCGCGTCGAGGCCCGCGAGGAGCGGCGCCGTCTGCGCGCGGAAATCCGCGAGCAGGGCCTGCGGCAGGGGCGCCGCGTCCGGCAGCTTCACCTTCTGCGGGTCCTTGTAGGCGCCGTTCAGGCGATACTCGTAATGCAGGTGGGGGCCCGTGGCGAGGCCGCTCTGGCCGACATAGGCGATCACTTCGCCCTGCGCGACCCGCTCGCCCGTGCGCAGTTGCCGGGCGAACCTCGAGAGATGGCCGTAGACGGTCACGACGCCGCTGGCGTGCGACAGTTCGACGACGTTGCCGTAGCCGCCCTTCACGCCGCGAAAGCGCACGCGGCCATCGCCGGCGGCGCGCACCGGCGTGCCGGTCGGCGCCGCGTAGTCGACGCCGCGGTGCGCGCGGATGCGGTTCAGCACCGGGTGCTTGCGATTCGGGTTGAAGCGCGAGGAGACGCGCGTGAACTCGAGCGGCGCGCGCAGGAAGGCCTTCTTCAGGCTGCGCCCGTCGGGCGTGAAGTAACGCGCCGTGCCCTGCGCATCGACGTAGCGCACGGCCCGGTATTCATGGCCCTGGTTCACGAACTTGACCGCAAGCAATGCGCCGTCGCGCAGGTACTCGCCGTCCTGCGATAGCTGCTCGTAAGTCACGACGAAGCGGTCGCCGTCCCGCACGTCGAGGACGAAGTCGATGTCCCACGCGAACACATCGGCGATGGCGATCGCGGTCTGGTCGGAGATGCCGGCTGCGCGCGCCGCCTCGAACAGGGAACTGGTGATCGTGGCGCTGGCGGTGCGCACCTCGTGCTCGAGCGGGTTCTCGGTGATGTGGCTGCGAAAGCCCGCGTCGTCGCGCGCGATGGTGAGCCGCTCGCTTTCCGACAACTGGCGCTCGAGGCCGAGCAAGCGGC
>WBZQ01000171.1_pt1:57500-59550 | contig 59550 bp, 57 predicted proteins | sample 5204251 | NCBI WGS metagenome assembly WBZQ01 (sample SAMN12412402, study PRJNA552823) | activated sludge metagenome | isolation source: activated sludge from nitrification reactor of wastewater treatment plant... | place: USA: Virginia | collected 2017-09
GGGGGGTAGAGCACTGTTTGGAGAAGGGGTCCATCCCGGACTACCAACTCCATGCAAACTCCGAATACCCTGAAGTACAGCTCGGGAGACACACGGCGGGTGCTAACGTCCGTCGTGAAAAGGGAAATAACCCAGACCATCAGCTAAGGTCCCAAAATTTCGGCTAAGTGGTAAACGATGTGAGAAGGCATAGACAGCCAGGAGGTTGGCTTAGAAGCAGCCATCCTTTAAAGAAAGCGTAATAGCTCACTGGTCTAGTCGGCTCGCGCGGAAGATTTAACGGGGCTCAAGCCGAGTACCGAAGCTATGGGTGTGCAGCAATGCACGCGGTAGGGGAGCGTTCTGTAAGGCTGCGAAGGTGCACTGCGAGGTGTGCTGGAGCTATCAGAAGTGCGAATGCTGACATGAGTAACGTTAAAGCGGGTGAAAAACCCGCTCGCCGTAAACCCAAGGTTTCCTGAGCCACGTTAATCGGCTGAGGGTGAGTCGGTTCCTAAGGCGAGACCGAAAGGTGTAGTCGATGGAAAGCAGGTTAACATTCCTGCACCAAGCACAACTGCGATGGGGTGACGGAGAAGGCTAGGCGGGCAGCAGCAGTGCTGTTCAAGCCCGTAGGGAGTGTCTGTTGGCAAATCCGCAGGCACATATCCCGAGAAGTGAGTACGAGGGTTCTTCGGAACCCGAAGTCGCTGATGCCACGCTCCCGGGAAAAGCCTCTAAGCTTCAGGTTGTGATTGACCGTACCGCAAACCGACACTGGTGGGTGGGGAGATAATCTCCCAAGGCGCTTGAGAGAACTCGGGTTAAGGAACTCTGCAAATTGATACCGTAACTTCGGGAGAAGGTATGCCTCATTTCGTCACAGGACTTGCTCCTGGAAGCGAAGCGAGGCCGCAGGTAATCGGTGGCTGCGACTGTTTATCAAAAACACAGGACTCTGCGAACACGCAAGTGGATGTATAGGGTCTGACGCCTGCCCGGTGCCGGAAGGTTAATTGATGGGGTCAGCCGCAAGGCGAAGCTCCTGATCGAAGCCCCGGTAAACGGCGGCCGTAACTATAACGGTCCTAAGGTAGCGAAATTCCTTGTCGGGTAAGTTCCGACCTGCACGAATGGCGTAACGCTGGCCACACTGTCTCGACCCGAGACTCAGTGAAGTTGAAATCGCTGTGAAGATGCGGCGTAGCTGCGGAAAGACGGAAAGACCCCGTGAACCTTTACTACAGCTTTACACTGAACTTTGACCTTGTTTGTGTAGGATAGGTGGGACCCTGTGAAGCGGAGGCGCTAGCTTTCGTGGAGGGGACGTTGAAATACCACCCTGATAAGTTCGGAGTTCTAACCTTGGCCCGTAATCCGGGTTGGGGACAATGTATGGTGGGTAGTTTGACTGGGGCGGTCTCCTCCCAAAGAGTAACGGAGGAGTGCAAAGGTACCCTCAGCGCGGTCGGTCATCGCGCACAGAGTGCAATGGCACAAGGGTGCTTGACTGCGAGACGTACATGTCGAGCAGGTGCGAAAGCAGGTCATAGTGATCCGGTGGTTCTGTATGGAAGGGCCATCGCTCAACGGATAAAAGGTACTCCGGGGATAACAGGCTTATTCCTCCCAAGAGTCCACATCGACGGAGGAGTTTGGCACCTCGATGTCGGCTCATCACATCCTGGGGCTGTAGCAGGTCCCAAGGGTTCGGCTGTTCGCCGATTAAAGTGGTACGCGAGCTGGGTTCAAAACGTCGTGAGACAGTTTGGTCCCTATCTTCCGTAGCCGTTGGAGATTTGAGGGTGAGCTGTCCTTAGTACGAGAGGACCGGGATGGACGCACCTCTGGTGTTCCGGTTGTCACGCCAGTGGCACTGCCGGGTAGCTATGTGCGGACGGGATAACCGCTGAAAGCATCTAAGCGGGAAGCCCCCCCCAAGACTAGATCTCCCTGGGAGCTCGACTCCCCTGAAGGGCCCAAGTAGACGACTTGGTTGATAGGCTGGGTGTGTAAGGCCAGTAATGGCTTCAGCTAACCAGTACTAATTGCCCGTGAGGCTTGACCATAT
>WBZQ01000173.1_pt1 | contig 59380 bp, 77 predicted proteins | sample 5204251 | NCBI WGS metagenome assembly WBZQ01 (sample SAMN12412402, study PRJNA552823) | activated sludge metagenome | isolation source: activated sludge from nitrification reactor of wastewater treatment plant... | place: USA: Virginia | collected 2017-09
GGCGAGGGGTTTTGCGGAGCGCGGCCGCCACGCGGCCGCGCGGAGCAATCCTTTCAAATCGCGAAGTTTCTATTGGCGGAAAGGGAGAGATTCGAACTCTCGAGGGGTTTTATCCCCCGCCACGTTAGCAGTGTGGTGCCTTCAGCCACTCGGCCACCTTTCCAATAATACTTTACTACTCAAAACTATCCCCCGTCACGTGAGCAGCTTGCCCCGCCCTGGCGGGGTGAAGTGCTCAGCCACTCGGCCACCTTTCCATTACATCTTTCTGTCATGCGTCCCCTTATCAGGCTCGTCTGAAGCCAAGCCTCACGGGACACGGGTATGCTATCACAGCCCAAGCGACACTTCAAGTCATCGATTGCCTTCTCGTTTATCCAGCCACGCCTGCAAGATAATTCGCGCAGCCTCCATATCATCATGTTTGGAGACTCGCTTCATCCCGCGCTCTCTCAGGTTAAATTGTGCCATCTTGGTGGTAAACATCTCATTCTCATACACAACACGCACCTGGGCCGAAATATGATGCTTGAGAAGGTCTCCGAACTTCTCTCCCTGATCTTCCATCTCCTTCCGATGGACATGCGAGGGAGTCCCAATGACAATGACTCCGACTCGCTCCTTTTCCACTATTTCTCCAATACGAAGAGCAAGTGTCTTGTCATTGTGCAGTGTAGTCAGACCAAAAGCGATGCGAGTTTCCGGATCAGCGAGAGCTACCCCGACATCAGCCGCACCCCAATCAATCCCGAGATATGCTGTATCTTCCATACTTATCCGCGAGTCACTATTTCCGTCCCCTTATCCGTCACGATAATGGTATCTTCAAAATGCGCCGAGAGTTTCCCGTCGGTAGTCACAAAAGTCCAGCCATCAGAAGCGATGCGCACCTGAAGTCCTCCAGCATTGATCATTGGTTCAAGAGCCAATACCATTCCCTTCGTGAAGACAAAGTCTCGAATACCAGCGTGAAAATAGTTCGGCACCTGCGGATCTTCGTGGAGTTCATGTCCGACTCCGTGTCCCACCAAGTCACGCACCACGGAATATCCATGCTGCTCAGCGTGTGTTTGCACCGCTCGCGCGTAATCAGACAAGTGAGCTCCCGCACGGATATTGGCTATACCCAAATCAAGACTCCCTCGTGTCACCCGAAGTAACCGCTCTGCTTCGGCTGATACCGCACCCACCGCCACCGTACGAGCCATATCGGTCACCATGCCTTCAAAGCGCAGTCCGATATCGAGCTTGAGCAAATCTCCTTCTCGAAGCACTCGCTTTTCACTCGGGATACCGTGCACAACCTCTTGATTGATGGATGTGCAGAGTGAAGCAGGAAACGGTTTCCCCCATTCCGACCCATATCCTTTAAAAATCGGGATTCCTCCCGCGGCACGGATTTCTCGTTCAGCAATGACATCGAGTTCCTTGGTCGAAACACCTGGCTTGGCTGCCTGGATCACCGTTTCCAATACCAAACGCAAACGTTTCCCCGATTCTCGGAGAGATTTTAATTCTTGAGCAGATTTTTCTCGGTACTCTTTCATAATTTACTTGATATATCGTCAAATATCGCCTGGGGTTCCCGATTCGCATCAACACGTATCACCTGGCCAAGCTTTTCAAACCGCTCAATCACCGGAAGTGTATCGGCATGAAACACCTGGAAACGCTTACTCACTCCTTCTGGTGTATCGTCTTTCCGCTGGGCAATACGCCCGCCACAGATATGGCACCGTTCATTGATATGGTCGATATCCTGCCCGAGAATGAAAGGCCGATGGCAGCCGAAACAGAGCACTCGTTTGGAAATACGTTCGATAGAAGCTTCTTCCGAAAGTTCCAAGAAAATCACTTTGGTCATCGGTCGATCAAAAGACCGAAACACAGAGATGATCTCATCGACTTGTGTGAGACGCCGCGGCGCGCCATCGAGCAATATGCCTTGCTCCTCAGGTACTGTCTTAAGTGCTTCCACCAAAACAGCATACACCAAGGCATCCGGAACAAGCTCTCTCTTCTGATGGATAATGACATTGATTTGCCGGCCAAAAGGAGTCTCTCGTTCCGCCTCAGCTCGAAGCTCTGAACCGATATCGATATGCGAAAGATGCAAAGTAGTTCGAAGAAGTTCTGCCTGTGTACTCTTCCCACTCCCCGGAGGACCAAGAAGGATATAGTTTTTTGTTTTTTCCATCATGTGATGTGCGGTGCTCATGGACAAAGAGGCGGAAACCAAAATTCCCTGTGGGCGATTAAAACCCATCATAGCTTCGCATCGTCATCTGACTCTGCAAATGTTTAATCAATTCCAGTACTACGGAAACAACAATCAGAATACTCACCCCACCAACAGTCATAGCTTGAATACCAGTCATGCCTTGCACCACAATCGGGAGCACCGCCACCAATCCAAGGAATAGAGCTCCCGCGAGAGTGATACGATTCACGATGTGATAGAGGTATTCCGCAGTACTATTCCCCGGGCGAATCCCAGGAATGTAACCTCCTTGTTTCTGGAGATTATCCGAGACTTTGGCTGGATCAAAGACTACCGCGGTGTAGAAATAGGTGAAAATCACCACCAAGAAAAAGTACAGCCCTCCATACACCCACTGATTCTGAAGCCACATACTCACGCTCCGCGCGATAGAATGTACTGTTTCATTGCTCCCGGCCTGCATGAGAAAGTTGGCAGCCATGGTTGGAAGCAAAATGAGTGAGACAGCGAAAATAATCGGGATCACACCCGCCTGATTTACTCGCAGTGGCAGATGTGTGGCTGCACCCCCATAGACTTGTGCTCCCCGCATCCGCTTAGCATACGAGACTGGAATAGCTCGCTGTCCTTCGTTGATAAAAATAACACCAGCAATGGTCACCAGCCCGACCGCAAAGAAAAGGAGATAGACAAAAATCTGTGACGGATCCCAGGTCGCGATAAAACGAGAAAATCCCGACGGAAGACTCGCCACAATACCAGCGAAAATAATCATTGAGACTCCATTTCCAAGTCCCTTCTCAGTAATCAATTCGCCGAGCCACATGAGGAAGATTGTTCCAGCAACAGCCGTCATGATAATCACCGCCATGGTAAAAGGAGAAATATCACCCAAAATATTCTGCGAACGGAGAAGGGCGAGCATGGCATAGGACTGCACGATTGCCAACGGCACGGTGAGCCATCTCGTCCACATATTGAACTTCTGACGACCATTTTCTCCTTCCTCCTTATACAACCGCTCCAACTTGGGAACAATCGTCGTCATCAGTTGCATAATAATCGACGCCGTAATATACGGCCCCACTCCGAGCAACATGACGGATATATTGGACAATCCACCACCAGAAAAAATATTCAAAAGACCAATCAGCGCGTTTTCATCAAAAAAACGCTTCAACTGAACCACATCCACTCCTGGAACCGGGATATTGGCTGCCAAACGATAGACAACAAGAACAGCGAGAATAAAGAAGATCTTATTCCGCAATTCCTTGACACTCAAGATATTCTGAATCGCTTGAATCATGGAAGTCTGGCGAGGATCCTGTCCAAAAGCACCGCGCAGGCAGGCTCTCTGATGAAATCCAACACTATTTTATTTGAAGAAACCTTTGGCTGCTTCGGACACGAGAATTTCTTCTCCAAGAGTTACTTTCTTTGTCAGTTTGCCCGTCGCAACGATTTTCACCCCAGACTTGGCATCACGAGGAGTAATCATGTGTTTGGCCGCGAGTGTTTCGAGGTTAATGACCTCGCCATCAGTATAGCGAGCATTAATCTGAGTGAATGTCAGGGTGACTTTCTTTGCATGTGGAGACTTGAAACCACGTGACTTCTTCATACGATCAATCAGTGTTGATCGTCCACCTTCAAAGAGCGGATCTTTCTTCTTTCCGTGTGCGCCTTGTCCTTTGGTTCCTCGTCCGGATGTCGTACCGCGCTTACCACCGCGACCGATACGCTTCACTTCTTTCCGAGGAGTGAGGGTGAGTTCGTGAATTTGCATAGCTTCATTATCAAAAATCTCTCTTCTCTTATTTAGCTGGTTCCACTTCTGCTTCGGTAGCTATTTGGGCTACTACTTTCTTTGCTTTCGGAGCCTTCAATGTTCCCAGGGCTTTGATAGTAGCACGAGCGACATTGAGCGGATTTGATGCCCCAAGAGACTTGGAAACAATATCTTTCACACCCAAAAGGTCGACCACTGCGCGAACTGCTCCACCAGCGATAACCCCCTGTCCTTTGAACCCAGGCTTCAACAGCACTTTGGCTGATCCAAGCTTGGTCAAAACCGCGTGAGGAATAGTCATGGCCTCATCAAGCTCTACAGTCACCAGATTCTTCTTGGCATCATTGTACGCTTTCTGAATTGAATCAGAAACATCAGAACCCTTGGCAACTCCAACACCGACTTTCCCTTTACGGTTACCGATGACCAGTGTTGCTCGAAAACGAAAACGACGACCACCTTTTACGACACGAGTAACACGACTCAAATCGAGCATTTTTTGCTCGTATTCTGGACGCTCACGTCGTGCGCCGCCACCTTTTCCTTTTCTTCCGTCTTGCTTTGTTGCCATATGCTCACTCTATCAAACAAATAGGTTATTTTCTACACTCCTTAGAACACCAAGCCGCCTTCACGAGCACCATCTGCCAATGCCTGCACCTTTCCGTGATACAAAGAGGATCCACGATCAAATACTGCCTGCTTTACACCAATCTTCAAACACTTCTCCGCAATCAACATACCAACAGCCTTTGCTCCAGGAACCGTATTGCCAAGCGTCCCTCCGAGTTCACGAAGATCTGCTGCGGCAAGAGTCTTTCCCGCCTCGTCATCAACCGCCTGAACAGAAATACTTTTCAAGCTTCGAAATACCGTCAGGCGAGGGCACTCCGAAGTACCCGAAACCTTGGCACGTGCTCGACGATCACGGGCTGCTTTACGATGATTTTTTTCGCGTAGTCTCTTAATCATAGGTGTAGAACATGTTATGTGGTGGTCTTCTTTCCTTCCTTACGACGGACAATTTCGCCGGCATAACGGAATCCCTTGCCCTTGTATGGTTCAACTGGTTTCAAATCTCGGATAATAGCGGTAAACTGTCCGACTTGATGCTTATCAATACCACTAATAGCCAAGGTATTATTCTCAACCTTCGCCTCAATACCAGCTGGGATTTCCATTTCCACCGGGTGAGAGAAACCCAGTGCGAGATTGATCTTACTCCCCTGAATTGCCATACGATACCCAACTCCATTCAGTTCAAGTTTCTTCTCAAATCCCTGCGTCACTCCCTCTATCATATTGGAAAGCAAGATAACAGTGGTTCCCCAGATACCAGCTGCCTTTTTGGAAGTACCCACCACTTCGACGGTCATTTCAGCATCTGTCTTCTTGACCAAGACATCATGATGATAGGTAAACGAGAGCGTCCCTTTTGGACCCTTAACGGTTACGACATTCCGCTCGAGAGTTACTTCAACGCCCGCTGGAATGACTACTGGTTTTTTTCCTATTCTACTCATAATGTATCTTCATGAAGATCTTCGTTTCGTCGACACCTGGTGTTCCCCCTCACTCTTTCAGATCATTGGAACCCGGAGATCAAAGCCACGAAAGCTCGTTTTTTACCAAACCTTACAAATATACTCTCCTCCCAAACCTTTTCGGTACGCCTCTTTGCCAGTCATAATACCTTTCGATGTCGAAACAATCGCGATACCATATCCGTTTTTCACTTTTTCGATATCATGTCGCTTGATATAAATGCGACAGCCTTCCTTGCTCACCCGATCAATTTCCGTAATAGCTGGTTTCTTTTGTGTTGGTGAAACCTGTTCATAGCGAAGCCATACCGTGAGACTTGGCTTGCCACCCTCATCGCTTCTTTCGACACGGGATGCATACCCTTCACGAACCAAAATTTGGGCAATAATCTCTTTGACGGAAGAGAAATTCAAAACGACAGAAGCGCGGCCAGCAGCCTGGGCATTTCTCACTCTCGTCAACATGTCTGCGATTGGATCTAACATAGTTTTTTATACCTTCTTTAGAGCTTCATTGCCTGTTCAATTACCACGATGACTTCTTTACGCCAGGGATCTGTCCGGAACTTACTAACTCTCGAAAACAAATCCGACAGAGATCAAACATACGTAAATATCCGTGCTTCCGACCACAGCGCCAACACCGTCGAACTATCCGTGAGGAAAACTTCGGGGTTTTGAGTGAACGGACGTAGGTTGATGTCTTAGCCATAACGTAAATATTCTCAATAGATCATTTTAGGAATCTTTCTATTCTGTTTCCTTCTGCGCGATCGGGAGTCCGAGGAAACGGAACAAGAGGATTCCCTCTTCTCGATTCCGTGCCGTCGTGACGATATTCACCTGAAAGCCGAAGATATGTTGTACTTTCTCAGGAACAATTTCCGGAAAAATCGTATGGTCTTTAATCCCGATATTCACATTCCCGTATTGATCAATAACCGCATCACTCAAACCCTGAAAATCACGCGCACGAGGAATCGACGCATTCAAAAGACGATCCAGAAAATCCCACATTCGCTTTCCATGCAAAGTCACCGATACACCAACTTCCAGACCCTCACGAATTTTAAATCCAGCGATAGCCTTGCGTGCCTTCGTCATGACTACTTTCTGACCGACAATCATCTGCAGTGAGGACACGATTTCCTCTACGTGCTTTGAATCCTTCAGAATCTTGCCAATACCCGTGTTCACAACAATCTTTTCGATACGCGGAATAGCCATTGGATTCTGTATACCAAGAGCTTCACGTATCCCAGGGACCGCTTTCTGTATGTAAGCTTCTTTTGTTGATATGACTTGATTCATAAGGACGCTCTTTCGTGGCCTGATATTACAATGTTTTTCCTGATTTCTTACTCACACGCACCTTTTCGCCACCCTCCATCCGATATCCAATCCGAGTTGGCTTCCCTGTCTCTGGGCACACGAGCATCACATTGGAGACATGGAGTGGGGCTGGGCGCTCAATGCGTTCCCCTTTTTCGCCTTCTTTGCGAGGTTTTCGATGTCGCTTCATAAGATTGGCACCCTCAACTACCACGCGTTCCACCGTAGCAAGGACTTGAATCACCTTACCGCGTTTTCCGCGATCTTTTCCAGCAATAATTTCTACCTGGTCGCCTTTCTTAATCTTCATAATATTCCTCACTACTTAAGCTTCTTTAGTTGCGTTCATCATCCGTACTTCTTTCACTCCATTCGCTTTGATAGTCTCAAGAAATATTTCTCAAAGCTATCAAAGCCAACGCAGTTGTGGAAGTATATTTTAGAGTACTTCTGGTGCCAACGAAATAATCTTGGCGAATCCCTTCTCGCGAAGTTCACGCGCTACCGGACCAAAAATACGAGTTCCTTTTGGTTCTTGACCGGTACCTTCCAAGATAACTGCTGCGTTCTCATCGAAGCGAATATAGGAGTTATCCTTGCGTCGGTATGATTTCACCTGACGAACGATAACGGCTTTCACTTTGTCTCCTTTTTTCACCGCGCCTCTTGGCTCAGCTGACTTCACGGCGGCGACAATAATATCACCCACGCTGGCATAGCGACGTCTGGTTCCACCAAGCACCTTGAAACACTCGATGGTCTTTGCGCCACTGTTATCAGCTACTCTTAATCTGGTTTCCGCTTGAATCATAATCCTACCTCACTTCCGTCTAAATTAGTCAGCTATCACAATAAAACACTTATCCTTGCTCATCGGACGACACCCCCGAAACCAGACCTTGTCTCCGACTCGATAGGTGTTTTCCGCATCATGCACCTTGAAACGCTCTGTCGAAACATACTGTTTCTTGTATTTTGGGTGTGTTTTCAGTGTTTCCACGGCAACCACAATGGTCTTATCCATCGCGTCGCTTACCACGATACCCTGAAATTTCGGTGCCTTATTTACTTGTGTCATCTTATTTTCCATATGAAACGATAAATGCAATTCTAACAATGTTCTCACGCTTAGTCAAGCTTTGTTTCGCTCTCACCAAGCAGTGTCTTCAAACGGGCGATATCCTTCTTTGCCAGACGGAGAGCATGGTGCTTTGTTTCTTCACGAGTCGCGATTTTAAAGCGCAGTTCGCGTGCTTGTTGTGCAAGCTCGTGGAGAAGCTTTTTCTGTTCACCCTCAGTTTTTTCTCGGAGTTCCTTCGTTTTCATAACTTCATTCTAGAGTGATGATGAATGCCGCTCGACAAACTTTGTCTTCACTGCCAATTTATGTGCTGCCAAACGCATGGCTTCGACTGCTGCTGTCTTTGGAATGCCATCGAGTTCAAACAAGACTCGCCCGGCACGAACTTTGGCTGCAAAATGATCCACACTTCCTTTTCCCTTTCCCATCGGTGTCTGCTCACCCTTCTTGGTAATCGGCTTATCCGGGAAAATACGAATCCAAACTTTTCCACCGCGTTGGATTGACCGGGTCATTGCTCGACGAGCTGCCTCAATCTGACGAGCAGAAATCAGCCCTTCTTCGAGCGTCTTCAAACCGTAGCTTCCAAAGCTCACTTTCGTACCACGAGTTGCCGGACTTCCCGACCACCCGCCACGTTGGACCTTTCGATGCTTGACTTTTCGAGGCATTGTTAGCATAGATGTACTTCCTATTCTGTGGATTGTTCTTCAAATTTTTCACCCTTGTAAATCCAGACCTTGATTCCGATGACTCCATAAGTCGTATTCGCTTCCACTCGTGCAAAATCGATATCGGCACGCAGTGTATGAAGCGGAATCTTTCCTTTGGAGAGCCATTCTCGACGACGCATCTCCGCGCCACCCAAACGACCAGAAATCTCAATCTTCACACCAAGGATATCTTTATTTTGGGTCACCTGATCAATCATGCCCTTGAGCGCCCGTCGAAACGGAATACGCTTTTCAAGCTGTTCAGCAATCTGCTGACCGACCAATGACGCACTCTCCTCAAATCGCTTCACTTCCTTCACCTCTACCTTCAAATCCGTTTTCTTCCCACGAAAGAAGTGGTTCTTCACGACACGAGCCAAATCCTCAATGCCAGTCCCTCCGCGACCAATCAAAACTCCCGGACGTGATGTCTCAATAATCACCTTGATAGTCGCTGCCGAACGTTCCACCTGGACACTCGCGATAGCAGCCTGCTTCCATTTTTTCATGATGAAATCGTGCATCTCCACGTCTGAGCGCAACTGTGTCTTAAACAATTTCGGATTAGCGAACCAGCGAGACTGCCAGTCAGCTGTAATACCGAGACGAATTCCGATTGGATTGGTTTTGTGACCCATAGTGATTCTCTCTATTTAAGAAGCCTTTCGCTGAAATACCTTTTTGACAGAACGCAGAGCCGCCTTTGGCTTTGCCTCTTTCTTCCGATCATCGACGATACCCGTTTTTTTCTTTTCTTCTTTTACAGCAATTTCTTCTGTGGCTGCCGCATCCTTGATAGTCACAATTTCTGATTTTGTGTTCACTTCAGTTCGATTCTTCCCTTCCTCTCGTTCCTCCAATATCACTTTGACATTTGTGGAACGCTTGAGAATCGGCATCGAACGACCAAATGCCCGTGGCTCAAACCGCTTCATCCGAAGACCATCACCCACACACACCTGTGCCACGTAGAGGTTATTCTCATCCAAGCCAAAATTATTCTTGGCATTCGCAATCGCGCTTTTCAGAAGATCAAGCATCGGATCCGAAGAACGCTTCAGTTGCTTGGAAAGCTGAATAAGAGCCGCGTTCGCTGAAAGACCGACAATCGTATGGCTGACGAGTCGCACCTTGCGGGGAGCTATCCGGAGATTTTTGAGTGATGCGTGTACTTTCATACGTCGTTATTTCTTCTTAGTCTTAGCAGCAGGGGCGGCAGTCTTGGAAGCCTTGGCGGCATCCAAGTCACGCTGCTTGGCGGCTTGTTCAATTTCTTTCTGCATTTTTCCACCATGACGACGGAAAGTGCGTGTCGGAGAAAACTCTCCCAACCGATGACCGACCATTTCTTCAGTCGCAAATACGGAGATAAAGTCTTTTCCATTGTGTACTCCAAACGTAAACCCGACCATCTCTGGCGCAATAACACAGGCGCGAGACCAGGTCTTGATGACCGTTCGATCACCAACTTTCTTTCCTTCGAGTTTTTTGAGTACCCGAGGATCGACGTAGAGTCCTTTCTTTAAACTTCGTGACATATCTCGATTGCTTATAACTGACCACTTATGATGCGCGTTTCGTCTATTTCTTCTTCATTCTTCGCTTGACGATGTATTTGTTGCTTGCCTTATTCTGCTTCCGAGTTTTCTTACCAAGAGCCGGCTTGCCCCATGGCGTCTTCGGATGCATACCGAGCGGCTGACGTCCTTCACCACCACCATGCGGATGGTCAACTGGGTTCATTGCTGATCCGCGGACCGATGGACGCCTGTTCTTCCAGCGACTTCTTCCGGCTTTTCCGATATGTTCCGCACCGTGTTCAAAGTTCGATACCTGTCCAATAGTCGCGTAACATTCTTTTGAGACCAACCGGATTTCACCAGAAGACAACTTGATGGTGGCCAGAGGTCCGTCGAGTGCCATCAGAATTGCCTGTGTCCCAGCACTCCGCACAATCTGTCCTCCCCTACCAATTTGAATTTCAATATTGCAAATAATAGTTCCTGTTGGGATATTCCCCAATTTCGTTCGATTTCCCTGTGAAATAGGAGCCTCATCACCCGAAACAGTTTCTTGCCCAACTTTCATACCCTGAGTCGCAAGGATGTACCGCTTCTCTCCATCATAATAATGGATCAACGCGATCAATCCGGAACGGTTTGGATCTTTCTCAAGAGAAGCTACCTTCCCTGGAATACCCCACTTGTTCTGACGAAAATCCACCAATCGATACAGTCGCTTATGTCCGCCACCACGATGACGAACCGAGATCTTCCCTCCGGAACGACCGGCGAGATTTTTCTTTGAAACCGTGAGAGACTTCTCCGGACGCTTATCAGTAATGCCATCAGGCTTTACGATACTCATATTGCGCCGCCCAGCGGTATTGCGTTTGTAGATTTTGATCGCCATATCGTTACATTCCTGCTTGGAAGAGCGTAAGACTCTCTCCTTCCTTAATTTCAACCATTGCCTTTTTAACTCCTGATTTTCTCCCCATGGCTCTTCCAAAACGTCGCACTCGACTTGGAAGACTCACGGTATTCACTGAAACAACATGTACTCCGTATACAGATTCAACTGCTCTTTTGATTTGTGGCTTCGATGCACTATCGCTCACTTCAAACACATAGCGGTTCTGGGCATTCATCGAATACGCCTTTTCGGTAATACGTGGTTTCCGTAAAATCCCATTCGCATATGAACCACAAAGCACCTTGGGTGTTTCTGATTCGATAGCGACTGACGCCTTTTCTTCTGTTGTTTTTCCGAAAACTGCCATAGTTCTTATTTATTCCAATCAGCAAACCTTGCCTGCAATGCCTCAATACCCTGCTTTGAGATAAGAAGATACTCCTTATCCAAAAGCTGCTTGGCATTCAAATCCACTGCGAGCGTATTGACGACTTTCTCAACATTCCGGCTCATTCTCTCGGTCTCCTTCTCTCGAATATCAAGAGCTACCAAAAGACCGCGATGAGAGACCTGAAGTGCCTTGAGAAATGTATCAAACTCTTGTGTTTTCTGCGAAGGAAATGTGAAGGCATCTACCATCAAAAATTTTCCTGAGCGAATTTTCTCCGACAGAGCAATCAGGGTCGCCTTCTGTCGCATTTTTCGATTGATCTCACGGATAAAGTTTCGATTGCTCCGTGGTCCAAATACAATACCACCCTTACGCCAATGCGGTGCACGTGAAGAACCAATGCGAGCACGCCCAGTTCCCTTTTGCTTCCATGGCTTGATACCAGAACCACTCCGTTCGGCACGTGTCTTCGTGTGAGCAATCACCTGACGGAGATTCCCTGACAACACCACGTATACCTGATGGAGGAGCGAGTCATTGGAAGGAAGCGCAAAAAGTGCGTTGTTCAGTTCAACTTCTTCAACCACCTTACCACTGGTATTATAGACGGATACTTTTGCCATAGACTTATTTAAGACTCATCACTTCAACAATTCTTCCATTTACACCCGGAACAGCTCCGCGAACTCCAATAAGTCCTTTTTCAACATCAATAAAAGAAATAGTCAGATTGCGTACGGTGCAGTTATCTCCACCCATGCGACCTGCCATACGGCGACCCTTCACCACGTGTTCTGGAAAAGTAGACCCGATAGAACCCGGCTTACGCAGATCATGCTTGCCACCATGGCTCGCCCATCCACCAGCGAATCCATGCCGCTTCACAACACCTTGGAATCCTTTTGCCTTCGTCACGCCACAAACAGACACCTTTTCTCCTATCACAAACTGATCGACGCCCAGCTCACTTTCCAGAGCAAACTTCGCCAAATCCTGTGTTGCGGTTTCTCCATTTCGGCTGTGTCGATCAAGTCGAAACTCACGACGGACAGTCTTGCGTGCATTTTTTGCTGCTTCTACCTGAATGGCCATATAACCGTCTTTCCCTTCAGTACGCTGTAAGGCAACGGTATTCTTTCCGCATTCGATCAGGGTCACGTTCAAAGCGCCCTTCGTTTCATCGAACAGCGTCGTCATGCCAAGTTTTTTTCCAAGAATGAATTTCATGATAGTGCTCTCAGTAAACAAAAAACTGGACCAAAAGCTAGCCAGTTCTCACCGAGACTTCTCGGCGCATCCTGACCCGCTCAGTATCCCTTGTCCTACCGATCTCCGCCTCTCCTGTTTCCAGTATCAGCGCTTAATCGGATAATGACGTGTTCCGGGACTGGAACGAGTAAACATTATTTTCCCTTTTTGACAAACCTACATCTTAATCTCTACATCAACGCCTGCAGGCAGGTCGAGTGACGTGAGACCTTCAATAGTCTTCGCGTTCGGATTCAGAATGTCAATCAGTCTTTTGTGCACTCGCATTTCAAACTGATCTCGCGCGTTCTTATGAACAAATGTCGAACGATTTACGGTTACCTTGTGTACCTCGGTTGGAAGTGGCACGGGTCCAGTAATGGCGGCACCTGTGCGCTCGGCCGTTTCGACAATCTTTCGCGCTGACTGGTCTATGACCTTGTGGTCATATGCCTTAATCTTAATTCGCACGCGTGTCATCGGGGCATCATCAACTTTTTTCTTCGTTGCCATGATACTCGAGTTTACTTTCTTCTCTTTGTTACATTCAAGAGAATAGTCGTCCCGACAGCTACCCAAGAGGGTAACTCGTCGGGACTCAATTCGCTCGAAAAACTATTTGATAATTTTCGTAGCTACACCAGCACCAACGGTGCGACCTCCTTCGCGAATAGCGAAGCGCATACCTTCTTCCATAGCGACTGGAGCCAGAAGCTTGATTACCAAGCGTACGGTATCACCAGGCATCACCATTTCAGTTCCTTCTGGAAGAGTCACTTCACCAGTCACATCGGTAGTCCGAATGTAGAACTGTGGTTTGTAACCCTTGAAGAAAGGAGTATGACGTCCACCTTCTTCTTTGGCGAGAATATAGACTTCGCTTTCAAATTCAGTATGAGGGGTAATCGATCCTGGCTTGGCAAGCACCTGACCACGCTGGACATCATCCTTCTTGATACCACGGATGAGGAGTCCTGCATTGTCACCACACTGCCCACGATCGAGCTGCTTATTGAACATTTCAATACCGGTCACCACGGTCTTCATTGTCTTCTCCTGAAGACCAACGATTTCCACTTCTCCGTTCAGGTTGACGACACCACGCTCGATACGACCAGTGACCACGGTGCCACGACCTTCAATCGAGAAGATATCTTCAATTGGCATCAGGAAAGGCTTTTCATTGTCACGAACTGGCTCAGGAATCTTGGCATCGAGAGCATCGATAAGATCAAGGATCGGCTTGGCTGCAGGATCATCGATTGAAGCAGCAGCAAGAGCTTTGACAGCGGAACCACGAATGACAGCGGCATTGTCACCATCAAATTCGTATTTTGAGAGCAATTCACGAGCTTCGGCTTCTACCAAATCGATGAGCTCTTCATCGTCCACCATGTCAACTTTGTTCAAGAAGACAACAATATTCTGAACACCTACCTGATGAGCCAAGAGAATGTGCTCACGAGTCTGTGGCATCGGTCCATCGGTCGCGGCTACTACAAGAATAGCTCCGTCCATCTGAGCGGCACCGGTAATCATGTTCTTGATATAGTCGGCGTGCCCTGGGCAGTCGACATGCGCGTAGTGGCGATTGTCAGACTCGTATTCGCAGTGTGCGGTAGAAATTGTAATACCACGCGCCTTTTCTTCCGGCGCTTTGTCAATTTCATCTACACCACGCGCCTTCGCAAATCCCTTGAGGGACAAGACATGAAGGATAGCGGCTGTCAAAGTTGTCTTTCCATGATCGACGTGACCGATAGTCCCGACGTTCACATGCGGCTTGGTCCGCTGAAATTGCTCTGCCATAGCTCTACAATTCAATTATTTATTTAAAAAAGGCTTTGTTTCGCTCCGACACTTTATCAAAATAAAAAAAGTGCCAAAGCGGAGCATCAAGAGACATAGTACCAAGCCATTTTTATCCTGTCAAGAGGCACCCTTCTCATCCATATGCACTCCTGCACTTCAACCCTCAACTCCCCCCCACTTCATATCCTCCATTCAGTCACCAGGAGCCCCTTCTTCTCTGTCAAAAAACAAAAAAACGAGGCTGTCATAGTTACGACAGCCCCCCCCCACAAAACTTAGCAGGTAAAGTCATTCGACGGCACAGACCCACATATTTCCGATTGTTCCGATGCCACACAAGTCATCAACACTGTTGCCTTCCTTGCCCGTGATTGCGAGCTGCTGACCGATGTTGAGATTTTGCCAATCAATGCCGAATCGTTGCAGCAAGCTCTCATGACTCATTCCGAAGGTAAGTCCTCCTTCAAAATCAATCATGACGAGGCCGTTGCGATCAATACTCACCCGTGCAATGGTCAGTATGTGATAGTTCTCTGATTCCTGATTCACTTTTTCATCCTCCTTTGTCTGAAAAAAATTTAAGATATACCTTATCTCAAATCCCCTGTGTAATAAACCACCAACTCTCGAATCTTCGAGTATGCCCTAGCAGAGAAAGTCCTACTTGTAAGCCGTTTTCTGCTCGAGAACATCTGCTCTTAATTGGTAAGGTTCAGCGATGTATTTTACTCTTTTCGGTCTCTCTGTCAATCAATCAAAAACCAGCCCAAATGGACTGGTTTCTTTATGAATCACGTCGTCTCTCTATTCAAGAGAAGAATTACTTGGCTGGAGCAGGAGCCCGAGCACCAATAATTTCTTGAGCGACATTGTTGGGTACTTCAGCGTAATGATCAAATTCCATCGAATAGCTTGCGCGACCCAGACTTGGATCATGGAATGCGTATATGTGTCACTCAGAACCTTTGGAGAGATTTTTTCCTCTCAGGGTAATATTCTATGGCTGAACTTCACGAAGATTCGTGTTACACAAACGGGTACCAGCACAGCTAATAGGATTGCCACAATCGTCATTCCCAAGATTTTGGGTCACGTCCGGACAATAGGTATCAGTTTGGACAGAAAGCGTGTTGCACGTGACGGTTGGGATGCAGACGATAGTAAAATTAGTATCGCTTTGTTGTCCAGCATGAGAAGCTCGCACAGTCGCTGATCCATTTCTTGAAGCAGATATGACCCGACCATTCACGAGGGAGATAATATTGAGTGGAGTCTCACGTGTTTTAGTCCATGAAGCCACGTTCGTAACATCACCCGAATTATCCGTACATTGCTGCGCTGGATTTGTCAGGAGCATTTTGTTGTAACAAGCCTTTAGATTAACCGTTTGGTTTTGGTTTATCGTAACACCATTGGTCAAATTGCTCCCCCCATTACAAGTGTCACGACAAGTTTTCAGGTATTTATTCATGGTCACGGTAACACTTCTAGAAACAGAGCTTCCTTGTGAATTAGAGCAGGTCAGAGTAAAAGTGGCAGGATCATTGGAAGGAGTCACCGCTTCACTGCCATTCACTACTTTTGCCCCATTCCAGACTCCACCAGCTGCAGAAGCATTACAGCTCGCGGCATTCGTGGTTGTCCAAGTTAATGTGGTCTGCGATCCGTAATCGATGGTCATGGGATTAGCAGAAAGTGTAATCACCGGCAACACATGAGCCTGACACGCCGCATTCGTACCTCCACCTGATCCATTACAATTCCAGGTCCAAGGACCAGCGCCAGAAACCACCGAAGCAGTACCCGTGAGACAGAGGCCAGTACTCGGAGCAGAAGAAAATGATCTATTACTTGAAACACCACATGAACCATTTATCACTTGAGGGGTAATAGTAATAGTTTTTTGTGTCCATCCAGAATAGCTTCCGTTACTATCCCTTGTTCGTGCCTGGATAGTGTAAGTACCAGGTGTACTCCAACGATAACTTCTTGAGGCAGCCGTGCCTGAAGCAACCTGAGTTTGCCAAGTAGGTGTTCCCGGCGCCCAAGCATCATGTACACCATCATTGTTCCAATCAACACCATAATGAACAGTATCACCGTCAGGATCGGTTGCCTGAAATGCAAATGCGAGTAAGGTATTGGCGGAACCACCACTTCCAGTAATAGTAGGGGCATTAGGAGCGGTATTGGGTTGATAGGCGGTAAGACTATAAGTGACAGTTTGAGCAGGGATATGAAGTTGATAATCTGAACCTGGAGCACAACCCTGACCATTACATGAAAACCATGGGGTTATCTCTCGCAAAGGAACATTATTACCACCGCATGTCCAACCCCACGAAAAAAGAGAATAGTACCGATGATAAAACTTCCCATATGTTTCCGGATACGTCACCCCCAGTGTAATAGACCCCGTACCCGTTACGGTACATATCCCAGAGGTATCGCATGCAAGATTTCCCGTAACACTTGATCGACTTGGTGTGGTAGGATGCACATTGAATTGGTGGAATATCTCACTGGGAGCACCGCCCCAAGCCCAGTAATCCATTCCCGTAAAATCCCCAGCAGCACATCCAAGATCCGCCCTTGGACCAGCATACTGAACCCAATGACCGTAGGGACTATCAGAAGTATATCCCGTCCCATTCCAAAAAATATCCGCTTCCTTTCGAGCAACAGCATCTACTCGTATACGAGTACCAACAGAAATACGTGAAGCATCGGCAATTTGATTGCCAGTACCAACGTCTATGAGTTTCGCATGATAACTCACAGAAGCGGTAGCATCAGTGAGACTCCAAAGCCACCCGCACCCCCCACTACCACATCCAACCGAACTTTCGGTAGTGGCTCCTGCGTTCTGCCACGCATTATGAATATTTGCCCAGTAATATCCTAAATCAGGCATTGTACCACTTGTCCATGTCTTTGATTTAATCGCTGCTTCGGCCTGCTCTACCCCAAAGAATAGACTCATGCTGAAGAAGAGAAAGACCGCAACTCCTCGCTTACGTTTGATAGCTCCCCAAAGTGCCATGACGATACCTATTGCGGCAATAGCAATAACCAATACTATCCCCACCATCTTTGGAAAATCATCAAAAAAAGACTCCACAGATCCTACAACACCTGTTTTTGGACAGAGTTTAAGATCAATATCCTGACAACGATAGTTCTGGGTTACTTCTTCAACAAGGATGCTGTTCCTCTTCAAGGTCGCGGTGAGGCTAAAATTGGCATAGTCTTTGGCTGGCTTAAAAGTGTCAGCAACACCCATCATATTTCCAGTGATGTCACCTTCATAGGTGTAGGTATGGATGATCATTCCTGCATCATCCTTGAGGGTAAGAGTGAGGACATTATTTGGGACGATAGGGAGATTAGTGCTATGAACACAAGAGAAAAGTGTCGTCTCTTTGCCTGATTTCAGTGGGTATGAATTAATGCTCGGAAAATTGATGCGGGTCTCAGCGACACCATCACGAACAAAGCGAATGCCAAGAAAGGAGCTCGCATATCCATCATACATTTTGACAACTAAAAACGAAACTGAAGTACCAATAGGTGTTGCGATATAACTCAGTCCCTTGTTTTCATTTGGTTTAAGTTCGATAACTTCAGTACGTATATCATGCAAAGCGTCTTCACGAAGGCCGTCCCAGGAATAGAGCTTCCATTCAAGCGAGATTGCTACTGGCTGGTCTGTTGGATTTACAACTCTAATCTCTGCTCTCACGTCTTCATTAGCCTCAAAATGACGAGGAAAGGCAGCAAAAGCATGCGGCTGCTCATTAAGAGTAACGACGTGCTTATCAAAATAAACAATAGGGGTATTCTCTGTATTAGTAACACTAAAATGTGCTTGGCTTCCTGTGACATCATCAGTAAATGAGAGACCAAGAAGATTGTAGCGTTTGGCAGACTGGAAAAAGAAAGCGGCGAAGTATTCCCCGTCAAGAGCGTTCATAGGGACATCCCAAGAAAACGATACTAATCGCTCTCCCTTAGTTGGAATCACAAATGTATCTGGAAGAAAAAATTGGTCAACAAGAGGATACCCGTCTTTGGCAGTCATTTCTTCATCCTCTTTCACTACCCGAAAAATTTTGACGTACACCGATCCATCGACAATCGGATACTCATTTTCATTCCTGACTGTCCCCGAAAAGCTCATCGAGGCACCCGGAACAGTCTGCTCAAGATCAGCCGAGAGGTCAACCTGAACAGAACCGAATCGATAATGATCAAAGCAATCAGTAGTATTGGTTGGACCCGCATAGGTGTTCGTATTCTCAGGAGAGAGCTCTTGAGTATCCTTTGTTGCAACACTCATCGATTTTTCTGCTGCCCCCGCTCCAAGAGGAAATGCGCACGTAAGTACGAACGCAAATACGAACCAAACCTTTTGCATACATCACTTGTATTATTTGTTTATATTTTTTTGAAAAATCAAAATATCACTTCACTTGAAGTATACAATAAATACATTTTTTTTCATATCAGGGAGATGGATTGTACACATGAAATATACAATCCAGTATATATCAATCAAAAACCAGCCCAAATGGACTGGTTTCTTTATGAATCACGTCGTCTCTCTATTCAAGAGAAGGACTACTTGGCTGGAGCAGGAGCCCGAGCACCAATAATTTCTTGAGCGACATTGTTAGGTACTTCAGCGTAGTGATCAAATTCCATCGAGTAGCTCGCTCGACCCTGTGACATCGAACGCATCTGTGTCGCATAACCAAACATCGAAGCGAGTGGCACTTCGGCCGTGATTTCCTTGACTCGAGCAGCCCCTTCACCGCGATCACCCATTTCTTTAATCATGCCACGCTTAGAGTTGATATCTCCCACGATATCTCCCATCGAAGCCTCTGGAGTAATAACCACGACTTTCATCACTGGTTCGAGGATAACTGGCTTGGCCTTGCGCATCGCATCCTTGAAAGCGAGAGAGCCGGCCACGCGGAACGCCGCTTCGGAAGAGTCAACATCATGAAAAGATCCATCATAGACAGTCGCCTTGATATCAACCACGGGGTATCCAGCAAGCACACCCGTCTGAGAAGCTTCTTCAACACCCTTGTTGATTGGCTTGATAAATTCCTGCGGGATAACGCCACCCTTAATCTCATCAAAGAATTCATAGCCCTTCCCGACTTCATTCGGCTCGAGACGAATCCAACAATGACCATACTGACCACGTCCACCCGACTGACGAATATACTTCCCTTCCGCTTCAGCCATAATACGAATCGTCTCGCGATATGCCACCTGCGGTCGGCCGACATTGACCTCAACCTTAAACTCACGCTTCATACGATCAACGATGATATCCAAGTGGAGTTCACCCATACCTGAGAGAATCGTTTGGGCAGTTTCCTCATCCGTATGTACCCGAAATGTCGGGTCCTCTTCCAAGAGCTTTTTGAGTGCCATGCCCATTTTCTCCTGATCGGACTTGGTCTTTGGCTCAACAGTGATATCAATAACCGGTTCTGGGAAAGTAATGGCTTCGAGAATAATTGGTTTGTCCTGATCACAGAGGGTATTGCCGGTGGTTGTCACTTTCATCCCTACCAATGCTCCGATATCGCCAGCACCCAGTTCCTCAATTTCTTCCCGATGATTGGCATGCATACGAACAATACGTCCGATACGTTCTTTCTCATTCTTGGTTGAATTCAGCACGTACGATCCAGCTTTCACCGTCCCTGAGTACACACGGAAAAAAGTCAGTTGTCCAATGAAAGGATCCGTGGCAATTTTGAAAGCCAGAGCCGAGAATGGGGCATCATCCTTTGTTTCACGCACCTCTTCTACATCCGTTTTCGGGTTGGTGCCAAACAGCGGTGGGATATCAAGCGGCGATGGGAGATAGTCAACGACCGCGTCCAACACCAACTGAATACCCTTATTCCGAAGTGCTGTCCCTGTCATGACTGGATACAATTTGGTCTCAATAACTGCCTTGCGCAAAGCGGCTTTCAATTCCGCTTCCGAAATCTCCTCGCCACCCAAATATTTCTCCGTCAATGTATCATCTGTTTCGGAAATTCTTTCAACCATTTTTTCCCGCCATTCCTTAGCCTTATCCAAATACTCGGCTGGAATTTCTCCTTCAATCACAACTTCGCCCATTGGACCATCAAAAGTATACGCTTTCATGTTCATCAGGTTGATGAGACCAAAGAAGTCTCCGCGCAAACCAAGCGGATACTGAATAGCCACTGCCTTAGGAGTCAAACGATTCCAGATGGAAGACAACGCATCCTCAAAGACCGCCCCTTCCTTATCAATCTTGTTGATAAAACACATACGTGGCACATCGTATTTCTCTGCCTGTCGCCATACCGTTTCAGACTGAGGTTCCACACCCTCTTTACCATCAAAAACAACTACACCACCATCCAACACGCGTAGAGAACGTTCTACCTCAACCGTAAAGTCCACATGTCCTGGAGTGTCGATAATATTGATATGATGTCCCTTCCAAAAACAGGTTGTGGCAGCCGAAGTAATCGTGATACCACGCTCACGCTCCTGTTCCATCCAGTCCATGGTAGCCGCTCCCTCATGCACTTCACCAATCTTGTGAGTGATACCGGTATAAAAAAGCACCCGCTCAGTCGTCGTGGTTTTTCCGGCGTCAATATGCGCGATGATACCAATATTCCGATATTTATCGATAGGAGTCGTGCGAGCCATACGTGTAATACTTTAACAATGGATAATTTATAAATAGATCTCTAAAAGAATAGTGTACTGTATTTATGACACAAGAGCGAATCGTGCCACCGTTCCTTCATCCGTCTCAACCAAAGACAGGAACTCCTCTAGTGGCCGCAGAAACACGATATCCTCAAGTCCCGTGTATTCTGCTCGATACAAGACGCCTATTTTGTCCGTCGACTCAATGACTGCCAGCCCAACAACGAGATACTGTTGACCTTTGTAGTGACGATACTGTCCATGAATTCTCACTTGCTTCTGTGCTTCCAAAATGTCTTGCTTCAACTCCTCACCACTCCTGTGACTCATAGAAATATCCCTTATAAACGGAAAGACCGCCAAGGCGATCTTTCTTGCTTCTTTCGTAAATCTTCAATCAGAAATGTTCTTTTACGCGAAGTGAGCGAACGCCTTATTAGCTTCAGCCATACGATGCGTATCATCTCGTTTCTTGATAGCTGTACCGACTTTGTTTGAAGCGTCAATCAGCTCATCAGCCAACTTTTCAGCCATAGCCTTGCCCTTCTTCTTCCGGCACGCATCCCGAATCCAACGCATGGCCAAAATCTGACGACGTTCTCCGGATACCGGAACCGGCACCTGGTAGTTGGCACCACCAACACGACGGCTCTTCAACTGAAGCATAGGCGCAACGTTCTTGATAGCCTGTTCAAAAGTATTCAGTCCAGCCTTTTTCGTTCGCTCGTGTATGACATCAAAAGCCCCATAGACAATCTTCTCAGCCAGACTCTTCTTGCCATTCCACATAATCATGCAGACAAAATGCCCGACCAACGGATTTTCATACTGAGAATCCGGTTTCCATTCACGCTGATAATTTCGCTTTCTTCGTGGCATACTTTCGATACACTAGCCGATGAACGACTGATACTCCTCACAAGAGTTGTTTCAGATTCTGGTCGTTTTCGTTAGAAATGATTAGGTATTGCTTAAAACTAGTCTTTCTTCTTCTCTTTCTTCGCACCATATTTGGAACGGCTCCCCTTACGATTCGCGACACCCGCAGAATCAAAGATGCCTCGCACCACATGATACCGCACACCAGGGAGGTCTTTCACGCGTCCACCGCGAATCAGCACGATCGAGTGCTCCTGAAGATTATGTCCGATACCAGGGATATATGCCGTCACTTCCATACCATTCGTCAGACGCACACGAGCAATTTTTCGCAGAGCGGAGTTTGGTTTCTTTGGAGTCGTGGTAGTCACTTTGACACACACCCCACGCTTGAAAGGACTTTGGGTCTTCGTGATACGATTTTTAATGGTATTGGTAACAAAAGTCATCGCCGGAGATTTGGATTTCCGGACACTAATCTTTCGTGGTCGCTTGATGAGCTGGTTAATCGTAGTCACGGCAGTACACTGGTAAAAAATTATGTCAAAAACAAAGAGAGAACGCTCATTTGTTCAGTAGTGCTTATCCTACCGAAGAGAGCCAATATTGTCAACATCCCCCGTCCCCAGTCGTCCCTACAGTGCTAAACGGATGAAAAAGGACAGAACAATATTGATGAAAAAACTGATGGGTGCCGCAAGCAAAAATACCGCAAACAAAAGAAAAAACAAACCATAATGCTCGAGCCATACTTTGGTTTCTTCGCGAATCGGGAACAAAACATACAAGAGCTTTGACCCATCCAGGGGCGGGAAAGGCAAGAGATTGAAACAGGCGAGTACCACATTCCAAAAAATGATGATGAGCAAGAGGCCAAACAGCACCTGCGGCAATGAACCAGAGAGCGCTTCTGTCAAGGAACCGAATCGTTCAAAAAACGATCCTCCTCCGTATACTGCCTGAGCAAATCGTGCCACGATATCCTGTTTCGCCAATTGAGACAACGGCAGTGCGAAAGCAAACAAACTCGCGACCGTCGCTAAGAGAAGATTTGAACCTGGACCTGCAAGCGCCACCCAGAGCGGACCCCACTTCTGATCTTTCAAATTGTAAGGATTATAAGGCACCGGCTTAGCCCACCCAAATGCCGATCCGGTCGTTATAATCAATAACGCTGGCAAGAATATCGAGCCAAATGGGTCAATATGCTTTGCTGGATTTAGGTTCAATCGATCAGCATACTTCGCCGTCATATCCCCAAGCCAGAGCGCCATCACGCCATGAGAAACCTCGTGCATAATAACGGAATACAGAAGGGCGAGAAAATAAAAACCTATCAAAACAAACTCTTGTGGCATAATCGTAAAGACAAAAATTGAGGGAGGAGGGGCTGCGCAAAACAGAACACTTGCCATTCCTGCCTATCCATGATACTCTCAGATTCGTTACCAAGCAACTGATTTTACGTCTATGAGTCGAATATGTGACCTTACCGGAAGAGGTACCAAGACCGGAAACAACCGCAGCCACTCAAACGTCAAGACTCGTCGCACTTTTGCGATTAATGTCCAGACCAAGCACATTAGCGGTATGAAGCTTCAGCTCTCCACCAAGGCCATCCGTACCCTGGTAAAGCAGTCAAAAATTGCCTAGACTAAATTCTCCTCTTCTGGAATAAACCCACGAGAAGAGTTGTTATCTCTGAAAGAGAAAAAGCACAGTCCTCGCGGCTGTGCTTTTCGATTCAACGGCTCATCCTTCAATCCTGGCGCCTCTTCTTACCTCCCCTCACCCTTTCTCATCCCGCGTGTATTCTTGCCAAGACCCGTGAGAATAGCTACTCGCGCCACACTCGCACATTCGCGCGTCTCAAGCGCCCTCACACACTCATGGCTACACAAAACATATTGACACTGCGGGTTATATTCACAACCTGTCGGTACGACAGGAAGTACCAGCCGACTTTGCCGCCTCCCAACATTCTTCATTCCTTCTCCTTAGAGATACATTGTAAAACAACTCTCCATCTCACCCGAATAACAAAGAATGAAAACATTGTTTTTTGTTTCCATTTCCCTGCTTCATACCACCAAACTCACTCTGCTTCTATCAGACACCTACTCAAGAATACCATCCAAGTTGACGTCATAGAGTACTTGCTCCGAGATAAGACGGTACTGAATAAGCTCTTTCTCATGAAACCAGATTTTAATCTCTCTTTCAGCATCATCTGGATTATCAGAACAGTGCACTAAATTCCGAACTGCTCGCTCATCCAAACTCGAGATCGCATAGGAATCAATTGTGAAATCACCTCGTATCGTTCCCACGTCAGACAGGGTTGGTTCAGTACTGCCCACGAGCTTCTTCACAATGGCGATGGACTGATTCCCTTCGACAACAAAAGCGAGCACTGGACCAGAGGTAAAATACCGAACGATGGTGTTAATGATACCTTTTCCATATTCAATCGGTTCTTTCTCGATTGGCAATCCATGGGACTTCCGCTCTTCAGTGATACGGTTACCCTTTGAAAGAAACCATTCGTCTGTCTTAAGATAGTGTTCCCATGACTGAGCTTCGGTCGGTACCAGAAACTTAAAAGCAATCATTTTCAGTCCTGTCCGCTCAATACGTTGAATGATTTCTCCTATCAGGGCTCTCTGAATACCATCTGGCTTAATAATGACCAGTGACCGCTCTTTTTTCGGATGCTGTTCCATAAAAATGCAATACAGAAAATTAGACGTCTTTAGAAAAAGAGTAACACGGTATTACCTGAAAAGCAAGAGTTACCTGTTACTCTCTTTGAGATGACAGGTCGTCTCCTGACATACATACACCACGTCACCGTGCTGGTCAGTACGGAGAATACGAATCCCCCTCTTTTGTAATCGCGCCAATACTTCCTCAGATGGATGTCCGTAACGGTTCTTACCTACGGAGACAAGAGCGGTCTCAGGGCGTACCAGAGCAAGCCAGGACTCGCTCGTCGAATACTTCGAACCATGATGTGCTACTTTGAGCACTTTCGTAGGGGGTATGTCCGGAAGTACCATCTCTTCATGAGGAAGATCTCCCATCAAGAGAAAACTCGCATCACCAAATGCGAGCCGAGCTACAATACTCCCCTCATTTGTCTCACTCATCGTCTGAGCTGTGCCATTCTGAGGAAACAATACTTGCAATTCTGTTCCTCCGGGAAAGATAATACGGGAACCCGTTCCAACTACAGACTGCTTGGTGATATGGCTTAAATCAAGCGTCTGTTTCAAATCACGAAAAACATCACTGTCACCTTCTACACCATTCGAAAGGTATGTCGCGACATGATATCGCCTGACAACTGATGCCAAACCACCGACGTGATCCGCGTCTGGATGGGTCGCTATCATCAACTCAATCTGCTGATCCCAAAAAGGCATGCGCTGTCCCAGCTTGCCCAGCAGTGTCTTTCCATCTCGACCGCCATCAATAAGTACCTGCGTTCGCCCCTGAGTCAGCAATATGGCATCACCTTGACCAACATCCAAAAAAACAATACGTAGCGGAGAAAAAGTTCTTTCCGTAAACACCAAAAATATTCCCGCGGCAATCGAGAATCCAAACAAGAGAAGGATGGCGAGAGTACGAATACGCATAATATGCTCTCAGTATACTCTCATCACATCATTTCTGTTTCCTCTGATTTCCGCAAGAGCCTTCTCTGCCACAATAAAAAGAGGAGACAGCCCCCATACCACAAAGCAATCATCCACCAACGGACACCAGCGAATGAAGCGTTTGCCCCCGGGAAGCGAGCCATCATTTCCGCGATAACAACGAGACAATGAAGAGCACCGTAAGCAATCCATCCTATCAGTGCCCCGATTCCAGGAATCCATCCGAGCAACACTACCAGAAGAGAAAGAAGGAAGGTAATTGGGACAAGAGGAAGAGCGATGACATTTGCGAACAGCGCGTATGGAGAAAGGGCTCCAAAATAAACAAGCGTCAGTGGAGTCACGAAGAGTAAAACTGAAAATGTAATGAGGAAGGCCTCAATAAAATAACCGATAAACCAATGAACCCTTTGAAAACGGCTCCTCCATGGAGCAGAAAAGAGAATCGCAAAAGTAGCCAAGAAGGAAAGCTGAAAACCAATATCATAACGCAATAGTAATGGGTTTCCCATCAACATAAATGCCGCAGCAAAACACAAAATCGACATGGATGGAACCGGTCGCGAAACCAACAATGCTCCAAAACCCACGAGAGCAACCAATGCTGCTCGCACTGCTGAAGCAGGAGCGCCCACCAAAAACACAAAAAGTACCGTACCAAATAGGGCTATCCACACCGCCCTCTTCCGATACCAGCCTAATCCAATTCCTATCAAAAAAAGTCCACCCGCAAGCACGGAGATGTTGTACCCGGAAACCGCAACAATGTGTGACAAGCCAACCGTACGAAAATCACGCACGAGTGTTTCTGGCAACTCATCACTTCCACCAAGAATGAGGCCCCGAGCCAAGCCTGCTTCTGGCTCAGGTATCCATTTACCAATCATCGAAGCAATAAACACTCTCGTCGTATGAAGTCCAGTACCAAACCAATCACCGCGAGTAGGTATACGTGTAATAGAACATCGAGTAGCAACAAAGCCAATACCCTCTTTTGCAAGATACATCGGGTAATCAAAATTTGGACCGAATTGTTCAGGACGTTTTAAATCACATGGACCAAAACGAACACGCATTCCATCTGTAAAGGTCTCATACTGACTCGTCCGAAAAAGAATATTTTCTTTGGGGCATATGATTCCTTCGCAATCAGAGGCATGTAATACCAAATGAGCATCAAAAGCGCCGATAGACATCTCACCACGCACGACTCCAGCACCTTGTACATTATTCTGCTCTTCCAGTGCTCGGTAATACTCTCTTTCATGGACAGCCAAAAACATTCCTCCGAAAGCGCACATACCAAGCCAAACCACAAGCAACACATCTTCTCTTCTGAAAACAAGACAAAGAGTCATGGCTACCCCTGTGCATACCAATATCCAGACTCGAGCCTCATCCCAACCCGCAAACGATCCGAAGGCGATTCCACTAGAGAAGACCCCCGATGAAATCAAAAGGAAAAAACGTCTCATGACTTCTCATCGTCGAGACTCTCAATCGCCTTACGGAAGCTCTGCGCGCTCCCAAAAGATTTGTACACACTCGCAAAACGGATATACGCGACTTCGTCGACGTTACGCAATTGTTCCATAGCCAAACGACCAATTTCACGACTCGTAATATCCTTGAGTCCACGGTCACGAATCAGTCGTTCCACATCACGAAGGACATGCGCTACTTTCTCATCACCAAGAGGACGTTTTTCAAAAGCACGTTCCAACCCAATGCGTAGTTTCATCCGATCAAAGATTTCTCGGTGTCCATCTTTTTTTATTACGGTGACCCGATAAAAATCCGGTTCTTCATAGGTACTAAAACGTGTCTGACATTGTCCGCATTCACGACGTCGACGAACACTTTTCCCCTCCTGTGTTAAGCGGGAATCCAAAACCCTGGTTTCAGCGTGATGACAATAGGGACACCACATACTCTTTTTATTTAGTATCTCTAGTAAAAAAATCCGCAGGGCTGCACAACCTTCCTTCGAAATTATACACGCCTCTGTGTGTACCAGAAAGGAGAGAGTAATAGACTCCCTCCTTTCAAGATCATAACATTCCGGTTTTTTTCCCGTCTCCTTCTCCTTGGTTATGGGGTCACTTCTTTCACATTATAATCACAATGTCTCGTTCCGGGACAAACCAATGTCAAACCATCACAACCACTCGGAACATTCGTATCCTGAGTCACATCCGGACAATATGTATCTGTTACTGCTTTAGCGGCTGATACAGAACAGGTATTTGGAATACATGCCACCTGAACCACAGCAGATTTCGTTACCCCGCCATACGAAACATCAAAGTTCTCTGTCCTATTGAATGGTAAAGGACGTAACTCCCCACGAACCGGAAAAGAGAAGGCATTATTTGGAGCATTTGTGTCATTCCAGAAAGCCAGAGGAGTGACGTTACCAAGCGCATTCGTACAACTCGGGTACGGATTAAAACACGCTTTCAGATGTCGATCTGGTCCCTGATTCACAATGAAAGTCTGCCCTGTCCGATCAAGCGCACTATCGCAACTATTTTCACAAATCTTGAGCTTATTATTCAGTACAATACCGACAGTCTTGGTACCCGACTTCCCCTCAGCTGTGTTAGTACAAGTGAGAGTATAGTTACCAGAAGCGGTAGGCGTGACAGCTTCCGATCCAGAAGTAGCTCGCGCACCATTCCAGCTCGCCGAGATAATAGAAGAAGCAGCGCAAGTATCAGCGGGATTAAGGACGCTCCAAGTTAAGGTTGCCGAATCCCCAAGATCGACATTAGCCGGACTAATAGAAAGATTCACAACCGGTGCGGGGATGAAAAGATCTGCCTGACAAGAAACATTAGCGCTCCCTGCTCCAATACCATTACAATTCCAGGTCCAAGGACCCGTTCCCAAAACAGCAGTGGCAGTACCAGAACTACAAAGCCCTGCCACAGGAGCCGCCGAAAGATCAATGCCGCTTACACTCGTCGAAGCAACACCACAGGCACCATTGACGAATGCATTAATCGTTACTGTCTTAGAAGACCAACCCGAATAAGTCCCTGCCGTATCTTGAGTTTTCACTTGAAATGTGTAGGTCCCAGGAGTTATCCACGCATGAGCAAGACTCTGTGAAGCACCGGAAGCTACCCATGCTCCACCTCCGCTCCACTGATCACCAACACCATCACTATTCCAGTCAAAGAGGTAACGGATATTGTCACCATCAGGATCAGTAGCAGTTGCGGTAAAGGTTAATGAAGCGTTCTGATTACCAGAGGCCGGACCGATCAAGGCAGGCGCATTTGGAGCCCTATTTGGCTGATACGCACTCAGAGAAAAGGAGAGAGACTGAGCGGGAATGCCAAATACCGTATCACCACGAGCATCCAAAGAGACTATCGCGGTTGTAGCAGCAAAATTAATCGAAGAAAAAATTGTGCCGGGTGAAGTAATAGTACAGTCAAACCCTCCATTCCAACACGCAAGACCAGCGGTGCCCGCTTGTGAGACAGAGACTACTGGACTATTCACCTGGAGAGTGCCGCAAATATCATCACCCACAAGGGTCCTATAACAACCGTAAGGACCTGGCGTATCCCACGCTCCAAATGGAGAAGCTCCACCACCACCCGTTGCGAACCAGGAAAGATCGGTATTCAGCTGTGCACCCTGACGAAAATTCAGTACAGCCCCAACAGGCAGTGCTGTCCCATCAGGTTGAACCACACCACTTGACCATACATCTCCTTTGTATGTCACAGTCATATTTGCTCGGACACCACCCACCATAGTCCAATTGACCACATTTCCCCATGTCACACTCTTGGCTTCTACTGATGCTCCGCTAAAACCCACCCCCATGAAAAACACCAAAAAGAAAACAGCCATTGTACTACGACGCTTCTTACGACTCACCACAAATACAGCCAACAATCCAAAGAACACGGTCACACCAACAATAACCAAACCAGTGAAACTCGTTATGCCTTCAGTTGTATCCAGAGAGACGCCTCCAGCTGATTGGGGACAGAGTTTCGGATCAATGTCCTGGCAACGGTATGTCTGAGTCACGTCCTCCATAACCCTCCCGTCATGTTCAAGAGTGGTTGTCAGGGTAAAATCGGTATAAGTCTCTTTCGGAACAAAACGATAGGCAAATCCCATCATATTGGCAGTCACGTCACCCTGGTATTGATACGAATCAATGATATTGCCACTCATATCACGTAAAGTGAGGGTCAATATATTGTCTTTGATAACCGGTTCACTGAAATTCGTCCCGTGAATACAAGCAAACATTTCTGTTTCTACTCCAGCCTGAAGTGGATAGCTCATCACACCTGGAAAGTTTACGTTCGTCTCAAGAACCCCATCCCGCTGGAAACGAATACCGAGAAACGACTTTGATGTCCCATCATGCATCTCTACAACCACATAGGAGACAGCTGCCGTGCTGATTGGCTGTGCTGTATATTCGACCGTCCTTGTTTCTCCCGGCTGAAGTTCAATAATCTCACCCTGGGTATCAGCTAACGTTTCTGGGCGAAGAGCATCCCAAGCATAATGCTTCCAAATCAAAGAAACCGCTGCCACTTCAGTCTTGGGATTCTGAATCTTGATTTTCGCTGTCACTGATTCATCTTTCTTGAAATGCAGTGGAAAATTAGCAAAGCGGTGTTTTTCTCCGTTGAGAGTGACCGTGTTCTTATCAAAAGCCACGAGCTTCATATCATCAGCATTGGTGACTGTGAAATGCGACTGATTCCCTACCACGTCATCCGTAAAAGAGAGTCCCTGAAGATTATAGTGTTTAGCAGATTGAAAGAAAAAAGCAGCGTAATATTCCCCACCCTCCGCATTTACCGGTACCATCCAATGGAATTCAGCCTGCTTCTCTCCTTTGGCAGGAAGAGTATAGCTCTCTGGCAGCAGAAACTGATCAACAACCGGATAGCCGTTATCATCCACATTTTGCTCGCTTTGCCCGACACGCTTGAAAATTTTCACATAGACAGAGCCATCAACAATCGGATACGCATTCTCATTTTTGATAGTTCCCTGAAAAGTAAGTGTTGCACCTGGAACGGTTTGAGAAAGGGTTGGCGAGAGATCAACCTGCACTGATCCAAAATGATAGTAATCAAAACAATCGACAACTCCCGATGTCATCGGAGTTGTCTCTTTTTTGGGCACCTCGGCTGCAAAACTCGAAGGAGAGAAAAAAAACAACCCAGCGAGAACGAACAAAATGGCTCTCATATTCATAATGCTTATTTTATTTCTCTTTTATGTCTCACACGTCTCGCTGTACATTATACCACAAAAAAATAAACATCCTATTATACAAATCTCATCTCATGTAAATTCTCCTCATAATAGAGAATGAAAATAAAAGCAAAAAAACGACTTCTCATAAGTCATTTTTTTAACTACTCTTACCTCTTGTGGTGTTATTTCTTCATCTTTCTTCGAATGAAGGCTGGGATCTCGAGATCGTCTTCCTCGGTCAATTCCTTCGCTTCGTGTCGCTGCACTACTGGTTTTGGTTGTATTTTTTCTTCGATAATCATCGGCGAAGGTTCCATATGTCGAGTCGTGAACACGAATTCTGATTCGAGATCATCAGCTCCTTCATCTTCTCTTGATTCCTCAGCTTCAGTCCCTCTGTTTGGAAGTGATCGTGAAACAGGTTTATTCGCGACTGGTTGACGAACCATGTTTACCAACCCAATAGGAGACTCTTTACTCGAACCGTCATCAAAACCCGTTGCCACCACTGTTACCTGTATTTCCCCCTTACGAACCTGATCATCGACGACTGTTCCAAAAATAACTTTCGCATTCGGATCAATATTCTCAGTAATCACATTAGCGGCTTCATTGACTTCGAGCATGGTCAAGTCATTCGATCCGGAAATATTGAAAAGCACTCCCTTTGCCCCATCAATGGAAAGTTCGAGGAGCGGGCTATTGATGGCCGCCTTTGCTGCCTCAACAGCTCGATTTTCTCCAGAAGCAATACCGATGCCCATCAGAGCACTCCCACTGTCCTGCATCACCGCGCGCACATCAGCGAAGTCAACATTCACCTCACCTTTTTTCGTAATCAAGTCTGAGATTCCCTGTACGCCCTGACGTAACACATCATCAACAATACGAAAAGCATTGATAAGCGTCATTTTTCGATCAATTATCGAAAGCAGTTTATCATTGGGAATCGTAATAATCGTATCTACACGTTCACGTAAATTCGCGAGAGCTTCGTCAGCGATAGAGCGTCGTTGAGAACCTTCGAATGAGAACGGACGAGTCACGACACCCACGGTCAGTGCTCCAAGCTCTTTAGCTGTTTCGGCAACAATAGGGGCTGCCCCGGATCCCGTACCGCCACCCAACCCACAAGTAACGAAAACCATATCTGCTCCCTTCAACACTTCCTGTATCTCATCTCGATTTTCCTCTGCCGCCTGTCGTCCGATTTCCGGATTCATTCCAGCGCCTAAGCCCTTAGTCAGGTTTTTCCCAATATGAATCTTTTCTTGTGCTTTCGAATGATGGAGGGCTTGAGCATCAGTATTGATCGCGACGAATTCAACACCGCGGATTTTGGCGTCAATCATGCGCGTGATAGCGTTTCCGCCAGAACCACCGACACCAACCACCTTTATCTTTGCAAAAGTCTCTAAATCGGGCTTGATCTCTGCCATAATTCTCTGTACTCAAGAAAAAAGTATTATTGTATTCAATCTTACACAAAAAAACGCCCCAGCAGGGAACACTCGCCAGAGACTTTACTCTATCACACGATAGAAAAAAGCATCAAGTAGTATTCTCCACCCAAGGAACGTTTTTTGTTTTCGTTTTTTTGATTTTTATGACAACAACATGAATCCTCCAGAAGAAACCCTTCAAACCAGCTTCAATCTAAGGAAGAAAACGTTTCGCGAATTTTTGTGTACTTTCGAGAGTCTGCTTCATCCAGTCAGGAACAGCCCGCTCGGTTGTCCACCCACGTACTTTCCCTTTCTTTCCTAGTATACTCTCTTCTGCCAAAAGCACCAGCCCGACCACGGTTGCAAATTGCGGAGCGTCGACCTGATCCAATATCCCACCCAAAGGCTTCGGATACCCAATCTGCGCCGGGAGACGGAGTGTTTTTTTCGCCAAATCTACTGTCCCTGGCAAAAGCGCTCCTCCTCCGGTCAATACAGCCCCACCGGGGAGCAACCCATCACGACTAATGGATTTTAATTCTGTATTCGCAAAGGTAAATATTTCTTCCATGCGCGCTTCGATAATCTCAGCAATATGATATCGAGAAACCATTCCTTCTTCATGCGCATCAAAAAGACCCAGGTCAATCTCCTCTCGCTTGCCTACTTCACGAAGATCAGCAGTCCCGTACTGAAGCTTCACAGCCTCCGCGACATCAATAGAGGTACGCAGACCAATAGCGATATCATTCGTAATGTGTCCGCTTCCTACTGGAAGAACCGCCAAATGTAACAAATTCCCATCCTCATACACGGCTATCGATGTCGTGCTCCCCCCGATATTGATCAGCACCACTCCTAATTCTTTTTGTTTCTGATGAAGGACCGCTTCAGCGGCAGCTAATGGTTCGACAATGGATGCTTCCGCCTCGGTACCCGCTTGCTCTAATGCTCGGCCGATATTCTTCTGCTGGGCGGTACTCCCTGTCACCACCAAAGCAGTCGCTTCAAGTCGAACCCCTCGCATACCCACAGGATCCTTGATATCTTTCTGATCATCCAAACGATAGCTTTTAGGAAGCGCGTGTATCACTTCACGATTAAGAGGAAGAGAAAGGCGAGCCTCAACTTCACCAAGACAACGAGCGACATCATCCTCTCCAACTTCTCCGTCTGGTCGACTCACGGCTACTACTCCATTCGCTTCTTGGCAGAGAATATCCGCACCCGAGAGAGAAACATAAACACGTTCAGAAACATGCCCAGACATGCGTTCAGCATGCTCTAATGCTATGTGGCAGGCCTTGGCTACCGCCTCGGTATCCACTATCGCCCCGCGACGAACACCGAGGGACTGAGTTTCACCCACCCCAATCACGCGCAAAATCGCATCATCCGACGCTTCTTCAGCAATAACCACTCGGATATTTGCCGACCCAATATCTAAACCAACAAGAAGACGACTTTTCGACATAATAGTCTCGCTCTCTATTTTGTATTTGAAAAAATCTCAGGAAAAATCAGAAAAAATCCACCGCCATCGGCAGTATCAAAAATTATAACCCATATCGCATCACTTGCATAATCTCATCCTATAAAATGAGGTAGGAAGATGAAAATTGCAATCAGCACCGCAAGAAATGATGCAATCAAAACGGCTCCAGCCGCCATATCTTTCACAACACGTACGTACGGATGCACATTCGGCTTCACCATATCAAGAATACGTTCGACAATGGTATTCAGAAGTTCCAGGGTTAATACCCAGCCAATCACAAGCAAGAGAATGGCCCACTCTGAAGGAAGCAATGGAAAGAAACAAGCAAACAGAATCACTCCTATCGCAACCCCACACTCAATCTGAAAATTTCGTTCTCGAAGCAAAGCAAAAGCAACACCACTGACCGCGTGGCGAATACTCCTCAAAAAAATTCGTATTTTCATAGATATTTTTTAGAAACGACTCTGTATGTTTTCTTTACCCAGTCCGGACACCGACCGCAGAAAAGCATTCCCCGCAACCTCAAACACAACGAGTATCCTAAAACTGTTGTTATAGTATCATCTTTTCGCTCTCCTCCCAATCAACAAGAGACACAAATCAGTCTTTTTCCACAGGTAAAAGCGCCGTGACGATTTGTCTCACCCTGTCTCCCGACGCCCGACCGGCTACTTTTTTCATCACGAAGCCCATTGCCTTCCCCAAATCTTTGCTCGATACTGCTCCACATTCCGCCAATGCTTCAGAGACTATTTTTTGTATCTCTTCCTCTCCTATCTCTTCTGGTAAAAATTCAGAAAGAATCTGCAATTCCTTCTCTTCTTGCTCCGCCAAATCCTCCCGTGATCCAGCGCGATACTGCGCAATACTCTCTTTTCTCTGTTTCACCAGCTTCTTTATCACTGACTGCACTTCTTCATCTGACATATCAGCCACTGGCTTCCGAAGATCAATCGCGGTATTCTTGAGAACACTTTGAAGAAAACGAATGGTGTCACGTCGCTGTGTATTCCCATTCTTCATGGCTGCTTTCAACTCATCTTGAAATACGGCTATCAATCCCATACGTCATTTGTATTAAAAAATATCAAAAAAATTTACAAGGGCTTGAAAGAAAAAAGTCCGAGGCCTCCTGGCCTGATGACCACACCTCGGACAATTCTCTTTCTCGTCAACACCGTTCTCACCTAAGAGTTCAGTCGTTTCTTGATTTCTTGCAGCGCATTCTCGTCGAACTTGCCCATTTTTTTCAGGCGATCGATTTCCTTGCGTATCTTCACTTTGTAGAGAGCTTCGCTTCGTCGATCATCTTTGCTTTTTTCTCCTTGACGAAACCGGAGCTTCCGAACGCGGCGAAGAACACCGCTTTGTTGAACACGGCGAGAAAAACGCCGAATAAGACCTTCAGCTGTTTCTCGTTCTTTTCGTTTCACTTGTATCATATTCCCAACCTCCTTTCTCTAGAGAGCAATCCAGAAAGAATCCGGAAAGCACTTGTCGATGCGCGAATCCATTCTTCACGATACGACAGGTACACTCCGACACAACTGAATGCCACGCTAACTTTTTACTGGATGAATATTCTCTGATAAACGCGCACCTCCCACTAAATGGAGATGCAAATGCCCAATCTCCTGTCCACCGTCCCTTCCAACCCGGATAAGCAGCTTATACCCTTTATCAGAAATATTCAAGTTTTTCGCTAAATCACGTGCCACCAAGAACATGTGTCCAATGAGTGGGACATCCTCATCTTCCATGTGAGCAATACTCTCAATGGGCTTCTTCGGAATAATCAAAACGTGTACTGGCGCTATTGGATGAATGTCTTCGAAGGCAATCACTGTTTCATCCTCATAGAGGATATCTTTGGGAATCTCTTTTCTGATAATTTTCGAAAATATGGTCTCCATAAACCCACGTCTCTCTTTAGTTTTGGATCAACACCTGATTCGCCTTGAGAATTTTCTTCACTGCGTCTACCAAGCGCTCCTGCGTCACTGTTTCCTGTGTTCCCGAAATCATATCCTTGACGATGGCCGTCTCATCGAGTGCCTCTTTCTGACCGATGATGACCGTCACCTCAGCTCCGATGCGATTCGCTACGCGCATCTGTGATTTCAAACTCCCTCTTCCAAAACTTTCCGCAAGTAAGACTCCGCTTTTCTCCAGATCCGCGAAAATTCGTAAGCTTTTCTTTTTTGCTAAATCACCCAACTGCGCGAGAAATACTTTTGGCTTTGGCATCTCATACGGCTTCACCTGCATGCGCTTCATTTCGAGCACAATACGGTCAACTCCCAATCCAAACCCGATAGCGGGAGTGGCTTCTCCACCAAGCATCTGTATGAGTCGATCATATCTTCCGCCTCCACCAAGTGAATATTTTTTCCCTTCTTTGTCGCTTGACCAGACTTCAAAAACCGTTCGCGTATAATAATCCAGTCCACGCACCAAACGCGAGTTAATAACGTATGGCAATTCAAGCTCATCCAAATACTCAAGCAATCGCTTAAAATGATCCCGTGATTCTTGATCCAGATAATCGAGCGACTGAGGAGCGTGGGCGGTTAATTGAATACACTTATCTTCTTTACAATCAAGAATACGCATTGGACTGGTCACAAAACGCTCCCGACAATTCAGGCACAGCCGATGTTTCTGTGATTCCAAATAACGTAAAAGCGCCTTCTCATAATCTTTTCTTGATTCTGGCGTTCCAATGCTATTGACCTGAAACTCGATATGCTTCAATCCAAGCTCACGAATCACGCGGTACGCGAGTTGCAATGCCTGTGCATCCAAAATAGGATCCTCCTCGCCAAACATATCAAAATTCGCCTGAGTATGCTCGCGATACCGTCCCTCCTGAGGGCGATCATAGCGGAACAGAGACCCCATGGAAAAGAGTTTTACTGGTTTCGCGAGAACAGTCATGCCATGCTGAATATAGGCGCGACAAAGTCCGGCCGTCATCTCCGGACGAAGAGCCACCTTGTCTCCACCACGAGTCGTGAATGCGTAGATTTCCTTATCAACAATATCTGTACCTTCTCCAATCGTACGAAGATACAAATGGGAAAATTCAACCAGAGGCAAATCGATACGCTGAAAACCATATTCCTGCTGCGCATGCGTGAGTACCCGGCGTACCCGCTCCCAATACGGCTGTTCATCGGGCAAAATATCTCTCATCCCTCGTAAAGCCTGAAGAAGAATTTCTTCTTCACTCTTGGCGGGCTTTTCCGATCCTTTTTTTACCGACTTCAAGACTGATGCTGTTTTCTCGGTTGGCTTTGCAGTCGTCTTCGTCATAATTCTTCATTTATCTCCGGTTTATAAACCCAAACGCTCCCTATTGTGTATACAGTGTTGCCTCAGTGTATTTGTTCAGTATCCTCTTATCTCGTTCTGATAATGCTGATTTAAAAAAGCTTCAGAGTATCGATCGGCCATGCCCGCAATACCACTTTCCCCGTAATTTTTTCACGCTTTACCGGACCAATAGAACGTGAATCGTGACTATGGCCTCGGTTATCTCCCATCAGAAAATACTCATTTTCCCCAAGAGTCACCTTCGGCATATCTTGAAGACTCAAAAGAGCCTCCCGAGATAGGTAACCGCTCTCATCCAAAAACATTCCTTCTGGATTATCCTGATTGTAAATCACGACCCGTCCACGCTTTATCTCGATTGATTCTCCAGGCAAACCAATAACACGCTTGATATAATATGTCTCTGGATTTTTCGAAACCTCAAACACTGTCACATCTTCTCGATGCAGATCTTTATACGGGCGAATCGTAAAACCAAAAGGAATTCCCAAGAGAGCATCCGTGGTCTTATACCCAAATTCACTGATAACCAGATACTGACCCTCGTCAAAATTCGGCTCCATACTCTGTCCAGAAACAAAAAAGGGCTGGAAGAGAAAGGCTCTGACCGGTATAATGATAACAAGCGCGAGGAGAATAACCTTGACCAACTCAAGCAAGAGTTGTTTTGTAGTCAGATTTTCCTCAAATTCATTCTCAGTTGATGGTGTTTTTGAAAACATGCTCATAACGAAAGTTACTTAGTCACCTTCTTTTTTCATTCACAGCCAAAAGAAAAGAAAACACTCATATTGTAACAGATTTTTTGTCTGAATGCAAGGCAACAATATCCCCTCTAAAAAGCCAAAACACCCAAAAAATGGACAGCCTCCACCCCAAAAGGAAATGTGCCCCTCATCCAAAAAACACGGTCACCGCTCCCCCGACGCACTCACTTGACCTTGGTTCAGAGCCGGCTTTTTTGTCACAAACACAAGAATCCTTATCAGTCCAACGGAAACTTCGCACATCCCCTCCTCACCGTCAGAAACGCAACAAAATACTCCTCAGTATAGGTCTCATTTTTGGTATACTGCTTCTTCTCTGCGCGCTCTTTCTCTTCGCTAAGGTGGCACATATCAGTAAAACACTTTCTTTTGAAAGCCAGACCAACAGCTCTTTCTTCCTTGAAATCACTGATGCTGCCCGAACGCTTTTTTCCCAACGCGTCCCACTCAAGCAAACCGATGAAAACCGTATCAATATCCTGCTTCTCGGACGAGCCGGTGAACACTACCCGGGGAAAAACCTCACCGATACGATTATGCTCGCGAGCATCAACACCAAAACCCACCAAGTCGCGCTCCTGTCATTCCCACGTGATCTCTATACCCCGATTGGCCAAGGCGACAGCTACACCAAAATCAATGCCATCTACCAGATTGGTCTCAATACCCAAGAAGGAGTCTCTCTGCTCCGAGAGACCATAGAACAAATTTCTGGGGAGCCTGTTCACTACTCTCTCATCGTTGATTTTGACGGATTTGAAAAAATAATCGACGCTCTTGGCGGTGTTTCAGTTGATGTCCCACGTGATTTCCTTGATACCCGTTACCCGGGAAAAAATTACAGCTACGAAACATTTGAAATCAAAAAAGGATGGCGGAAACTTGACGGTGCTACAGCACTTAAATATGTCCGTGAACGCCATGCGGACCCCGAGGGAGACTTCGGTCGAGCCAAACGCCAACAGCAAGTCATGCAAGCCGTACGTGATAAAGCCTTCTCTACTGGTACTTTTCTTAATATTTTTACTCTTTCTCGTCTGCTAGACGCGCTGGGGGAAAGCATCAAAACTGATATTACTCCTGATGAAATGGAAAGTTTTCTCTCACTGCTTCGCACGCTAGACACAAAAAACATCACCACTGTGGTCATCGATGCTTGGAAAAAAGAAAGTCTTCTTCGGGTCTCACATATTCCCACGCCAAGCGGCAACGCTTTTGTTCTTCTGCCGCGTACAGGAAACTGGAAGGAAATACAAGGACTCGCGCACAACATCTTCTCCCTTGAAGATATAAAACAAGAACGAGAACAAGTGGTCAGCGAACATGCTTCCCTTCTCATTTTCAGTTCGCCAAGTCAAGGCGATTTTGCGCGTACCTTGAAACAATTTCTCATGGATGAGCTCGGATTCACACAAGTCTCAATAGATGAGAGCCGTTTGGAAGATACCCCGAAACAAAGTACCATATCAGAAAGGACCGCGGGGCAAAAACTCTACAGCTACAATGCCCTTCTCTCCCGATTTAATCTTGAGAAGGTCCCCATATCACTCCCACTAAACACTCGCCTCGATACAAACGCTGATTTTGTTCTGACAATCGGGGAAGACATGGAAGAGAGTGCTTTTCTTGGAGAAACAGGTATTGCACCCGAGGAAATCAACAGCGAAGTACTTCCTCCCCAAGAACTCCCTCAGAAAAAGAAAAAACATTAAACATCTTCAAAAACAACAAGCAACACTTTTCTCTCCCACAAATACCTTCTCATACAGATCAAAACATAAACCGCTTCAATTATGAAACTCATCATCGGTCTCGGAAACCCTGGTAAGCAATACATACAAACTCGACATAATGCGGGTTTTCGGGCACTTCATTTTCTCTGCGAACACTTCGGTTTTGAGAAATTCCATCTGGAAAGTCGTTTTCACGCGGAAATATCCGTTGGTACGGTCCATGGAGACAAGTACCTCCTCGTCAAACCGACCACCTTCATGAATCAATCGGGTACTACTGTCCGTTTGCTTTTGCAGTATTACAAAATGACCCAGAGCGATATTATAGTTATCCACGATGATCTCGATGTCGCTCCTGGAACACTGAAAACAACGTTCTCCTCTCGCGCTGCCGGCCACAACGGTGTTCAAAATATTATTGATCAACTGGGTACCCAGGATTTTTTTCGTATCCGCCTCGGCATTGGTCGTCCGTCACTTTCCCCTCAACCGCATACAACGACTCTGCCCACTCAATCAACTCACGAATACGTTCTCGAGCCTTTTCCCGCTGCCGAGCGCCAACTCCTCGAAACTCTTTTTCCTGCCTTACCCAATCTTATTGCAAACAACACTCTTAATCCCACCAAAAATGCTTCTTAAAAATTCTGCTCTATCAGAAACAAAAAACTGCCCCTCAGAGGACAGCTAATAAATAGACTCGGATTTCCGCCCGGAAGGCGTATGTCAGGCGGCAAGCCGTCTTTCATACAATTAAGCCTTGGGAAGTAGGAGGGTTCCTCCCTCGGACCCTCGGGCAGAAATCTGAAACTGCTTACTACTCTTTATTACTCACTGATCACATTCTTGATTATCTATTATAGCGTCTTTCATGATTTCTGTCAAGCTGTAGACCCGTAAAGCTCCCCCTACGCAAAGCAAAACCACCCGATATCGCGGGTGGTTTTTAAGAGCGTACTGCGCTTCAGATCAGCTTATTTCTTGTCCTTCTTATCTTTCTTATCGGCCTCGGCTGCCGCTGGAGCTTCTTTCACCACTCCTGCTACTTTCGTGACGTCCATTTCAGCCTTCACATCGAGCGCCGCCATATCAGCGTCTGTACGTGGTGCCTCAACCAGAGCCAGGACGGTATCGGCTTCAGTCATTACCTCAATCGTCTCACCGAGTGCCAGGTCAGAGACCTTAATTTGATCATCAAAGGTCATCAGGCTGGAAATATCAACTTGGATAGAATGCGGAAGATTCTTTGGTAAACAACGAATCTCAACCGTTTCGAGTGTCTTCACCAAGATACCACCCATTTCTCGTACGGCCGGTGCTTCACCAATAAATTCCAGTGGAATATCAGTTTCCAGCTCCTCATCCATATCAACCTGATAGAAATCCACGTGTGAAACACGATTGGAAAGAGGATCCAACTGTACATCATGCACCAAGACATTCAATGCGGGAGCCTTTCCAACCACGAGGGAAAAGATCGTACTCTCACCGGTGGCATGAAAGACTTTTCCGAATTCAATCGCGTTCACCCAAAACATTTTTGGAGCAACATCGTGCCCATACAAGACTGTTGGGATAAGACCGGATTTCCGGGAACTATTGAGATTTTTTCCAGCCGCCTCACGAGGAAGAGCTGAGAGTGAAAGCAAATCGGCCATACAGTTATTTCCAAACGATTATTTATGATGATCTAAAATAGTATTACCCAATCAACTCCTCAATACCACCCTGATACTGCTTAAAAAACTGGTGAGCGGCAATAACCTGATCTGCTGAAATGGGTTCCGCGGAAAAAGCCCGCTTAGCCTCCGACTGATCAAGGTCTGTCAAAACCCCAAGACTCACCATTCCAAAGGGTGTCACTGATATCGCCACCAATGTTTTCCCACCACAGTGTTCACATGTCACGTGCAGCATCGTCTTCTTCTCCTCCTCGGCGACTGGGAGCATACGCAACCCACGACGATGCTTCTTATTGCACACTGGGCAGCGCGCAAGCGGCTCCAATTGTTCCAAAGGAAGCGACATAGATGAAAAATAGCTCAAAGAGCAGAAAAAAGAGTAACCCCACCCTATCATTTCGAAGCCATTTCGTCAACTCAACGCCCAGATTTAAACGTCCAGGTTTTTCACGTTTTTGGCATGAGCCTGTATGAAACGTCGTCGTGGTTCAACTTCGCTCCCCATCAGGACATCGAACAGTCGATCGGCTTCTTCCGCATCCTCAATCGTTACCTGAAGCATAAGCCGGCTGTCAGGGTTCATGGTTGTGTCCCACAACTGCTCCGGGTTCATTTCACCCAAACCCTTATACCGCTGTATCGCGATGCCCGAAGCAACCACCTCCCCATCTGTCCCAGAAGCCTCAACAACAGCTCCTTCCCCTTCAGCATCCTCTCCAGCGTCTTTTGTTTTCCCCTTCGCCTCCAAACGCTTGGCGGCTTTACTTAGAGCGGCCTGTTTCATATCTTCCATAACACGCTCTTTCTCCTCATCCGTATAGACATAACGAATGTCTTTCCCCTTCTGCAAACGATACAGTGGAGGCTGGGCAATATAGATATACCCCCCTCGAACCAACTCTTCAAAATAGCGGTAAAAAAATGTCAATAGAAGTGTTCGGATATGCGATCCATCAACATCGGCATCGGCCATAATAATCACCTTGTGATAACGCAAACGCGCAAGATCAAATGTTTCACCGATACCCGTCCCAAGAGCGATAATAATCGGCTTGAGGGTATCGGACTTGACCACCTTGTCGAGCGTCGTCTTTTCCACATTCACGAGCTTACCGCGAAGAGGCAGGATAGCTTGGAACTGGCGGTTTCGCCCCTGCTTGGCTGATCCACCAGCCGAGTCACCCTCAACGATATATACCTCGGATTTCGAGGCATCCCGAGTGGTGCAGTCAGCCAGTTTCCCTGGAAGAGTCATCCCTTCGAGAGCGCCCTTACGAATCACCGCATCCTTGGCCGCGCGTGCCGCGATACGAGCCCGTACCGTCAAGAGACATTTCTCAACCATGAGCTTCGCATCAGCCGGGTGTGTTTCCAAGAAATCATTCAGCCCTTCCGCTACGATTTGCTGTACCGCACCACGCACCTCACTATTGTTCAACTTATCTTTTGTTTGTCCTTCAAATTGCGGATTGTGCAGCTTGACTGAAATAACCGCCGTCAGACCTTCTTTCAAATCATCCGCTGTAAAGGCTCCCTCTTTCTCCTTGATGAGATTATTCTTCTTTGCGTAATCATTGAAAGCACGAGTAAGAGCCATCTTAAATCCAGTGACATGCGTCCCTCCACCTAAGTTGACGATATTATTCGCGAAAGCAAAAAGGTGCTCTTTAAAACCATTCGTAAACTGCAAAGAGACCTCAACGTTAATATCGTCTACCGTCTTCTCAACATAAAAAGGCGTTACATTTTTAACTTCCTTATTCCGATTCAGAAACTTCACAAAAGAAACAATCCCAGAATCGAAATAAAATGAATGCCGACGCACCTTGTAATCCTCCTCGGGACCAGCCGCTTCACGCCAGTCCTCTGTATTGATGCGAATGCCTTTGGTCAGAAATGACTGATACCGAAGATAGTCCAGAATTTTTGACCAGCTGTACTCTATTTCTGGAAAAATTTCTGGGTCAGCCTGAAAGGCAACAGTTGTCCCTGTTCTCTCTGACTTTCCAATCGCTTTGACAGCATACCGTGGCTTACCTCGGTCATACTCCTGCTGCCAAATTTTTCCCTGTCGTTCAACCGTTACCCGGGTGACCACGGACAAAGCATTGACCACCGAAACACCTACGCCATGCAGACCTCCGGAAATCTTATACCCATCACCATCAAATTTTCCTCCGGCATGCAAAACAGTCAGCACGGTCTCAAGCGCAGATTTTTTGGTTTGCTCGTGCATATCCACTGGAATACCACGGCCATTATCGGAAATTTCCACCCAGTTATCCCGGAGTAAACGCACATTGATCTCAGTGCAGTATCCAGCCATGGCTTCATCAATCGAGTTGTTGACCACCTCCCACACGAGATGGTGGAGTCCTTCGACAGAAGTACCTCCGATGTACATACCCGGACGCTTTCGCACTGGATCCAGTCCTTCAAGAACCTGAATTGATTTTGCGCCATAGGTCGAACCAGTGTTTTTGTCTGCCATAAAAGAGTCGTTATGAAATATGCTGTTTCTTTCTCAGGATTTGCCTCAATGAAAGCTCAACTAAAAGGAAGAAGACGAAAACAAGACCGGCGGTCCACCATACGAATGCTCGAGCGTATTCGAGGAAGAGCAGCGTCGCACAGAGCCCCCCAAAAAGACCTGCTTGTTCCAAAAGTCTCCGTCGGCACTGGAGTACTCCCGCCTCACCGACATGTCGTCGATAGAGTGCAAGGAGTCCCCACGCCACATTCCCAAAGACTACCAGAAATAATGACACAAAAAAAATCACTGGCGCCCATGACTTTTCTTCCGGATTCACTCCCAGTATGAGAACCACTAGTCCGAGAGTAGATGCTAAGGAAAAAAAACGCACGCTCCAGGCAAATGCGGGGAACGACATATTCTTCTTTTTTAAAGCCTTTCTTCGTCCATTATAGCCTCTTTTTGGCAGAAACGCAACGGTAATTTGTAGCTCTTTTTTTGGAGAAAACCTACCCTCTCAGGTGTACCAGAATACACCTCCAAACCTCTCAGAAGAATATCAGGCACGAGAGACATAGGTTCCCTTCTCGGTATTGACGATAATCAAGTCTCCTTCTTTGACAAAAAGTGGTGTCGTAACCTGAAGGCCCGTCTCGAGCGTCACCATCTTATCTCCCCCTGAAGCTGTATCACCCTTGATGCCAGGTGGGGCATCCACCACCTTAAGTGTCACTTTGACTGGAATTTCGATATTAATCGGTCTTCCGTTCCAAGTCAGCATCGTCACTTCCACTCCCTCTATGAGATACGATGCAAATTCACCAATCACATCTGCCGGCAGAGAGAACTGATCATAATTCGACATATCCATAAACGCAAACTCATCGTTCTCACGATAGAGATACTGTGCTTTTTCTCTTCCCATTTCTGCTTCGTCTACCTTATCCGCACCCTGAAAGGTGTGGTCAATTGTCGAGCCAGAAAGAAGATTTTTGAGTTTCGTACGAAGCACTGCTCCGGCTCGACCCATCTTTGAATGCTGATAATCAAGCACCACGTATGGTTCCCCATTAAAAAGAATACGCTTCCCTGTTTTAATTTCGGTCAAATTCAACATAAGAAAAGACACTGACAAAAAACTCCCAGGAGCTTCCCTTCAGTTTTTTTATTTAACAACGTATGGAACAAGAGCCATGAAGCGAGCCCGCTTCACTGCTTGAGCGAGACGACGCTGCTGCTTCGCGGACAATCCGTGCTTTTTTGGTGGATACATTTTCCCCTGTGAATTCATAAACTTCCGAAGAAAATAGGCATCCTTGTAATCAATGAGTGCGAGCTTCTTTAACTGCTTGGTTTCTAGTGTCATAGATGTAAAATATTCTCTGGTGATTTATAATGCGTCGTTCTCTCTTACTGTCTCTCGATACTTCTCCAACCCTTCGATTTAAAAAGGAACATCTTCAATACGAATTTCTTTCTCATCATCAAGGTTGATAGTTGGGATTTCTTCTTCCATCATTGGAGCAGATGATTGAGAAACGGGACGTTGTGGTGTTGCGGCTGGCCGTGAAGCACTCGGTGATGACTGATATCCACCATTCCCCTGTCCACCCCCGCCCTGAGCTCGAGAACCGAGCTGCATCGTCTCACCGATAATTTCTGTCGTTTTCCGCTCCTGTCCCGCCTTGTCGGTGTAATTTCGACTTTGAAGACGTCCCTCAACAAAACACTCTTGTCCCTTCGTCAGATACTGCCCAGCAATCTCTGCCAATCTCCCCCACAGTACCACGGTATGAAACTCTGTCTTCTCTTGTTTCTGACCAGATTTATCGGTCCAATGATTGTTAGTGGCCATTCCGATGGTCGCGACAGACTGTCCCGTCGGAGTAGTTCTCATATCTGGATCACGAGTCAGACGACCGACGAGAATAACTTTGTTGACGTTCATAGGTTTATTGTTTTTATGAATCCTGATTTTCTCAAGATCACCCTCTTATATGCCCAATGATTCCAACTGCTGATCAATATCTTTCTCAGAAACCGCTTGTGCGGCTGGTGTTGGCTTAGCCTGAATCACCGGAGTATCTTTCACGGTTCTCCCCGCACTTCGGTAACGCTCACCACGACCCAACTTCTTGTCCGTCATTGGTTTCTCTTCACGCTCAATCGCCTTCAGCTCTGGCAAGTCATCAGCACGCAAAATAATAAATCTCAGCACTTCCTTAGAAAGCATCAGCCCCCGCTCAATACTCTTCAAAGGATGCACCTCATCTACACCACGCTCTACTTCATCTCGATCAGGCAAGGTAAAACGACGGGCAATATACGTCCCGCGGATTTCACCCTGAATTTCATACGCCAATTTTCGACTTTCTTCAGTCGCTGGAGCCAAAAATGTTCCTCCAAAATCAGTGACCAGTTTTGCAACGGTCTCTTTGATTTGTGGAAGCTCTGCTTCCTTCTTCTCCCCAACCAGATAAAACAACTCATATTCCAGAGCCATACTCTTTTTTCTTACAATAAATAAAACTCCGCCAACAAAGAAAGTCTCGGGACGGAGTAGTGTGATTCCTAATCCTCATCTTTCAGAGACCAGGCGGGAACCACGTCGGACTTTCTCAGTTGTCAAAAGAGAATAACACGTGCTCAAGAAAAAAGCAAGTTATACTCTTGGTTGCTCTGTCTCATCCCCTTTTAATTCTTTGTGCTTTTCTAAATATTTATTTCTTAACAGTAACGACCCAACAAAAATAACATCCGGGAATCCAATATTTTTCCCTCCAAATGATGGGTTATTAAACACAAAATCCTTTAACTTCTTTTCTATGTCTGGTGTCTGCAAAACAAATGAACCAAGTTCAAAAAACGCTTTGTTCTGAACATCATAGGCTGTTTTTAACTTCAACCTTTCTAGCCTGTCCATAAGACTGGGTAGGTTGTCTTCAACGATTTTGGATACACCGCTCGTGTCTGCTAGACTTCTTCCTTTTGGATTAAGCTCTAACGGACTGTTTTGAGTAGCCCAGTCGCCAATTGCTTTCGGAGATAATGGATGTAGCGGGTTGGCATCTTTTTGTAGTTCCATCACGGCATTATAGATTTCATGAGTAGTCTGTTTCAGACTATCAAAGTTACTGTTAATCTTCTTATCAAGACTATCGCTTTTCTCTTTAAGCGGGTCTATCAAAAGAAACTTAAAAACAGCAAAAACAATGGCCGTAACAAAAAGCGTTGAAAGTAGCGTTATCCAAGAAATATTCTGGTGTACCGCCCACTTATAAAGGCCAATAAGAACACTCACGGCACCGGCAGCAACTATAACAGTCGTGCAAATCTCTCTAAACTTTTTCATATTATTGCTACATCAAAATACCAAAAACGAGGGAGTACTAGAGTAGCTTTTATCTTTGTCTTCTGTCAATTCAATAATACCTTTTTCCATCAATTTTGGATACAGCAAGCTGTATTTAATTCCTTCGCCTTTATCTAAGTCTTTACTTACTAATAGGGTATAGTTACCAATACTCACATATTCTGCATTTGCCCCCCAGAGCTATGGTGTTTGCGTGCTACTCGAACACGAGCCATTTCTTTTTGCAGCGCGGCCGCCACACGAGCATATTCTTCATCATCCACATGTACACGCTCTGCCATAAGAGCCTGTGCTCGCTTCTCTGCCTCTTCTGCCCGAGCCAAATCAATATCTGCTGCTCGTTCAGCCGTATCTGCTAAGACCACCAAAGTATTATCATGAAATTCAACGAAACCACCCGAAGTAGCCAAGAGCGTCTCTTCTCCATTCATTTCATGACGCAACAAAATTTCTCCAGCCTGAAGCGAACCGATATAAGGCACATGATCTGGGAGAAGAGTTATTTCACCACCCTCAATCGGCAAGGTCGCTTGATAAATATCTTCTTCAGAAACCGTTTTCTCCGGCGTCACGATTTTGAATTTGATAGACATAGATATATCGTAAAACTCCTGGGCGCTTCCGCCACAAATCAACTCTTATTTTCTTCCCTCGGCGATCACTTCTTCGATATTCCCCTTCATGTAAAAAGCCTGCTCTGGAATATCATCAAGCTCACCCGAAAGAATTTTTTCGAATCCCGTAATCGTTTCTTCAAGCTTCACGTATTTTCCTGGCGCACCCGTAAACTGCTCAGCCACAAAGAATGGTTGTGAAAGATACTTTTGAATCTTACGCGCCCGCACGACAGAAAGCTTGTCTTCTTCCGTTAATTCCTCCATACCAAGAATGGCGATGATATCCTGCAAGTCTTTGTAACGCTGCAATACTCGCTGCACATTGCGTGCTACGGTATAGTGTCGCTCACCAAGAATTTGCGGATCAAGAATAGTTGAACTGGAATCGAGAGGATCAACCGCTGGATAAATACCCAATTCAGACAAAGCGCGGGACAACACTACCGTCGAATCGAGATGACCAAACGTCGTTGCTGGTGCTGGATCAGTCAAGTCATCAGCCGGCACATATACCGCCTGCACCGAGGTTATGGACCCTCTCTTCGTCGAGGTGATACGCTCCTGCAGTGTTCCCATTTCTTCCGCCAAAGTTGGCTGATATCCTACCGCACTTGGGATACGACCAAGGAGTGCTGATACCTCCGATCCTGCCTGGGTGAAACGGAAAATATTATCAATAAAGAGCAGCACGTCTTTCCCTTCGTCATCACGGAATGATTCCGCCATGGTCAGAGCAGAAAGAGCTACTCGCTGACGTGCGCCCGGGGGCTCATTCATCTGGCCGAAGACCAGTGCGGTTTTATCGAGCACGCCTGACTCTTTCATTTCGTGATAGAGATCATTCCCCTCACGTGTACGCTCTCCAACACCCGCAAATACAGAGTATCCACCGTGTTCCTGTGCGATATTACGAATGAGTTCTTGAATCACCACTGTCTTCCCAACACCGGCCCCACCAAACAGTCCCACCTTACCACCCTTCATGAATGGACAGATGAGATCAATGGATTTGATACCAGTCTCAAACACCTCAGCTTTCGTGGACTGCTCTTCAAACTTTGGTGCGGCACGATGAATAGAACGACGTATCTTGGCAACTACCTCTGGCTTTCCATCGATCGCCTGTCCGAGCACTCCAAACATACGCCCAAGAGTCACCTCTCCTACCGGCACCGAAATAGGAGCGCCTGTCGAAATCACCTCCATACCGCGTTTGAGTCCATCCGTTGAACCCATAGCGACCGCTCGCACCCGACCACCTCCAAGATGTTGATGCACCTCAACCACGAGTTTGCTTCCGTCGGTCAAGGTGACTTCAAGCGCATCATAAATCTTCGGCAATGCCACTGCTTCAGAAAATTCCGCATCAACGACTGGTCCAATAATTTGTATCAACTTACCTGCATTCATAATGATATCCGTTTAATTCAGTTAATAAGTGTGCGCGTGAACTCCTTCTCATCCATTGTTCATCCGCTCACTCATGCACCGACTTCTCTCTGTCTCAAAAATCCCTAGCGATTCCATGCTCAATTTCTCCCCATTCTCTCCTCTTCTATTTTGACACCGCAGCCATGCCCGCTGAGAGTTCGGCAATTTCCTGGGTAATCTTCTGTTGACGAATCTGATTGTACATAAGCGTAAGACTCGCGGCCATTTCTTTACCCGCATCAGTCGCACTGCGCATCGCCATCATGCGCGCGGATTCCTGTGAGGCATTGCTTTCGAGAAGAGCATGGTAGAGCTCCATTTCCAAAAGACGAGGAATCATTTTCCACAACACCTTTTTCGGAGATGGCTCAATCACATACTCTGCGCTCATCACCCGCTCCTTGATCGCACCGTGCTCAATCTCATTCAGTGCTTTCTGAACATCCTTTTCAACAACTGGTAAAAGCGCTCGCACCTTCACTTCTTGTGAGAGCATTGACTTAAAGTCCGTGTAAATCATCACCACGCGATCAATTCGTTTACTCTCGAAAGCCTCAATCAGAATCTTCGCGATGGGACGCATCCCCTCAGCCGATGGTGTTCCAAGTACATCTGGGAATGAGGCAATAATTTCGCTTCCTACCTGGGAATTGGCTGGGGTAGCCAGTAATCGCCGAACGGCAGCATCTCCCTTTTTCCCGATCGTGATGAACTCGGCTTGACGCCCAGCATCTTCACGAAGTATCTGTCGTACCCGCTTGGTAATCTGAGAATTAAATGCCCCACACAATCCACGATTGGACGTAATCACGACATACAACTGCTTCTGAACTGGACGCTCTTCAAGAAGCGGATGATCTTCTCCTACCGCGGCGAGTTGATGGAGTACCTGAATGACGTTCTCTGCATATGGGCGAATCGCTAAAACCGCGGCTACCGCTTTGCGCATCTTGACCGCCGAAATCATCTCCATCGCGCGCGTAATTTTACCAGTGGCTTTCACCCCTTTGATACGTCTTCGAATGTCTCGTATTGAAGCCATACAACGCTTTTGATTATTCCAGCTGTTTCTTGAACAAATAGGAAAGGATTTTTCTGATACTTTTATTTTGATGAACGAGGAAAGATATTCTTTCACCGGTCTCTCCCCGCCCCGAGAAGGCGGAAGGAGATTTTTTCGATGCCCTTCGTTCTGATGAACAGCAAGGAAAAATTTTCTTTCACCGGTCTCTCCCTGAGAAGGCGGAAGGAGATTTTTTCGATGCCCTTCGTTCTGACGAGCAGCAAGGAAAAATTTTCTTTCGCCTTCTCAGGGAGATATTCAAAAATACTAGACCGAAAATCCCTTCTTGAATTCTGCGATATGTTTCTTGAGTGATTCTTCCACTTCGGGCGTCAGAGCCCTTTCCTTCACGATGCCATCAATGGCTTCCTTCCCACTCGTCTCAAAATAGGTAACAAACTCCTTTTCAAAACGTGCCAAATCATCAATCTTCACGTCATCCAGATGCCCACGAGTAAGCGCGTAGAGAATAGCCACTTCTTTCTCTACTGGCAACGGAGCGTATTGAGGCTGCTTGAGAATTTCCACCGCCCGACGACCACGCTCAATTAATGAGCGTGTCTTTTCATCCAAGTCTGAACCAAACTGAGCAAAGGCTTCGAGTTCACGAAACTGTGCTAAGTCAAGACGAAGGGTACCAGCCACCTGCTTTATCGCCTTAATCTGTGCCGATGAACCCACACGAGAAACAGACAGTCCGACATTCAATGCTGGGCGCACGCCTTTGTAGAAGAGGTCTGCTTCCAGATAAATCTGTCCATCGGTGATAGAAATCACATTGGTTGGAATATAGGCCGATACGTCACCAGCCTGTGTTTCAATAATCGGGAGCGCGGTGATTGATCCGCCACCAAAATCCTTATTCAGCTTCGCACTTCGTTCCAGCAAGCGTGAGTGAAGATAGAATACATCTCCCGGATAAGCTTCGCGTCCCGGCGGACGACGAAGAATCAGGGAAATCTGACGATAGGCCACTGCATGTTTAGAAAGATCATCATAAATCACCAAGACATCCTTGCCTTGGTCCATAAAATATTCCCCCAGAGCGCAACCAGCATACGGAGCGATGAAAGAAAGAGCTGCTGCCTCCGACGCTCCAGCCACGACAATAGCGGTATAGTCCATCGCGCCGGCCTTTTCAAGCTCAGCGACAATACGCGCGACCTTGGATTCCTTTTGGCCGATAGCCACATAAATACAAATCACATCTTGACCGCGCTGATTGATAATCGTATCGATCGCAATGGCCGTTTTGCCTGTCTGACGATCACCGATAATAAGTTCGCGTTGCCCGCGTCCAACGGGAATCAGCGCGTCGATAGCTTTGATACCAGTTTGCAGTGGCTGATTGACCGATTGACGAGTAATAACACCCGGTGCAATTTTTTCAACTGGATAGTACTTGGTTGCCTCAATCTTCCCCTTGCCATCAATGGCGGCTCCGAGAGCATTCACGACTCGTCCCACCACTGTGTCCGATACCGGTACAGAGAGAATGCGTCCCGTCGATTTGGCGACGGTTCCTTCTTTGATATCACCTGTTTCGCCCAAAAGCATCACTCCAGCCTCACCCTCCTCCAAATTCAGTGCCACGCCAAACGCACCATTCTCAAACTCAATCATTTCAGAAACCATCACCCCAGACAGACCCGAAACACGGGCTACTCCATCACCCACTTCGAGCACTACCCCAATGGCTTCGGCCTTTGGCTCATGATGAAATTCACTGATCTGCTTCTTCAGTTCTTCAATAAGAGGATTCGGCATACAATTTTCAGAATATCGAATTTAGAATCTACTATGGAGTTTTTTCCTTCACTCCATACTATATGCTATATCCCATACACCTGTGTTTTTTCTTCGTTACCCGACGAGACTTTTTCCGAGTCGTTCGAAACGAGTTCTCAGCGTAGCATCATATAAGACTTCTTCGCTCTGCATTTTTGAACCACCAATGACACGCGCGTCGGTTATGAAAGTAGTCTCCACCTTTTTGCCAGCAAATACTCTCGCTGCTTCTTTCTCTAAGACGACTCGAAGCTCCGAGTCTGCCTGATACGCTGTAGTGATACGAACAGCGGCCCCGCCTGACTGCTCGCGTATCAAACGCTCAGCTTCACGAACAATTTTCCCTAGCTTCCCGCTCTCGCCCCGACGAGACAACCAAGAAACAAAGTGCTCACTCTTCTGCGTGGCCTCCACCCCTCCCTGCTCTCGTTCCAAATCAAGGAGTGCCTGCGCGTATTGTCGTATTGAAAGTCGCATATTTAATTCACCTGTCGTTCGATAAATTCCTTCTCTTTCGTCGCGTCCATTTTTTCACGCAAAACTTTTTCCACTGCCAAAAGCACGGTTTCACCCAACTCACGCTTCGCTTCATCCAGCATTTTTTTCTGATCCTCAGCTATTTTGAGCTCTGATTCATGCAGTATTTTTTTCACCCTCTTCTCCGTTTCCGCAATTTGAGCGGCATCGCGTTTTTTGGCAGCCTCATCAGTCTCAGTCAGAATGCGCTTCGCTTCAGTCCGCGCTTCCATCAGTATCGCTTTTTCCTGAACCTCTATTTCACCAAGCTTCTTTCCTGCACTCTCGGCATCAGCCAAACCTTTTTCTATTTTGGCCGCGCGTTCATCCAGAAGCTTCAGCATTGGCTGATATGCGAAACGCTTGAGTACCAAAAGCACCACTGCAAAATTGACTACTTGTGCCACAAGCAGTTTCCAGTCGATACCAAGATTCGCAAGTGCTTCCATAGACGATTCTCTTTCTGTCCCTCTCTCAAAGAAGGGACAAGGAATATTTATCGGAACAAAATCATCAACGCGACAACCAGAGCATAGATAACCACCGCTTCGGTAAATGCAATACCAAGAAACATGGTTGTCTGAATTTTCCCAGAGGCCTCAGGATTACGTCCGATAGCTTCGAGAGCCTTTGAGAACAACAACCCAAGACCAATACCAGGACCCAGGGCACCAATTCCGATTGCGAGAGCAGCACCGAGCATTTTCGCTGATTCAACTTCCATACGCTTCTATTATTGATAAATTATGATTCACAATTACTTACTATAAAGCAAAACTTCCTCTTTGTCCAAACTTTCACGAAATGACTCCTGACACATGAATCAGACACGACAGACCGTTCAATTCTCCTCCTAGTGTTCTGCTGGCGTGGTAGCCATTTTGAGAAAGACCGCCACGAGCATCGCAAAAACTGCTGCCTGAATGAATCCAACAAAAATCTCCAGAAAAAGGAATGGGAGCGGAATAAAGTAAGGCACCAAGTGAAGCATTACTGTCAATAGAATTTCTCCCGCGAAGACATTGCCAAACAACCGAAAAGCAAAAGAGAGGATCTTGGCGAATTCCGAAACCAGTTCCAGTATGCCCATAAGTGTCCCGACCACATAGGGCTTGTGGAATGGACTCACGAAAAATTTCTTCGCATACCCACGAATACCAAGGGCTAGAATACCTGTCAACTGTATCGTGATAACCACAAAGAGAGACAATCCCAAGGTGAAGTTCAAATCAGCTGACGTACTCCGAAGAAACGGAATGATAGTCGCGTGCCCAGCCGCATTCTCATGTGCCAGTCCCACTGTGCCAAGTCCCGGCAAAAGTCCGATCCAATTCGAAAGCAGGATGAACAAAAAAATGGTCGCAATAAGAGGAAAAAATTTCCGTGCCATACCTCGATCCTGCATGATACTCTCAAGCAAACCAAGTACGCCATCAACAATTATCTCAAAAACATTTTGCAAGCCTCTCGGCACTGACTGCCACCGAGTCAAAATAACTTGAGTTGCCAATACCAAAATCACGCTCACCAATACCCCAATAAACAGGGCATTTGTCACCGGCAAAGCACCGAGCAGAAACAATTTTTCGGCTGCAATTGAAATTTCCATGAAGGTCAATTGTCTTAAAATTCTCCTCTCACCCGCAAGAAAAAGGCGCCACGCGCCTCCTTTTGAGATAAAGAAGATATTCCAATCTTACCCCTGATACAAAGAAAAAGTCAATTCTCCACTACTGGCTTACGGTCTTGATCCTTCGCTAATTCCGCTGCCTGTGCCTCCGCCATCTGTGTTTGAAGATAGGCATCCATCTCTGGGTTAAGAGCACCCGAATACTCTAAACCATGAGGAGTTTCTTCGGACACGCTCCCTATAATCCGCGCATTCCCCATAACATTTGGATTGAAAAGAGTTTCCGATTTGAGAGAGTGATCTGGCGCGATCTCACTATCCTCTACAGGGAGACCCATTTCTAAGCGCTCAAGATTCTGGCGTCTCCGCTGATCATATGGGTCATCTGATTGCCCTCGATTCGGAATGGCTGATGACGGAATGGGTGCATCCCATACCGTCTGTCCTCCTCCTTCCGCTTGCTGTTTTGCTCTTTGCCATCGCTGATCTTTCTCCGCTTCCAATTTGGCGGCCACTGGGTCCGATCCCTCTTTTTTTCTCCCCGGTCGTATAACATCAAATAATCCCATAGGTATTTTTTATCAAAACATCAACCGCGGAAAAATACGTCGTGTATTTTCTTGCAATTGTTCTTCAAGGAGAGTATACGATATTTTTTTCATCTCGGCGATGTGCCGGGCCACCAGAGTGACATAGGCTGGTTCATTGCGTTTCCCCCGATGGGGTACCGGAGCAAGATAGGGACAGTCTGTCTCGACCAGCAATCGCTCTACTGGAATCATATCGAGTACTCGATCCACATCTCCTCCCGCTCTTGCCTTATACGTGATGTTCCCGGTAAATGAAAAAACCACTCGAGGGAAATCAAGAAATCGCTGTGTTACCCTGGCATCACCCATATAACAATGCAAAATCACATACGGATATTCCCCTGTCACGCCAGAATATGAAGTAAACACTGAATGTAGAAGGGTCCGCATATCATCGTACGCATCCATACGATCGAGCGACGGACGAGTATGGATAATCAGAGGGAGAGACCGCTCCTCTGCAAGAGCCACCTGAGCCAGAAAACCAGCCTTTTGTATCTCTTTCTGCTGATCGGTTATGTGTTGCGTGACATCACGTGTAAAGTAATCGAGCCCGCATTCTCCGATTGCGACTATTTTGCGTGAGAACAACAGCATCTTCTTCAACTCTTCTCCCAACGCCCTTGCTGATGCCACGCTGGAAGTGGTATTGAAAACATGCGGATGAATACCGACACTGGCCCAAACAGAGGGATACTGTTCCGCACACTCAATCGCAGACTGACTCTCCGCAAGATCAGTCCCAATGGTAATCAAAGCCTCAATCCCAGCCAAGCGCGCCCGCTCAAGCATTGCTGCCCGATCCATATCGAATGCCGAATCATGCACATGCGCATGCGCGTCTATCATATGCGCCTCTGTTATTTACCTTTTCCAAAATGAAAAGGCGGCTTCTTCAGACTCTTTTCTGCGTAAATATCTTGGGGGATAGTCAAAGATGCCTCTAAGTCTGATTGTTTGACTGATGTCAGGAGGGCATCTAGTTCTGTCCGCACTTGTTCTCGCTCTTCCTGGATCTCATCACACAAGATAAGCGCCGCTTGCTTGGCGCTTTCAGATGCCTGACTGTCTTGCGATACAGTAAAGGACACTTGGTACTCTCGATCTAAATCTGCCAACCGCCGCTGTTTTTCAGCCACTCTTGCCTCATGAGCTCTTCTTTCCTGTTGTTCCTGTTCTAAAAGAGTCAGTGAAGGCTCCTGAGAAACTCCTTCACACTGCTGCGCGGTCTGCCCCTCCTCAATCTCCCGCATACTTCTGTAAGGTGTATATATTGATTCTGATTTCATAGGCCCCTGTGTATCAAAAAATATCGTTTTCGTTTCTCAAGACTCTTCTCTCATTGCCTGCTCCAGTCAGAATCACCATCCAACACGCTGTCAGTTGATGTTTGCCCGAATTCCGTTACCTCTCTTTCACCTCTTGACTGCGCAAGAGGTATAAATTCACGCATCCTTGAGTCTGACCAAGCGCGTAATTCCGCTTCAGTCCCTGATTTCAAAAGATGTCCGAGTTCACGTATGCTCATGGTAATATTTCGACGATATTCTTCTTCTGTTGACGGTATGTCACTAAATCTTTGTAACAATTTCCTCTGCTCCATCTCAATATCCGCTCGTATTTGTCCTATTTCTACATTCGTAATCTTTTCCAAACGCATCTTTTTCACGCGTGCCGCGGCAGCACGCCCCTGTAACTTTGCCAGACAATCAAGATCGGCATCTCTTTCGGGATTATTCTCAGACATTTTCCCTTTCCATTTTTGATCAAAATATGCTGTGAACTCCCGTGTTTTTTGTTCCAGCACTACCAAGAGCTCCTCCCCTTGCAAACCTTCCGGCATTTTCAGCGCTTGCTGTCGTACCGAATCGGCTTCCGAATTATCTGGCACTTCAGGAACCATTTCTCCTCCTGGTGTTTTCGGTACTGCAGCCTGCCCAACTGAGCCATCTATCCGGTTGAAACCTCGCGCAGCGTTAAATTGTTCTACTTCTGTCCGTCCATCTATCACTGCCCCGTCAATCGTCATATATCCCTTGAACTGAACAGGTTTAGACGAAGCATCTATGGGTATACCCTCGCCTCCTAAACCATCCGGGGTCACAGGTGCTCGACTTGGCATCCGCCTCTCTGGCATGGTTGGTTCCGACTTTCTCAGAAATGGCATTTCAAAATGCATATACTTACATGCTATTCACTTATCGAGTATTCCCTCTCAGTCTCACTTCTCTCACACAATGAGCGCACCCGAGAAGAGACGCTTTCATTTTAGCACATTCATCCATCCCCCACAGATACCTGTTCCGTTGACAGACGTACGCCCCCTTATACTACTCGTTGGAACAACACTTCAGTGTGCCTCTCTTTCAGTGCCTGTGCTATTTTCACACTCGTTTCCGGCAGAAAAGGCTGGAGACAATGAGCGATAAACGCAAGCTCCCGAAGAAACTCTCGCATAGAACTCTCAAATGCTTCATTATCCGTTTTCGCCAACACCCAAGGCTTGGTCTCAGCAATACGCCGATCAAGGATACGCGTCCGATCGAGAATCCATTCCAATGCTTCACACAAACGATACTCTGCAAAAAACTTCTGCAGTTCTTTCGGATAGATAATGTCCTTCATTGCATCCTCATACGGGGTTTCAAGCTTCTCGCTCAACTTAATAAGACGCGAAACAAGATTTCCCAACCCATTGGACAGGTCGGCATGATATTTCTCAGTCATCTTCTCCCAAGAAAGATCGCCGTCTCTCGTATACGGAAGAGCCGATACAAGGAGATAACGAGTTCCATCGATACCGTATCGTTCGACTAGTTCTTCAGGGGCAATAACATTACCTAAACTTTTCGACATCTTCTGTCCGTCGATAGTCAGGTATTCATGGGCATAGATTTGCGTCGGCAACGGCAGGCTGGCCGAGAGCAACATCGCCGGCCAATAGATAGCATGGAAACGGAGTATCCCCTTGCCAATCACGTGCACCCGCTCGCCATCACCCGCCCACAGTTCCTGGTACCGCTCTCCGTCCATCGCATAGTCAAGCGCTGTAATGTAATTCGACAAAGCATCCACCCATACATACATAATCTGTCCAGCATCATCCGGCACCGGCACCCCCCATTGTTTCGCGCGCGCCACACTGCGAGAAATTGAAAAGTCTTCCAACCCGCTCTCGATAAAGGCCAACACTTCATTCTTCCGATACTCCGGATACACACGGAGTGTATCGCTTGCGATTAACTCACGTAAGGTCTCCTGATACTTCGACAAACGGAAAAAATAATTCTCCTCTTCGACCACCTCGGGCTCCTTCTGATGATCCGGGCATTTCCCCTCCACTAAGTCTTTCTCACTCTTGAACTCCTCACAACCGACACAGTACAGTCCCCGATAAGCTTTTTTATATATATCCTGCGAATCGAAAGCGCTCCACATTTTCTGTGCCCCGGCGAAATGCCGCGCTTCGGTCGTCCGGATGAACTGATCAAACGAAAGGTTCAATGAAGTAGCCAGCTCCTGAAAAGAATGTGTCTGCTCATCGATAAACATCTGGGTTGACTGACCAGCTTTCTCGGCCGCTTGGACATTCTTCAGGCTGTTCTCATCCGAACCGGTGAGAAAATACGTCGTCTCGCCAAGCACATCCCGGTGATAACGTGCCACTACGTCAGCCAGAATCTTTTCCGTCGCATGCCCGACATGCGGCCGGGCATTGACATAATCAATGGCTGTTGTTACATAAAAAGGCTTATTTAATGTATTTCCCATAAATATGTATTGACAAAATTTATTATATGGTCTATAATGTAATATAGTTATTTCCGTAGTCAACCCCTTCCAGGAGACCTCACATGGTCAGAAAGACCCTCACGCTTGCAGTCGTAGCCTTGTTGTTCAGCTGCATGTATTTGAACCTATCGGCCAATTGCGCCACCGGCGGCAACTGCGACCTCGCTAACGGAGACCTCTTCATCCGTGTGGCATCCTTGGTCTCTCCGACCTCTGCCGAAGACCCGTTCGAAAAAATTTTTCCGGGGCGCTGAACCAGCCCCCCACCCCTTCAACCCAAGCCCGATCATCACGACCGGGCTTGAACTTTTTCTTATCCGAGAATACCACACTTAAAATCAGACAAACACCCCCGCTGATCATCCCACTGACTCGTCACCAAATACAGATGTCCATTCTCCTGACCAAGCACGAGCACACAGAGCATCCCCGGTTCTTCTTGACTCCAATATGCCCCGTCCTCATCTTCCGATACAAACATCAGATGTGCTGGGTCAAGATCAAAAAGAGTCACCACCGAATCCTTAATAGAAGACTCGTATTCCAGAGCAAGAGCTCGAGGTGTCTTGGGTGATAGACT